>Ga0315907_10002501_pt1 | contig 22996 bp, 16 predicted proteins | sample LakEriMetagenome_3_FD_203525 | JGI IMG/M metagenome (GOLD analysis project Ga0315907, IMG submission 203525) | Freshwater fungal communities from buoy surface, Lake Erie, Ohio, United States - Buoy 12 MA123 | ecosystem: Environmental > Aquatic > Freshwater > Lake > Lake biofilm | place: USA...
TGTACTCATGGAAATATCCAAGAAATATAGATCCCCACACCATAAAACTCAAGGTGATAATCGATGTGCGAAGAATCGGAAGTAATTCCACCTTAAAGAGTAAGCGAACGCCCAATAAAAATCCAATTAAACTAAATCCAATGGATGTAATACCGAAACTATTGTAGATGAGGGTGTGACTGAACCAGGCTCCTGATTTACCAAGCCAATTGTCTGGCGCAGGAAGTTGGTTGTTGAAAATATACTCGAAAAACCCATGCCCCAATACGGAGTCTTGATCGGCTTTCCACGTGAGAAAGTAAGAAATGCATCCAAAGAACAAGAATATGCTTGAAAGCGTTAAAAGGGCTCCAAGGGAAGTGATAACACGAGCAGGGGTTACAAAACCTTTTGGCTTTTCTGATTTTAGTTTAGCCTCTTTTTTTGGATGAGACGTGGAGGTTTTTTCTTTCTTCCGCGTGGGCTCCGTATTGTCGTATTGTGTTTCCTCTTCTTCGTATGGGATGTATTCGTTATCTCGCATTTTGGGTTAAAATACGAAAGTAAGAAAAGGGTTACGATGTAATTAGAATAAAAGTGAATTCTTTACACAGCAAGGTGTTAACTACCTAGGGCTTGGACATTTCTTCCATAAATTCTTCGATGCTCACCCGTTTATAATCCGTGGGAACCATAAAAAGCGTCAAGGGTGGATCTATTCGTTTGAATTCAGTTAAGGTGTATTGGAACATGCCCTCGTCGGTTGGAATGTAATACTCAACAACTAATCCGGGAAAGTTTGTATAGGCGCTCCCGTAGATGGCGGGAATGTTTTTTAGGTAATAAAAGGTGAATTTTTTATCTATATCCGTGAAGGTAACGCTAAGTTTTTTGGCTTTCATTCCGGCAATTCGTTTCGATCCTAGTTTCTTTTTAAAGGAATACGAAAGGGTTGTATCTTGGTATTTGGTATAATTCGTTCGGATGGCGTACTTGCCTTTTGTGGTTTCGAGAAGCAGGTATGACTTTTCTTTGGATAAATGTTTAATCAATTCTTGTTTCCCCATGTTTGATGAGAAATTAATTACTTTAAGCAAGCTGTCTTTCGCATAGATTAACATGTGTTCTTGGACGGAGTCCATAGGGATTACGCGCTGGGCTTTGAATAATAATTCTCCGGAGTAGGGTAGGTGTTTTTTTTGTGCGATTATGGCAGCCGAACAAAGGAAGCTAAAAAGGAAGACCGTAAATTTCATGCGTCAAAGGTAATAATCAATCCACAGGAAACACATTACCTATTTTTAAATCTTTGGCCTAACTGAATGACTAAGGTTACAGATAGCCCAAATGTGATCAAGGGCCACAGCACACAAAAGATAAGGGCATTAAAATCCTCGTAGGTAATACCTAGAAGGTTTGCGGAAGTGATGGTGAAATCCGTACAGTAAACGTATATGGAGTTGATTAAATCAGCCATTTTTCTTTTTCCGATTTCGGAACAATTCGATATTGGCAACTAAAAGTACAAACATGAGCAGAGGCCATAGTATGACCAGAAAAATGATGTTCATCACCTGGTAAACATCACCTCCTTCTTTGAGTTGAAGCGCATCAATTATTTGTTTATACAAGTCGTCAATCACCCCAATATTGACGGTGTTATGGGCTCGATGCGAACACCCATTGGTATGGCAGTCCCACGTACATTGTGAATCCATTCGGTTTCCCGGATTTAAGGCGAATGTTGGAGAGTTAAAAACTGTAATTGGGTAGTTTCCTTTTTTTGTTGATTCATTCACTGCAACCATTAAAAGAAACGGAGAGATAAGCAATACGAAGTATGAGATCCACTTTCTCATCTTTCGCGTTATTTTATTCCTCCCATTCTCACATGGAAATGGTCATCATGCCGAACGCTATTGCAATCTGCTTCAGCGAAGTTTCCGCGTAATTTAAAACGTTGTTGTAAATGTTTCTCAAAAAATATAGTGAAAGGCAAATGGCTGTCAAAAATCTTTATCAAATCCGTTGATACGTTTATATTTAGAGGATAATCCGTCCTCGGCAGATTTTGGTACATAAATGAATACTGCCAATATCCTGAATTTTCACAAGCACATGGAGTACAAGTTTCGGTTGGAAGCGGGTCTGTAGAACTTCCATAGCCGAAAGCAGTTGGCGTTAAGTTTGATAATTGGCCATTTTTATCATTATAAACTAAAGCAATATCTGCTTTTGTTCCATCGTGCGTAATGTGGGGTATTAAGCCTTCAGTCAGCGGAAATGTTTTGCGTTTTTTACCTAGAATTTTTATTGTGCGCGTTGGAATATTAAACGGATAATTACAATCCATATACTTTACTTTAAGTTCTGGGTGTTTTTTTACAAAGGCCTCTGCGATGGTTTCTAGTTTATCTCTTCCTTCAGACTTGATGTAATTCCTGCCAAAAATGGCTGTCCAATAGGTAACAGGAACCAATGCGCCCGATTTAGACATTGGCAGCGGAACCCGGTCTTGGATGCGTGCAAGGGGGGGGATTATAACAAATATGAAAAAAAGATAAAACACAACAAATCCTCCCACATGGACGCTGCGTCGAACCCAGGTGTTTTTAAGCCGTTTTTTGAAGAATTGATACAACAGCAACCATAGCAGAAGAATTATGCCCCCAACTTGGGAAAGGATGGTTAAAATGACAAAAAGCAGTATTACTCCGAGGATATTGAGGATTTTCATTTGCTTTTATTGTATAGCTACCAAGTAACACTTTTTCAGGAACAACAGGCGTTTATGTTGAAGTAACTCAAAAATTTCAGGAGAAACAACAAAACAACCATCGCTATTTCCTGTGCAACCTTTTTCGCTGACATACCTTGCTGTATGAATTACAACTCCCCGTTCTATCGCATTATTATTAGACTCAACTAGTCCATTGATCGGGAATTTTCTTGCATTGTGTGCACATTTTTTTTCTTGAAGATACTTTTGGCAAGTACATGAGTGAATTTTACCTGGGTTCATTCGTCTTTCTGGATAAATTCTGTAGATGCCAAGTGAACTTTGATTGCTCCCAATCTCATTTGAAAAGCTTCGTGGTGCTAAGAAATTGGTAAAAGCTGCTGATTTTTTGCCGTGAGAAGTGTACGAGGTTGCAAGAACAACTCCTTTGTCAACCACCCACAACCTTCTTTTTTTTGCCGATTTAGCAAAATCTACATAAATCACAAACTTGTTCTCTAAGTTGTATTCTGAATAATACGAGGATTTAATAAATTTTTCAGGCAAAGGCGCTTTATAAAATTCACCCGTTAGGGGTTCTTCTTTACTAAAGAATATCCATAGGAATAGTATGGCAACTAGGGCAATTAAAAGTGGAATTATTTTTTTCATTATCGTTTATTTAAAATTATTAAAGTTATTCAATACAATTTCAAGGATTTATTTCAATAAAACAATTTGGCGTTACGGCCTCATAGATTTCTTTCATTTCTGTTTCTGTTAAAGCAATGCATCCATCCGTCCAATCAACCCAACGCATAAATTTTCCGGCCCACTTGTTTTTCGAGTTTGGACCGTGAATCAAAATACAACAACCTTTGTTGGGGTGTTTATCTTCATAATTTAATTTTAGTGCAGGTTGATATTCGCCGAAATTTGGTTTTAAGCTGTATTCGCCTTCCGGAGTTTTCGCATCACCATGCGCGTTTTTGGGGCCGTCATCATGGGTTAAGATTGGTCCCCATTCACGAAAAGGCCATTTTTTTGAACCAAGTGAAACGGAATACCTGGCAATTTCTTCCTTGTGGAAATATACAATCATCTCTCGATCACCTTTATTGACAATGATTCGATCGATTTTTTGTCCAGGTACTAGTTTGTCTTCTGGTAAAAAGTAATAAACCAGACTAATTATGAAAACTGTCAGTAAGCTGTATTTAATGATTTTTTTCATCCGTTGCATTAAATATTAAGGATGTACTTTAGATTATTCCATATCCTTCGCCAATTGCTTTCTTTATTTCTATTGGAGCTGTCTACGAATAATATTTCTTTTTTTATCTTAATAAAATCAGATTTATTATCATGAATAGTACGATATAGTTTTCCAAATGTGGGTATTTGATTTTCTTCGTTACTTGAATAAAAGAAATTGAGACGTTCCTCAAGTTTCATAATCGTTTCAACCGCCTCTTCATGGTCAAATATCCCAGGCACAATGATGAGCCTCGATTTTTTCGATGTATCGTCTACGTTGTCATCTACCTTAACTCGGTATTGAGGGCCAATGAGGGTTTGTACTTCTTCGCTTAATTCATCCAAATTGGCTTGTTTTGTAAAATAATTAAGCGGTTCTTCTGAAAACTTACCTTCCCGATATCCAGTGATCGCAATAACCTTATATTCCGGAAGGCAGGCAACGTAAACAATAAAAATAATCCCAAAGAACATTATGGATAGAACGGTACTAATAAAAACTTGGGGTTTTCTAAAGGCATTGAACCAAGACCGCTCTCCTTCAGGTTGTTTTATGTAATGAATTATCAAAAAGACGAAAAAACAAGATAATATAAAAAATAAAATGAAGAGTTTTGGACTAATATTAAACCATTCAATTAACGTTTCAATTGAAAACAAAAAAAGCATTACTTCTGCAATTACTATAGCAGTTAAGGGTCTTATCTTTTTGGAACCAAATCGTTCGAGCAACTTCCCAATATCCATAGGTCTTTTGTAGAAAATTTAAACTAAATGTTTTATCGCACTTTTAATACATCAAGCTTTTTTTACTGCTTGTTCTCCATTGCGCATCATATTTACTGTCAGTAAAGTAGATGATCAAATCTGCATCGTATTTGCTGTCGCAAAAGTAGATTTTCTTTTTGGCGTCGTATTTCGACGAGACAAAGTACCATAAGCCCTTGTTGTCGGTCGCGTCATATTTCGAAGAACATTTGTAAACCACTAGATCCGCATCATATTTTGAAGATGCAACGTACACCTTCACGTCGGCATCGTATTTCGAATCTACGGAGTAAACGGTCTGGGTAAAGGCGTTCAAAGAAACCAAAAGTCCTAGGATTAAGCAAAGTTTTTTCATGATCATTATTTTGGATAAAGATAATAAATTTCGTTACAGTGATAGTGAGCCCAACATACGGGTTGTTCTACCAATGCGAATAAAGTTACTCCCTTTGGTCGTGAAATCGCTTCGCTAAGTGATTGCCATTAAAAATTGAACATAAAAAAACCCTGACATTTATCGTCAGGGCGGAAGTGGAGAAGATCGGGCTCCCGCCACGGCGGATAAACTTCTCGCCCATTAAAAATTGAACAAAAAAAACCCTGACATTTATCGTCAGGGTTGTGGAGAAGATCGGGCTCACCTCAACTTCGTTCGGCATAAACTTCTCGCCCGATGGTTGTAAAACCGGAAAAAGCCCCATGCGGGGCTTCTTTATTCGTGGAGAAGATCGGGCTCACCTCAACTTCGTTCGGCATAAACTTCTCGCCCGATGGGTATAAAAACATAAAAGCCCTGCTTCGCTTAATGAGCTTCGCAGGGCGGAAGTGGAGAAGATCGGGCTCGAACCGACGACCTCTTGACTGCCAGTCAAGCGCTCTAGCCAACTGAGCTACATCCCCAATAAATTTGAATCACACCGGCTCTACTTCCGCGACTGCGGAAAGCTACATCCCCATGGTGGGTGCTAATATACAGCCTTTTCGCCGAATCCCGAAAGTTTTCTTTTCGTTAGGTGGTCAACTTTTGTATCTTTGTCTAGTTCCTATTCAACGGAACCCGCCATGAGCAAAACGATCCAACTAATCATAAACCCCTCAGAATTAGGGGCCGGAACTCGAGGGGCTTCCTTGGGGCCATTCGCTATTCAAGTTGCAGCAAGAACGCATGAAAATCAACTCTTTAGCAAGGTTGCATGGGAAGTACTTCCCGAGTTGAATCACCTGCTTGACCGCCCAATTATCTATCCCTTAGCTAAGCGGATTGACGGGATGCAACAGGTATATCAAACGGTTTCTTCTGCATTGGTTTCCCATATTCAAGCCAATCGGTTCCCTCTTATTTTAGCTGGTGACCACGCTTCTGCAGGTGGAACCTTACATGGTTTAAAAGCCGCTTATCCCGATAAGCGCATTGGGGTGGTTTGGATAGATGCCCATGCGGATTTGCACTCGCCTTACACCACGCCTTCTGGTAACTTGCACGGCATGCCCCTTGCTACGGCATTGGGTGTCGATAATCTTCCCTGTCAACGTAATCATGTAGACATCGAAACTTCCCTTCAATGGACCCAATTAAAAAGTAATTCTGTTAGGTTCTCCGATTTAGTTTATGTCGGTGTACGAAGTACAGAACCGGAAGAAGATGCGGTAATTGAAGCAGAACAAATTACCAATATTACAGTAGAGAAGGTTCGGTCAATGGGGGTTCAACACGTTTTGGAACAAATCACACATCAATTGAGTGCCTGCGATGTACTTTATGTCTCCTTCGATGTAGACTCGATGGATCCGGTTGAAACTTCCTTTGGTACGGGTACACCAGTACCAAATGGCTTAACGGTACAAGAAGCAAAATCACTCCTTGAAGGATTGTGTCTTTCTCCTAAATTAGTTGCCTTGGAATTCGTTGAGGTGAATCCAACCTTGGACGAGAAAAAAAATAGAATGGCCGAGGTTGCCCTCGATTTAATCACCAATTGTACACGTACCTTAATTGAATCATGGAAGTAGCGTTAAAGGATATCCTATTAACTAAAGGGAAGGAATGGTTAGGAATTGATATTGATCCATCCTGGATTCAGTTTCAACCTACTAGAAAAGGTGTCCGTGGTGATGTAACCTTGATGGTTTTTCCATTTGCAAAAGCACTGCAATTACCGCCCGCACAAGTTGCCGAACTGATTGGGAAGCACGTGAAAGCAGAAGTTTCATTTGTTGCGGATTTCCAAGTGATTCAAGGATTTTTAAATTTTGTATTTTCCGAGACCTTATGGTCTGATCAACTCGTCGCAATCAATCAAAACGATTCGTTCGGATTAGCTCAACCCGATTCTAAGCAGATGGTCATGGTAGAGTATGCTTCACCGAACACGAACAAACCATTGCATTTAGGTCACCTTAGAAATATTTTCCTTGGCTATGCAGTCGCGGAATTAAAAAAAGCGCACGGGCATCAAGTAATCAAAACCCAAGTCATTAACGACCGAGGAATCCATATTTGTAAAAGCATGTTGGCTTGGCATCGCTTTGCGCCACTTAATGCCAATGGCGAGCGAGAAACTCCCGCTAATTCAGGGATGAAAGGGGATAAGTTAGTTGGTAAGTATTATGTAGAATTTGAAAAGCACTTGCAGCTTGAGGTTAAAGAAGTACTTGCGCGTTGGAATGGAGGAGATTTCTCCAACACGTCCGCTTCGGCACTCGAAAAATTTCAAGAATTAATTCAGGCGCTCGTTGGTAAAGATGAAAAGGCACAAGCCGCCATTTCGGATAAGATTAAGGAGCTTGCTAAGAACGAAACCGAGATTCTTAGAGCAGCCAAAGATATGCTGGTGCGATGGGAAGGAAGAGATCCGGAAACCTATTTATTGTGGTCTACCATGAATGGTTGGGTTTACGAAGGATTTGATGTGACCTACCAACGCATGGGAGTGGATTTTGATAAATTGTATTACGAAAGCGATACCTTCTTACTCGGTAAAGACCAAGTAATGGACGGATTAGCGCGTGGTGTCTTTTATCAAAAACCTGATGGAAGTGTTTGGATTGATCTTACGCCCGATGGATTGGATGAAAAACTGGTGCTTCGTTCGGATGGTACAGCGGTTTATATGACTCAGGATATTGGCACTGCGATTGAACGTTTTCATGATTATCCAGCCTTGTCAGGAATCGTTTATACGGTAGGTAATGAGCAAGACTATCATTTTAAAGTCCTGTTTTTAATCCTTGATAAATTAGGTTATTCATGGGCGAAAAACTGCTTTCATTTATCCTATGGCATGGTGGATCTTCCTTCAGGGAAAATGAAATCTAGGGAAGGGACCGTGGTTGATGCAGATGATCTTATGGAAGAGGTGGTGAATGCGGCAACGGTAATGACACAAGAACGGGGTCAAATCGCTGAATTAACCGAAGGTGAGCGTCATACCTTGTTCGAATCCATTGGTATGGGCGGCTTGAAATATTATTTATTGAAAGTTGACCCGAAAAAACGAATGTTATTCAATCCTGAGGAATCGATCGACTTAACTGGAAATACCGGTCCGTTTATTCAATATACCCACGCTCGAATTAATTCCTTATTGCGTAAAGCAGATTCTATCCAAATCGATGAGTCCGCGCTGGTCATTGAATCCGGAGAAATAGAACTCATTAAATTGCTCGCTGCATTTCCTCAAACGATTGCTGAAGCAGCAGACAATTATTCTCCGGCCTTATTGGCTAATTACCTGTATGAACTGACAAAGGCCTATAATTCTTTTTATCAGCAAAGTCCGATTCTGAATGAAACAAACCTAGGGTTAAGGGCAGCACGCATCTTAATCTCAAAGAATGTCGCCAAGGTTTTGAAAACGGGGTTAAATATTTTAGGAATTAATGCGCCAGAACGGATGTAATCCGAGTTCATTTTTATACTTTTAAGGACCTAAGTTCTACCATGAAAGTATTTACACTATCCTTGCTGTTTTTTGTATCCCTGCAAATTACTGCACAAACTATTTCAAAAGATCATATTACAACCATTTGGAAGGAACCTAAAGAGTCTTTTCCGCGCTTTATAAAATTTGACGGGAAAGTTACCTTGGCACCTGAATCCCATGGTAAATATATCCATGAATTATTCGCGTTACCTGAGGAATATTCGTTCATCCTTACGGATAAAATGACTGATCAGCTCGGTTGGATACATTACACCTATTCCCTAAACTATAAAGGCATTCCAATTCGTCATAACGTAATTAAAATCCACATGAATGGGAGTCTGTTGGTTTCTGTTAATGCTTCACTTGATAAGGTTTCGGGTTCAATTACTCCCTCCATTTCAAGCGACCAAGTGATAGAAACAGCGTTGAGTTATGTGAATGCAACGCGCTACAAGTGGGAGATGCCGGAAGAAGAATCCTTACTCAAAATGGAACAAGGAAGCGAAGCTAGTTATTATCCCATACCGCAATTAATGTGGTATACGAACCCTACGGTCAATACATCTTCCCTGGTTTATGGTGTTGATGTATATGCGGATGAGCCCTTGTCGAGACAGTTCATTTACATAGATGCTCATACAAATCAAATTGTAGCAGCGGAAAACAGAATACATACCGCGGACAGCAACGGCATTGCGGTGACAGCTTATTCCGGAAATCGTGCAATGGTGGCAGATTATTTTGCTTCACAATTTAGGCTTCGAGAAACTGGAAGAGGAAATGGAATTCAAACATTTGACTTGAATAACACGTCGAATTATGGTGCAGCAGTAGATTTTATTGATGCGGACAATTATTGGAATAATACATCGAATCAAGATCATTACGCTGGCGATGCACATTGGGGAGCAGAAATGACCTATGATTATTTTTGGCAAATCCACAACCGAAATAGCATTGACGGGAATGGATTTTTATTGAAAAGCTACATGCATTACAATACCAATTACAACAATGCTTTTTGGGATGGACAACGCATGACCTATGGGGATGGAAATGGAACTACCTTCACGCCACTTACCGCGATTGATATTACAGCTCATGAAATTGCGCATGGTCTGACTTCAAATACCTCCAATTTGGTATATGCGAATGAATCAGGTGCTTTGAATGAATCGTTTTCAGATATTTTTGGTGTTTCCGTAGAGGCTTTTGCTAATAACAATGCATTAAATTGGATTATGGGTGAAGATGCCACACCCAATGGTAATGGAATACGTAATATGAGTAATCCAAGCGCCTTTGCCGATCCGGATACCTATTTAGGTACCAACTATTACACAGGAACACAGGATAATGGTGGGGTTCATACGAATTCTGGGGTTCAGAATTTTTGGTTTTATTTGCTCACAGTTGGTGGAACGGGTACTAATGATATAAATAATGCATACAATGTAAGCGGCCTAGGTATTGTGGATGCATCTCGCATCGCATTTCGCAATAACACCTTTTATTTAACGCCAAATTCCGATTATCAAGATGCACGTTTTTATGCAGTTCAGTCTGCCATTGATTTGTTTGGTGCATGCTCTCCAGAGGTAATGAGTACCACCAATGCATGGTATGCGGTAGGGGTGGGGCCTGCCTTTTCATATACCGTCAATGCAGATTTCTCAACCGCTTTTCAAGATTATTGTCAGGCACCGGCATTGGTCAATTTCACAAACGAGAGTTTTAATGCTGGTTCCTTTCAATGGAATTTTGGCGACGGCACTACATCGTCTGCCTTAAATCCTTCGCATACTTATCAAAATCCGGGCTTATATTCGGTTTCCTTAATTGCCAGTGGTGGGGCGTGCGGTACAGATACCTTAATCTTGGTGGACTATATCAATGTGGATCCAAGCTTGCCTTGTGCAATAACCATGAATCCGGCAGGATTAAATCAAACGCAAACATCATGCACTGGAACCTTATTCGATCCAGGGGGTGTGGCAGCTAATTATCAAGATCTCGTAACCAGTGAGATTACTATTGCTCCAATTGGGGCAGCGAGTATTACCCTTAATTTCTCGAGTTTCGATTTAGAAGCCAATTATGATTACCTGTACATTTATGATGGTCCGAACAATACGAGTCCTTTAATCGGTCAATATACAGGAAATACGCTACCGAATGCTGGGGTGATTAATACAACGTACGGTGCAGTTACCTTGAAGTTTTTTTCTGATACCTATGTGACCAATGCCGGATTTGTTATGACATGGGCGTGTCAAATACCTACCAATCCTCCGGTAGCGGATTTTCAGGCCAACGCGGTTACCAGTTGTACGGGGGATATTGATTTTTATGATCAATCTACTGGTGGTCCAACAAGTTGGGCTTGGGATTTTGGAGATGGAGCTACTTCATCACTGCAGTTTCCCAGTCATGTGTATACGCAAGACGGTCAGTATACAGTTACCTTGATTTCTGGAAATGCCTTCGGAACAGATACCATCAGCATTGCTCAGTATATCACGATTAATCGTCCGGATGCCCCCCTCACTGCAGATGTGATTATTTGTTCTCCTGACTCAGTAACGGTTAATGCGACGGCAAACGGCACTATGTCCTATTATGATGCTGAGTTCAATGGAAACTTATTGACGACAGGGCCGAGTTATTCTACCTTTTTACAACAAACCGATACGGTTTGGGTAGAGTCTGTTGAGAACAATCTTTCTCAATATGTTGGACCTTTAAATAATTCCTTTGGTACGGGCGGACAGCATAATAATACGTCGACTCAATATTTATTATTTACAGTAAATGAGCCCTTAACGATTGTTTCGGCATGGGTAAATGCAGGTGCAACTGGAGATCGAACAATTACCTTATGGGATGCGAGCGGTAATCAGTTAGATTCTAGGTTTTTAAATATTCCTTCTGGAGGTTCGCGGATTTCACTAAACTTTCATGTGGAACCTGGGGTAAATTATCGAATTGGTGGAGCGCAGATGAATTTGTATCGTAATAATGCAGGTGCCATTTTTCCTTATCAAATTCCGGGCTTGGTTTCCATCACAGGTTCAAGTGCAGGTGGAGCTTTTTATTATTATTTCTATGATTGGGAAGTGGTTAAAGATCCATGTATAAGTCCAAGAACACCCGTTCAATTAATTATGGATGAAGTTACCGCAAGTGCTACGGTCAATACCTTAGGGATGACGGCTACTGTTTCTGCAAATAGTTGTTTGAATGCTAATCAATATGCTTGGGATTTTGGGGATAATAATTCATCGAATGGATTCTCTCCTTCACATACCTATAGTGTTCCTGGTGTATATACGGTAACCTTGGTGGCATCGAATGCCAATTGTTCGGACACCACAACGTTTGAAGTGATAGCAGATAATGCTTCATTAACGGAACTCAATGGAAATAATTGGTTGCTTTATCCGAATCCAGCGAACGAGCGCTTGAATATTGAATTCACCTATGGTTTTGCTCAATCTGTATCTTTGGTGGATGCAGCAGGTCGGGTGGTGATGGAATGTCCAATTCTTAGTTCGCTTTCTTACCTTAACATTAGTGGATTGGCACGAGGTACGTATCGGGTTGTAGCCAGCTTTGGTGATGGTGCCAAGTCTGTTAAGCCTTTTGTGAAACAGGATTAATTACCAAAGATTACTTCATCGGTAATTTCACGAACCATTTGAAAAAGCTCTGCTTTGAATTGCTTAGGGTCATATAACCCACGTTCCATTTGACGTAATTTATGTTCCCATTGTCCGGTAAGTTCAGGGCTTTTGAGTAGGTCGTTTTTAATGGTGTCAATTAAATGCATGCCGGTATCGGTAGCGATGAGGTTCTTTTTCTTTTTCTCAATGTATTTTCGTTTGAATAAGGTTTCAATAATGGCGGATCGGGTAGAGGGCCTTCCAATGCCATTTTCCTTCATTAATTCCCGCATTTCTTCATCCTCAACCAGTTTCCCGGCGGTTTCCATGGCTCTTAGAAGCGTAGCTTCGGTGTAGGGTTTTGGCGCTGATGTTTTTCCTTGATGCATGAAGGGTTCATGCGGACCTTCTTCGCCTTCGGTAAATAAGGGTAAGATTTTATCTTCAGACTCCCCTTTTTTCTGAACTTTTTGATCGAGGTCTTCATATACCACACGCCAACCTTTATCTAAAACCTGCTTCCCGGTTGCTTTAAATGTCAATTGATCTACTTGACCCATTACGGTAGTATTTGAAACCTTACATTCCGGATAAAACGCAGCAATTAAGCGACGTGCGATTAAGTCATATATTTTATGTTCATCGGGTGAAATTCCAGAAGGAACGATTCCGGTAGGAATAATAGCGTGGTGGTCGGTTACCTTGCTGTTGTCGAAAATAGCTTTTGTTTTTGGAATGGGCTTGTCCAACAATGATTCAGTAAATCTACAATAATCTCTTAGCCCTTTTAATACATTGGGTATTTTGGGGTGAAGATCTTCGGAGAGGTAGGTGGTGTCAACCCGTGGATAGGTCACCAGTTTTTTCTCGTAAAGGCTTTGAACATGCTTGAGTGTTTCATCGGCACTGAATCCATAGCGCTTGTTTCCGTCTACTTGTAATGAAGTTAAGTCGTACAATCTCGGATTTCCTTCTTTCCCTTCCTTTTGTTCAAAAGAGGTGATTTTAAAAGGTTTATCTTTCAAATATTCCACGCCTTTTTTGGCTTTTTCTTCCGATTTCAAGCGATCAATTTGACAAAGAAACTCGGTTTCTCTGTACATCGTTTTAAGCTCCCAATAGGTTTCAGATTTAAATGCATTGATTTCCTTCTGCCGTTGCACAATCATGGCGAGGGTAGGGGTTTGAACTCTACCAACGGATAAGGTCATTTTTGCCGGCGCGAATTTTTTAGTGTAGAGTCGTGTTCCATTAATCCCTAGCATCCAATCGCCAATGGCACGTGAATTTCCTGCGGCAAACAAATTGTCGAATTCTTCGCCGTTTTTAAGCTTAGAAAAGCCTTCTTTAATGGCTTCATCGGTTAGGGAAGAAATCCACAAGCGCTTAACAGGCACTTTACAACCTGCTTTTAAGAGGACCCAACGTTGAATCAATTCGCCTTCTTGTCCCGCATCCCCACAATTTATCACTTCTTCACATTGAGCTACCAAGGATTTGAGTACATTGAATTGTCGCTGTACACCTTCATCTTTGATTACTTTAATCCCAAATTGTTCAGGAGAAATTGGCAAATCCTCAACCCGCCACTGCTTCCAGTTTGGGTTGTAATCTTCAGGTTCTTTCAGTGTACATAAATGACCAAAGGTCCAACTCACCCAATATCCATTCCCTTCAAAATACCCCTCTTTCCGAGTGGATGCACCAAGAATTTGAGCCAAATCTCGTGCGACACTCGGTTTTTCCGCAATACATAATTTCATATTAAACGTTGAAATTAATACAACAATTTTCGTTAGGGAAGCTTAAAATCAAAAAAACCTAGTTGGAATTATATTTAATTAAATTTAAGCACTTTATTGGTTTGAATTTCATGTGATGAATTTTCCACCGTGACAAAATAAATTCCATTAGTAAGGTTTCTAAAATCTATTGAAACATCATCAAAAGCATGATTTGATGTTATGTTTTTTCCATGAATATCAACAATTTTATAGCTAAAAGGACCTCCTTGATTATTCACAATATTTAAAAATTCGCTTACGTGATTTGGATAGATATCCAACCATGGAGCTAAGATTATCGTATTTCCATTGGTGATTTCTACAGTAAATGGATCTCCGGAAACTCCACACCCATCTTCATTGGTTATGTATACGCTGTAAATTCCTGGAATTGAAGCGACGTAATATGATGAATTTGCCCCAGGAATTACATCCCCATTCAGATACCATTGGTATGTTGTTGCTGCTGAGCAAAATAAGGTATCATTCGTTCCTTGTGTGATTGTTGGAGGTGAAGGGCTTACTCCAATATTAACTATAACTGTATTGCTAACAGCGCTCGTACATGTACCTAGGGTATTGGTTACAAAGTATGTTCCTGGCATGCCTACCCAAATGGTATCTGTAGTTTCACCATTCGGAGACCAAAGGTTTCCGCCAATTATATTGGAGTAAAGTTGTATTGCACCATCTGCGCAAATAATGTGAGGTCCTGGTGGCGAAATAATGGGTGTTGCAGGACTTGGGAGTAGGTTGACTGTAATTGGCTGAGACGTAGCTTGACATCCATTTTGGTCAGTGTAAGTTACTGTATAGTTACCGGCAGCGGTTACATTAATGGATTGACTAGTTAGATTATTAGGAGTCCAAACATTACCAGCGGCATAGGAGGAAGTTAAAAGTAGCGTATCGCCGGAACAAATATTAGTTGCCCCAGAAGCTGTTATTACGGGGATGGGAGGTGTATTGAATAAAGTAATATAATTAGATGAAACAAGTGTATCGAAAGTAACACCGTTTCCTACAACTAACGTTACAGGGTAAGAACCTGGGGAACTGTAGCAAATATTACTTGGGTTTTGAATATTTGAACTTGAGGGGGTGGCGCCAGGAAAAGACCATTCCCATGTTAGTGGGTTACCTGCGGAGTTGTCGTTGAAATTGATGCAATTATTTGGCTGACAAATTTGAGCTTGATTCGTTTGAAACGCCGCTGATAGGGGCTGGATTCCACAAATAACAGAGGTTGTTCCCCCAGATCCATAAATTCCTCCAACACCTGCGGTTCCGCCTGCACTTAGGCTACTTCCTCGGGTAGTATTGGTAGTTCCTGTACCTCGATCTGCCCCTCCAGTTCTCATGGTACAACAGGTTGATAAGGTTGAGTCTAGTTTCACAAAATATAACTCATCGGGATAAGTTCCAGCGGTAAGTTCTTGTGAATAACCTGCAACCATGTACCCACCGTCGGATGTTTTTATTAATGATTTTCCAATATCATTTTGAACGGTGCCAATAATATGAGTAGAAATCAACGTACCCGTACTATTCACTCGTATTAGGTAATATTCCAAACCAACCTGCTGTCCAGTAGTGAAATTATAATTGAATGAAAAGGTATATCCGCCAACCAAATAGTCCCCATTCGGCATTTGGATAACAGATTCTGCGTAGTCACTACCATCTGTAGAGAAATTCGGAATTTGAGTTCCGCCGTAATAACGGGTCCATGAAACTTGTCCGGCAGCGTCCAATTTTACTAAAAGGTAATGCCAATTGAATCCTCCATTCACCTTAGGTTGACCCGCCTCTCCGACAACCATAAAACCCCCATCCGCTGTCTCAATTATAGATCTAGCATAATCCGGGTATTTGGTGGCATTTGTATCTTGTACAAGTCGAGACCAAACCATATTCCCGCTGCCGTCAAGTTTTACAATATAGAAATCATTGGAAGATGTACTCGCACTACCAGTCCAGGTATAGGCCGTTCCTGCGATTGCAAATCCGCCGTCACTAGTATTTGTTATTGAGTAAGCAATGTCAGCTAAAGAGGCGGCCCCTACTTTTTTATCCCAAATTAAATTACCTGAGGCATCGGTTCGAACAACGTAAAAATCATTTGGAGAGGCTCCAAATGAAGTGGTTTGTCCAACAATACAAAATCCACTATCTAACGATTGAACTAAATCCCATCCTTGGTCGGTTCCTGTCCCTCCGTAGGTTTTATTCCATTGCACATTTCCCATGGCATCAAGCTTCACTACATACACATCATCACCACCTGCTCCAAATGATGAGGTTGTGCCCGCGATGGCGTATCCGCCATCAAACGTTTTAATTATTGCGCGACCGTAATCATTACCCACCCCACCGATGGTTTGAGTCCATATAATTGTACCGACGGAATTAGTTTTAATTACGTAGATATCATTTAATCCCGCTCCGAATGAGCTAGTATGACCCGCACTAACGTAACCGCCGTCACCTGCCTGAACTATTGCATGTGCTTGATCATTGGACGCGCCACCGCCAGAGACGCAAAGTTGACTTTGGCTTTGGTAGAAATGGCAAATACAAGCAAAAAAAATAATTAATAAAGAGGGGGTATTTAATTTGATCACTTTAAATAAAATTTAGTAGGTTTAGAATAAATTTAACAATTAAATCAATGCGTTGACCTTCAGGATAAAATTAATTATTCAGTTCGGTGAACTTATTGCTTGAATTTATTTATGCCTTTAAGCAAGAATTTCTTGTAACTATCAATTTCGGGCGTATAACCAATGGTTTCAGTAAGGTCTTTGCCTTCATGATCTGTAACCACATAGAGCGGTTGTTGGAAGCTTTTGTAATTAATTACTTCATACTCCGCCCATTTATTTCCAACGTCGCGAATTTTCCCACCAAGTTCTTTTGAATATCGCTGTTCGCTTTCAGGTAGCGGTTCGTGGTCGTCAACATACAGCGAAATAATTACGAAATTCTTTTGAAGTAAGGGGCGGATTTCGTCATTGGTCCATACGGTAGATTCTGTTTTACGACAATTCTGACAAGCATGTCCGGTGAAATCCATAAGAATTGGTAGATTTCGTTCTTTGGCATAGGCGCGGCCTTTGTATAAATCATGGAATACTAAGATGGAACCATCACCTACTGGATGCATTTCTGCGGCATATTTATCGGTAATTGAATCTTGTTTTACTCCAGTATCAAGTCCGCCATTATTGAAGCGGAAATTATCCTCTGAATGGGTTCTTGGTGGAGCAATCCCATCGATTAATTTCAATGGGTGCCCAAACATTCCGGTAAACAGGTATACAGAGAATACGAGCGCAACAAACGCAAACATGAACCTTGGAACGCTTAATTTTTCTACTGGAGAATCGTGAGAGAATCGAATTTTTCCGAGTAGATAAAGGCCCATAATCATAAAAATCACAAACCAAGATCCGACAAACCATTCACGGCTAAGGATATCCCAGTGGTAGGCCATATCCACTGCGGATAGAAACTTCATTGCCAAGGCGATTTCAAGTAATCCCAGCACTACTTTAACTGAATTCAACCATCCCCCGGATTGTGGTAGCGAATTTAACCAACTTGGGAAAATCGCGAACAAGGTGAATGGAATAGCTAAAGCAAGTGAAAATCCACCCATGCCCATAGCAGGGGTAAGATAGGACCCTGTTGTGGATGCGGTAACCAAGAGGCTCCCAATGATTGGACCAGTACAAGAAAAAGAAACCAAGCCTAAGGTGAATGCCATAAAGAAGATGCCAATATATCCACCTCTATCTGCTTGCTTATCCATTTTGTTAACCCATTTACTTGGTAATTGAATTTCAAAGGCTCCAAGAAACGAGAAAGCGAAAACCATAAAGATTGCAAAAAACACAAGGTTCATCCAAATGTTAGTGGATAGGTCATTTAGTCCCGTGGTTCCTAAAACTGCCGTAAATATAATACCCGATGTTACATATATTACAACAATTGACACACCATAAACAAGTGCTTTAATGATTCCTTCTGCGCGTGTTTTTGATTGTTTAGTAAAGAAGGTTACAGTCATAGGGATCATCGGAAACATACACGGCGTTAACAAGGCAAATAACCCGCCACCAAATCCTGCCCAAAACGTCCACCATAGGGTGTTTGGTTTTTTGGGTGCACTTTCTTTGTCTTCTTTCTGATCCATGGTGTCTCCAGTGGTGTTGTCGCCTGAAGATGTGTTGGTTGTGCTGGTGTCTTGTGTTGTTTCTTGGGGAACATTAGCGGAAGATAATGCACTTTTATAGCCACTTATTTTAACTGTGGCGTCTTGTGCAGGAGGGAAAATACATCCCGCTGCATCACAGATTTGAAAACTATAGGTGAAAGGGATGCTAAACGCTTCGTTGCTTAGTATTTCAATTTGTTGCTTAAAGGTAGCGCTTCCTTCAAAATACAATTGTTCACCTAATTCATCAACAAACTTTTTAGGTGCACTGCCGTCCTTAAGTTTCCCAATCAACTTGAAATTCTTATTGGCTTTGATGTCAAAGGTGGTAGGTGTTCCCGTAAAATCCGCCTTTTTGGGGTCGTGATTTACCGAGAAAATATGGAAATGGTTTAGAAGTGTCGCTTTACCAACGATATACGCATGACTACTGTCGATTTTTTCTAGGCTAAATTTCCATTTTATATTGTCTTGCCAAGAACCTTGTGCAAAGGTCGCTATGCTTAAGAGGATCAAGCAGGTAGATAAAAAATACCTCATAGTTAATTATTAATTTGAATGGTTATCGGCACATCGATTGGAGGAATACACTTCGTTTCGTCGCAAATCATGTAATTTAATGTGAGTTTCAATGCGCCGCTTTTTTTTATTCGAAAGGCTTGGCGTATTTCAACTACGTTCTCCCAAATATAAACCATTCCCCCAAAATTGTCATCTTGATGCGCAACGGGTGCTGTTAAAAATTCTAAACTTCCGATTTTTTTGATCCCCTTATTTTTTTCAAACGTCACACTTAACGGGATTGGTCCAAGGTTTGGATCAGTTTGAGGCGAATACAAATGCCACGTGGGTTCAATGTTACCTCGAATAATTACCACGCCGGATTGCTTATCCCATGAAGCATTCCAAGTTACATGATTTTGAGCTTGAAGCTCAACAACATTAAATAATAGGCAAAGAATAAAGGATAGAAAAGTAACAACACGACGCATGTCGCGAAGTTAAAAAATTATATCTACAATTTTAGAAATTGGAATCCAAACCCCACCTTTCAGTGTGATGAACTGTTCTCCTTTGGCCCAAATGGTAGTGTGTACCTTTTTTAATCCATCATCATCACAAAAAATGATTTCTACTTTACCCCGATGGGTATTTCCTAAAATCATGGCTTTGTGTAGTTTTTGCCGCAAATTAGCTTCCTGTTCAATGGAGCTTAGTTTTTCATAGGTGCAATTTGGAACCTGTTCCTTTTGGATTTCTTGGATTTCTAAAAACATAGTAGTGAGTTTGGTTCTTTGAAGTTAGGAAATTTTTCTAAACTTCCAAATTTACCAAGGCAATTTTGCATTTGCCGAAATCTGCTGGTCATGTGTAATTCCGGCTTCAAATAAAAATGCTCCTGTAATCGCGATCATTGCCGCATTGTCCGTACAATAAGAAGGCAGTGCTATATGCATCGAGAGCTCGGGATTTGTAACTTGCCAAGCTTGAAGTTTGGCTCGTAAATCGCTATTTACCGATACGCCTCCACTTACCGCAATACACTTTATCCCGGTATGTTGCTGCGCTTTTTTAAGTTTTTTCAATAAAATATCCGTGATGCCATGTTGAATGGATGCGCAAAGGTCATTAAGGTTTTCTGTTATGAATTCAGAATTCTTGGCGACTTCTTTTTTTAGAAAATAAAGAATGGATGTTTTTAACCCACTAAAGCTAAAGTTCAACTCCGGAATTTTCGGTTCAGCAAAGCTAAATGCCATGGGATTCCCCGTCTTTCCGTAATGGTCAATGAGCGGTCCGCCTGGATATGGTAATCCCAACATTTTAGCTGCCTTATCGAAGGCCTCGCCCGCTGCATCATCGATTGTTTTTCCTATGATTTCCATGTTCAAGGCATCATGAACCACAACGATTTGGGTATGTCCACCACTTACGGTTAAGCATAGGTATGGAAAAGTAGGCGCGGTCATTGCTTCATGCGAAATGAAATGGCTTAAAATATGCGCCTTCATGTGATGAACACCAATCAAGGGTTTGTTTAAGGCCAGCGCGAGCCCTTTGGCAAAAGAGGTACCAACCACGAGTGAGCCCATAAGGCCAGGACCTTGGGTAAAGGCAATGGCATCAATATCTTTTAAGGAAACTTGTGCGGTCTCCATTGCCCGCTTAACTACGGGTACAATATGCTCTATGTGTGCACGGCTTGCTAATTCCGGTACTACGCCTCCGTAGGCTTCATGAATCAACTGGGTGTGTGTTATATTCGCGAGAATTTGCGTTCCACTCAGAACGGCAGCCGATGTGTCGTCACATGACGATTCAATTCCTAAAATCAACCGATTATTCAATGCAATGATTAATTTTGCTCACGCATGACAAAAGTAATTAAAATCCTTGGCAGAACCTTCGGGGTTTTCTTTGAGTGGATGTTGATTTTTGTCATTTTATTCGCATTTCTAATCCGAACCTCGTCCTTTCAATCCTATCTCGCTAAGCAGGCTACAGATTTCTTCTCTAAGGAATGGAATACGAAAGTGAATATCGGTAAGGTGGACATCACGTTGTTCAGTCGAATTTATCTTGAAAATGTACTAATTCATGATTTGTCCGACAAACGCCTGGTGTCAATTCGAAGCTTAGAATTATTAATACAGGGTTTTGGTGCACAACATTTAACCTTAGATGAAGTCATTTTGGAAAAAGGTGAGGTTTGGGTTTATGCTGAAAAACCTACCGGTGAAATGAATTTTCAGTTCATAGCCGATTATTTCGCTTCAGAGGATACGACATCAACCGCTTCAAAGTTTACCCTTGCTTTGAATAAAATCACACTGAAACAGACCAAACTACGGTACGATGATTTCCGAATCCCGAAGATGAAAACAGGCCTAGATTTTAATCATGTTGGGCTTGAAAATGTCAATTTAACGGTATCTGAATTTATCAACGACGGCCCGCTTACCGCGTTTAGCCTTGATGAGTTTCATACGAAAGACCAATCTGGTCTTTGGGTTAAGGGCTTGAAGGCTAAGGTTGCAATCAATGATACAGGGTTGAAGTTGAATTCGGTTTATATTAAGTTAAATCGGTCAGAAATTCATGCCTCTGAAATCGCTTATTCGTATACGGATCCTTCTGCATTGGATGATTTTAATAACAAGGTGATTTTTAATATTGCCATACAACCAAGTTCTATCAATCTTGAAGATGTAGCGTTTTTTGTACCAGAAATGCACGGGATGAATGAACAGGTTCAGTTAAGTGGCACACTTTATAATGTGGTGAATCATTTCAAAATCAAAAACTTAGATTTAAGAATTCGAAAAAACACATTTTTAAAGGGAGATTTAGATTTGCCTGATTTCAATGATTTTGCGGCATATCCCTTCCGAGAGGTTATTCGAAAGGCTTCATTTGATATGGCGGAACTAAGTAAAGTTCGCTTGCCGGATGGTTCATCTTTGTCTTTTGGCCCGGAAGTAGATCGCCTAGGAACAGTTCGTTTTCGAAATATGGTTGTGGATGGTAAGCAAGGGCAGTTAATTTTACGACCCGTAACTATTAAAACAGAAAAAGGGGACTTGAGCTTGGTTTCACCCATGAAACTAGATGTGTTGGGTAATGCCATCGGAATTCAAAATTTACGACCTGATAGCATTGCTGTGGCATTAAATCATATACAATTAGGAGAAATTCTAGGTATTTCTGATGTTGGCGTTTTAAACGGTAACTTAAAATTTTCGACGTTTGATGTGTTGGATAAAGGGTTTAAACTAACCAACGGATCCGCGTATTTCAGTGAATTAGAGACCATGGGCTATGTTTATCATAACGTAGCGCTGAAAGATATGCACATGAATGGTGTTGTGTTGAATACCTCAGTGCAAGTTGATGATCCAAATGCGAAATTTATGATTTCGGGTGACTTCAACATAGAAGGGACACCAAGCTACCATGCTTCTATGCGGTTCGATAAATTAAATCTCGGAGCCCTAGGATTTACAGAATCAAAAAACACGTCATTAATTGGTGAATTTACTGTAGATACAAAAGGTCCTACCTTTAATCGTTTTGAAGGCGGGGTCACGTTTGATCACTTCAGTTATACAGAAGACGGTAAAGAAATAAAGATTCCTTCGGCTCGTATCGATTTTAATCATTCCATAGCGGAAGAATCACTTAAAATCAGGAGTAATATAGCGGATTTGGATTTTAAAGGAAAGATCGATCCGAATACAATACAGGATGATATATTGTTTGGAATTTCACGCGTTTTTCCGAGTTTGGTGCAGGCAAGAAAACCAGTTCGTGGAAAGGTGAATAATGAAATTGATGCAAAGTTGGTGGTAAAGGATATCAATGAACTCACCGATTTGTTTGTTCCCGGTCTTGAAATTGATCCGCAAACAGAAGTCGTTTTAAAGTTTGATTCAGAGCAAGATTTATTTGGGTTACAACTTACTTCCAATCATATTATGTATGACAGCATTAATTTCGAGGGGATTACATTACAACAGCGCGTTAATGCTTCAGGGGTTACCGCGAATCTATTAGTGAATCAATTGGATGCCGGTGATTCATTGATTTTTAATGATGTTAATTTTTTAACCACTGGTATTGGAGGGAAACTTAATTCAAGTCTGGGGTGGGATCAAGGACGCTTGAATGAATCTCGAATAAAG
>Ga0315907_10002502_pt1 | contig 22995 bp, 22 predicted proteins | sample LakEriMetagenome_3_FD_203525 | JGI IMG/M metagenome (GOLD analysis project Ga0315907, IMG submission 203525) | Freshwater fungal communities from buoy surface, Lake Erie, Ohio, United States - Buoy 12 MA123 | ecosystem: Environmental > Aquatic > Freshwater > Lake > Lake biofilm | place: USA...
AGGCCCCTGAAAAGTCCATTGGTAAGCTGCAGCATTCCCGCTATTGTCGATTGATTGAATCACAATGGGATATTGGCAGGCATTGGGTGGGGGCAAATAGAAATCCGCAAAAGGCTTTGGATAAATGTTGATATAGCCCTTGGGAGACTGGTTGAAAAAAGTACATCCTCCTTCATAGAGAACAGTCAATGCAACATCCCGGGTACCGGACCTTGTATAGGTATGCCCGATCGTAGCAGATTCAGACGTGCCGATGTTTCCATCGCCAAATGTCCATTGCCTGGAAGAAATTTTCTCTTTGTATACTGTTCCCGTAACAGGATCCCTGATTTCAAGTTCTTTGGTCTTGTCTGTCAATACAACAGAAAGTGGCAAACAGCCACTGTTGACATCAACAGTAAAATCCACCTGTTGCGTTGGAAAAATGATGATTTGCTGCGTCACCGAAGAAGTCTCATTCGACGGTGTTTTGATGGTCAGTGTTACATAATAAACGCCTGCATTCGTATAGGTCCATGTTGGGTTTTGACTAGTAGAGATTCCACCATCCCCGAAAGACCAATCAGTGCTATGTGTTCCTCCCTGGCTTTCGTCCCTGAAACCAACAATTACGGCATCGTTGGTTTTGATACAGGTTGATGATTGCGTGAATGAAAATTTTGCGATGGGTTGTGCCGCTGTCTGATAGGACAATAGAATATGTACAAGGAATATCACGATCGGCATACTCCTTGGTTGGTTAATTTGGGATGTTATAGTAGTATGATTGTGCAACTAAATGCAGCAATTATCTATAACAAAGATAGAAGGTAATTTACCAGTCAGACCCGCACTACTCCTCATTTTCAACAGAATGTTTCCATTTCATGTGGATCCATCATGATAAGATTCTCAAAACTATTTTTTAGCAAAATTTTTAAGGAGCATTGCTTTCCCAACCCTTGTAGGTTCCTCCAAATTCCAAGACTTTGCGATAAAGTGGAACTATTTCACGTTCGGTCCATCCTTGATCCAGTTTCTCTGTTCGTTGCAAAATCAATTCAAAGCGACCTGATTGGGGATCAGCTTCCGTTGGTAGAAAACCAATCGAGAAGGAAGAACTCTTGAGATCGGAAAGATATTTTTTCATGGAAATCTGATCGGGAAAAGAAATGAAATGCAGCATCGTAGCTGCTTTTCTTGAGGATAGATCCATTTGCGCCAATTTCCTCTTGCTTTGAATCCGCAAAAAATCGAGTGCCGAAGGATACAATACTTCAAAATAATTCTCCCACAACTTGTCCTTCTTTGCTTGTGCCAACCATTGATAGTTGCTATACGGCTGCAGGGCCTGGTTCAATGCTTTTCTGTATCCTGAGGTATCCGGCGCATAAAAGTAAAACTCCCTGATGCCCCTTTGGGTGAAGCGTCCTGCAAACAAGGCGCCGGATTGCCTCGCCAGCAATTCAACAAGTCTATCTTCCATGCTGAGCAGATTTTCTGCATCCTCCGCCTTGGGCATTCCCTGCTGGTCTAATTGATTGAGCCTCACCCTGACAATGATGACCATGGAATCTTCCTGGATGGGTGCAACGGATTTTAGTCCAAGATCAACATTGATGGAAACGGGTTTGCCATTCAACGGGACAATATAGTTCTCCCAATCGTGTTCGATTTTTTGGGAAAAAAGAGACAAGGGTATCCAAAGAGGCAGAAACAAGAAAAATCTGCGCATGTATGATGGGCTATTCTGAAAGTAAAGTAATTTCAATTCCCACAAACCAGGAAATAAATGCTGAAAATCAAGGACATAATTAACTTTTTAGAAACAATCGCCCCCCTGTCTTATCAGGAAGAATACGACAACTCCGGTTTGGCTTGTGGGGATGCCCTGGCTGTTTGCAGTGGCGCACTGGTTGCATTGGACCTGACACCTGGCGTCATAGACGAAGCAGCACAAAAGGGATTGAACCTGATTATTGTTCATCACCCACCCATCTTCAATGGACTCAAAAGGATCACTGCGAATGAACCCATTGCCGATATGCTCATTTCTTGCATCAAACGCGATATCGCTGTGTATGCAATCCATACAAACCTTGACAACATCCTAACCGGGGTCAATGGGGAGATTGCATCGCGCATTGGACTGGAGCATACCAGGGTCCTTGCACCCTTGCAGGGTACACACCGTAAACTGGTTTATTATGTCCCCTCAGCACACGCCGAGAAAACCAGAAATGCCCTTTTTGATGCCGGTGCCGGCATGATCGGCCAATACGACCAATGCAGTTTCAACCAGGATGGTGAGGGCACTTTCAGGGCTTTGGAAGGAGCAAACCCTTTTGTGGGGTCGGTTGGATCACAACATGTTGAAAAAGAGAGCAAGGTAGAAATGCTCTATCCCACGCACCTGGAGGCCAGGATCCTTCAAACCCTGAAAGAGAACCACCCTTATGAAACCGTGGCCTATCATATCCAGCCCCTGGGCAATTCATTCAAGGAAATCGGGGGAGGCCTTATCGGGAGGTTGAAAGAACCGATTGCGGAGGCCGAATTTCTTGCGCTGATAAAGCGGGAATTTCAAACAGGTACCATCCGGCACAGTCCTTTTACCGGAAGATCGATCCAAACGGTTGCCCTGTGCGGCGGGTCTGGTAAATCCTTGATTAACAATGCTTTACGAGAAAATGCAGATGTTTTTCTGACTGCCGACCTCGGGTACCATGATTTTTTCCTGCCCAACGGCAAAATGCTTTTGGCTGACATGGGACACTTTGAAAGCGAACAGTACACGTCTGACCTGATTTTGAGGCGAATAAAAGAAAAATTCCCTACCTTCGCACTCCTTAAAACGGGCATCAGTACCAATCCTGTCAACTACTTTTTATAATCGATTATGGCAACCGTTAAAGAATATTCAGTCGAGGAAAAACTCACAGCGCTTTACAACCTTCAAAAGATTGAAAGCAAGCTTGATGAAATAGCAATTCTCAAAGGTGAATTACCCATCGAGGTGCGTGATCTTGAAGATGAAATTCATGGTCTCAGGGCCAGGGAGACCAGGATCGAAGAAGAGATCAATGGTATCAATGAATTCATTGAGCAAAAGAAAGCTGCCATCGCCCAGTCACAGGACCTGATCAAGAAATACGAGAAGCAAAGCGACAACGTTAAGAACAATCGCGAATACGAAGCCATCACCAAAGAGATCGAAACCCAAACACTGGATCTTAAATTGGCGGAACGGCATATCAAAGATGCAAATGAAGAAATTGCAGACAAGGCAAGGGTCCTCGATACTGCCAAGAAGAACATTGCTGCCAAAGAAGCCAATCTGAAAGTAAAGAAAGGAGAACTCGATAAGATCATTGCCGAAACCGAAAAGGAAGAAGCAGAGTGCAGGGCAAACTCAGACAAAGCTCGTGCTGCTGTTGATCCTCGTTTGCTGGTATCCTTCGACAGGATCAGAAACAATTTCCGCAACGGACTGGCCGTTGTACCCGTACTGCGTGATGCCTGTGGCGGTTGTTACAATGCTATCCCTCCTCAACGCCAAAGCGAAATCCGTCAGCACAAGAAGATCATTGTTTGTGAGAACTGCGGAAGGGTTTTGATTGATGAGGAACTGACGAACAAGCAATAATCGATCACGCTGATTTTTGGATCACCAGTCCGTTGATCTCTCCCAACATGCGCAGTGTCTCCTGCTCATGGATGCGTGGAATCCCAATTTTGTAAAGACTGAACAATTGTAACTCCTGGTGAAGGATGGTGCAATTGAATTTTCGGATCCCCTTGAGTACCTCATTGGTAACGGTATAATCAAACTGCAACTCATAGGGAATCTCCACCTGTTTTCTGATGATGGGTGTCAACTGCAAAGCCATGCCCGCCGCACTCTTGTAGGCATTGATCAATCCCGGCACCCCCAACAAGGTACCACCAAAATACCTGACCACGATTACCGCAGTATTTGTCAAACCCCTGCTGTCTATTTGTCCAAGTATCGGTCTGCCCGCCGATCCGGAAGGTTCTCCTGCATCTGAGGCCCTGAAAATCATACCATCCCCCCCTATCCGATAGGCAAAACAATGATGAGAAGCCTTGGGATGCTCCTTTTTTGTTTCTGCAAGAAATTGTTTGAAAGCTTCAATTGAATTCACAGCAGCTGCAACCGCAATGAATTTGCTGCCCCTGTCATCGAAACTGGCAGTAGCCTTCTGTTCAATGGTTTGAAAATAATTGGGGTCCGCTGGAAACATCATTGCGAAGGTAAGTGCTGAGAAATAAAAAAGTTTTATCATTTTCATGAACAGGAATGCCATCCATCCTTTTGATGGCCGATGTTTTGTTCTACTTTTGACTTGATGCATATCAGAGAGGCATATCAGGACATCCGAACTGCTTTGAGCGGGCTTTATGAAAGCCGTGAGGCTGCTGTCATGGCAGACATGGTGATGGAGGAAATCACCGGATGGGATCGCAGTGCCCGCCTGGTTCATTTTGACCATGAAATGAGTGAGGAGCAGTTGACAACCATGGAAAACTGCAAAAAAGAATTGCTGAACGGAAGACCCATTCAATATGTATTGGGACATGCCTGGTTTTGTGACATGCGGTTTCGGGTGGATGAAAGGGCCTTGATCCCTCGACCCGAAACAGCGGAACTGATCCACCTGATCAAATCATTGTATCAAGACATGCCGGTACGCAACCATTATACCATCCGCGCATTGGACATAGGAACAGGGACCGGCTGTATTGCCATCAGCCTAAAGAAATATTTTCCCGAGTGGGAAGTTTGGTCGCTCGATAAAAGCCAGGCCGCGTTGGAGCTGGCCAAACAAAATGCAGTTTTGTTGGATGCAGCGGTTCATTTTGAAGCGTATGATATTTTGAATGATTCCAGGTCCACCAATTGGAAAAGCTTTGACCTGATCGTTAGCAACCCGCCCTATATTCCTGCAGCTGAGAGCCGACAAATGGCCAAACATGTATTGGAGCACGAACCGCACCTGGCTCTTTTCACCACCAATGAAAATCCCCTGGAATTTTACGAAGCCATCCTTGATTTTGGAGACCTGCATTTGTTGCGAGGAGGCATGATGTTCTTTGAAACCCACATGGATTACGCGGAAGATGTTGCTAAACTGATGGAGGAACATGACTTCACCGAAGTGACCATCCATAAAGACATGCAGGGGAAAGACAGGATGGTATATGGAACCAGGGGCGGTTCCTCCCTCTGATCATTGCTTTTCAACTGACAAAACTGTTCTGGCACCCAGTTCCTTGGCTACTTTCATCACCCCCACCACTGCATCAATCTCAACCGTTTTATCCGCATTGATAACGATAGTCGGTATTGCTGTTTTTTCTTTCAGGATGATAGGCTGCAAAAGCGCTTTCAGGGAATCAAAGGCTACAGCCGTTGTGCCAACATAGAATTGCTTGTTGGCATCGATGGAGACCACTACATTTTGCTTGGCTTTGGTATCTCCTTGCGACTTGGGTTGGGACAACTTGATCACATTGGGATTGGCCAGCGTAGACACAATGAGGAAAAACATGAGAAGAATGAACAGGATGTCGTTCAAGGCTTCTGTGAAAACTTCGGTCTCTCCCCTATTTGACTTTCTTATCTGCATCAAATATTCTTGTTGGCTGGGTCCTGAATGATATCCAGAAAATCGGTTGCGGCAACTTCCATCTTGTTGGCTGTCTTATCGATCTGCGTGTGCAAATAACTATACCCCAGGAATGACAACAATCCGATCACCAATCCAGTGATGGAAGTAACCAACTTGACATACAGGCCACCCGCAATCGTATTCAATACAAACTCTCCGGTTGTGTTGATGTCAAAAAACAACTGCATCAATCCTGCCAATGTTCCCACAAAACCAAATATGGGTGCAGCCCTTGAGATCACACTCAATACACTCAGGTTTCTTTCCAGGTTGTACATTTCCAACCTTGCTACACTCTCCATGCTTCGTTCAATGGCATCAATGGGTTTGCCGATCCTTTGCACGCCCTTGTCGATGATCCTCGCAACAGGATTATCCGTATTCCTTGTCATGGACCTGGCAGCAGTGACATTGCCGCTTGCAATATGATCGCGGATGATCCGCATGAAATTATCATCGATCTTTCCTGCTTTTTTGATCGCGATATACCGCTCAAAGAAAAAGAAGACGGCCAATATGAACAACAATCCCAAGGGTATCATCAGCGCCCCACCGGACTGCAGCATATCGAAAAGATTCATGGCTTTGGACATGGTTCAATGCTTTTAACGCAACATGAAGTTGCCATTTTTTTTTCTAAAATCCTGCTAAAGTTATCCCACTGCAGCTCCTTCCCATTGCTGGAGCAGGTTCACCAGAACAGCTGTTGCTTTTTCCATGTCCTGCACACTCACGAATTCCTGCTTGGAATGCAGTGCCATCTCGCCCGTGAAAAGATTGGGACAAGGAAGACCCATGAAGGAAAGTCTTGATCCATCCGTACCCCCACGAACAGGGGAACTAACAGGATCTATTCCACAGGCCCTCATGGCAGCCTGCGCATGACGGATGATGTCGGGATGCTGGTCGATCACTTCCCGCATGTTCCTGTATTGTTCTTTTACGACAAACGAATAGCTGCAATTGGGATAGGCAGATAAAACCTCCTTCAAAATACCCTCCAGTCTCTCTTCATGCAACTGAAGTTTTTTCGTATCAAAATCACGGACAATGAATTTGAGGGTAGCCGATTCAGCACCCCCCTTGATATCAGTAGGATGAACAAAGCCTTCACGACCAGCTGTGACCTCAGGCGCCCACTCATGCTTGGGTAAGGCATCCAAAAAAGCGGCACCCAGTTTTATGGCATTGACCATCTTCCCTTTGGCCGAACCGGGATGGGCAATTACTCCCTGAAGGGTGATCTCAACTCCATCAGCTGAAAAAGTTTCAAATTCAAGCGAACCCCTTTCACTGCCATCCAATGTATACCCGAAATCAGCACCAAGCTTTTTCATGTCAACATGCTCAACGCCCCTTCCCACTTCTTCATCGGGCGTGAACAATATTTTCACCTCACCATGCGGAATGGCAGGATCTTCTTGCAGGCGTTTTGCCAACTCCATGATCACGGCCACACCTGCCTTGTCATCCGCTCCCAATAGCGTCAAGCCGCTGGCCGTAATGATATCATCCCCCATTCTTTCCAGGAGGTAGGGGTGATTTTTTGTACTGATCACTTGTGTTGGATCATCGGGTAATACGATGTCTTGTCCCTGATAATTTTTATGCAAAAGCGGTTTTACATGAGTGCCGCTGCAATCCGGAGCAGTATCCACATGGGCACAGAAGCAAATCACCGGAACCTTATTGGGACTGTTGGAAGGGATGGTGGCATACACATACCCCCATTCATCCATGTGCGCATCAGCGATTCCCATCTCCCGTAGTTCATGGGCAAGCATTTGAGAAAGATCTTTTTGTTTGGATGTTGAGGGAAAAGAATCACTTTCCGGATCACTTTGTGTGTCGATCTGTACATATCTCATGAAGCGGGAAGCAATGGATTCCATAAAAAAATTAATTGGTGGTGTTGGCAACGCGATAACCTCTCAGAAAATCCTCAACGCCCATTCTTTTCTTTCCCTCCAGCTGTATGTCTTTTAGATAGAGCCAACCATCGGTTGCGGCAAAGCGGAGAAATGTCTTGCCATCGGATTGATATGTTCCCGGAGAGGGCAGCTCAACAGATGATTGTATTGTTGCTTTGAAAATTTTCAAAAGCTTTCCATCCAACTGTGTAAAGGCAGCGGGGTATGGCGACAACCCCCTGATCAGGTTGTAAACCGATTGAGCACTTTCATTCCAATTGATCTTGCAAGTTTCTGTGTGGATCTTGGGGGCAGTGGGAAGTTTGTCCGGATCACCCAGATCTGCCTGGGGAAAGGGATGTAACTCACCGCTTGTATAGCGCAAAAGCGTCTGATACATAAGATCAGCACCCATCATTTTCATTTCATCGTGCAATTCACCGGCTGTTTCATCCTCCCGAATGGGAAGAGCCTGTTGCATCAATATATCACCGGTGTCAATGACATGTTGCAATTTGAACGTCGTGACCCCTGTTTCCTTTTCTCCATGGATGATGGCCCAGTTGATGGGAGCCGCTCCCCGGTATTGGGGCAAAAGAGAGGCGTGCAAATTGATGGTACCCAATGGAGGCATGTTCCATACCAACTCCGGTAACATCCTGAAAGCCACTACCACCTGCAGATCAGCTTTGAGGGATGCAAGCGCTTCGAGGAATTGAGGGTCTTTGAGTTTGGCAGGTTGTAGAATCGGCAATCCTTTTTCCAATGCATACTTCTTCACTGCAGAGGGTGTCAATTGCATGCCCCGACCGGCTGGTTTATCTGGGGCAGTAATGACAGCAACAATCTGACAGCCTTCGATGACCAGTTTATCTAAAATGGCCACCGCAAAATCAGGGGTCCCCATAAATACAATCCTACAATCTCTCAATTCCATCATCGCACAAATTTAAGCTATTCAATTCTTCCCTTGTTCTTGCCTATCGGCAAGTAGGGTGCTTGCCTTTACTTATACAACAAATACTTCGCCCTGATCTTCTTGAATTTCATCAATCCCGGCTCCCATGTCTTGCGGATAGCTGCTTCGTCCATTCCTGATTTTATCTGTTCCATCAAAATGGAATTGCCCGCCAGTTTGTTGAAGAAAGAAGCTTTGGCATCACCCGATTTGGGCAGTATGAAAAATTTCTCCTTTTCAGGAAACAAGCGATAAGCTTCCAGCAGATAGTATAGACTGATCTTATGGTTCAATTTCTTACGGATCAGTTCGGGCGCTGCACGAAGGTCCCATCCATAACACAATTGATCCTTTAATTTGGGGCTGTTCGCGCCGGCCATGGAAACTGGGGTGAAAGCAAACATATCCTTCGGCAAAGAAGGATGTCCGAATAACTGGAAAGGGGCAACCGTTCCCCTCCCTTCGCTTAGCACGGTACCCTCAAAAAAACAAGTGGAAGGATACCAGTAGATCGATGCGAGATTGGGCAGGTTGGGAGATGGTTTTACAGGTAATTCATAAACCGATGCTCTGCTATAGTTCTTGCAGGTCACTACCTCCAGCAAAGGCCTGCCTGCAGCAAGTGCTGCACGATATGTCTTCATGGCATCTGCCTTCAACCAACCTTCCCCTACGAGCATCTTTGCATACTCCCCAATGGTCATGCCATAGACCACCGGAACAGGTTGCATGCCCACAAAAGAACGAAAGGCAGTGTCCAAAACTGGACCATCCACACAATGAATATTGGGATTGGGTCTGTCGAGTACGATCAAATTTTTATTGTTCAAAAAAGCTGCTTCCATATAGGCTTCCAGCGAAGAGATGAAGGTGTAAAATCTAACCCCTACATCCTGAATATCGAAGATCATGACATCAATTTCCTTCAGATCGTCTGCGGCCGGTGCACGCTTGGATCCATACAAGGATATCACAGGTATTCGGGTGGCCTCATCCACATAATTGCCCACTTTCTCACCGGCATCAGCGGTTCCCCGGAACCCATGCTCCGGTCCAAAAATCACCGATACCTCTACCCCCTTTTTCATCAGCACATCCACCAGATGCTCCTCCCCGATCATGGAAGTCTGGTTGGCAAAAAGGGCAACTTTTTTGCCTTTCAGCTGCGGAAGATATCGGTCAAGGTTCGCTGCTCCTGGTGCTATCAGTCCGGGCGGAGTTTGAGCAATGGCCAAGGAAAGACTGGCCATCCACAACAGCAGCAAAGCAAACTTTCTCATTGTTTTAAGTCTTTGTTTCAATAAAAGTAAAAGATTAAAGGTAGTTTTGGCAACTAATCGAACACAAAAAAAACATTATGCAAGTAAAGCAAGGAGACGTAGTAAGGGTTCATTACACCGGCACGCTGTTGGATGGATCACAATTTGACAGTTCAGTGGGTCGCGCACCATTGGAATTCACCGTTGGAGCGGGACAAATGATCGCCGGTTTTGATGCCGGAGTGGTGGGCATGGCCGTTGGTGAGAAAAAAACCATTCAGATAGATCCTGATCACGGATACGGACAAAAAGATCCCAACGCCATTGTGGAGTTCCCCAGGTCGAATGTACCAGCGGATATGCAAGTAGAAATTGGCATGAAACTGAACCTGCAAAATCAATACGGACAACCGGTACCGGTTGTGGTCACTGAACTAAGGGAAGACGTCATCATCATGGATGCCAATCACTTTCTGGCAGGACAAGACCTGGTTTTTGAAGTGGAACTGGTTGAGATCGTCGGAGCCTGATCAGGCCTTGGTAATACTATAGCACCACCGCAACAACTTGCCTTTGAAATCAAAGGGAGTGGTAGCGGTGGTGATTTCTTTTATGGTCCCTCCAATTAACGCGCCCTCCATCAGAAATTTTCTGGCATTGGTACTAAAGTAAAGTACCCCGTTGGGCGCCAGTTTTGAAAGACAGGTATTGATCAGTTCCACATGCTGCAACTGAATATCAAAAACATCTTTCATCGCTTTGCTGTTGCTAAAAGTAGGAGGATCCAGGACAATGAGATCAAAACTTTCTGGCGGTAACCCTGGTAGCCATTGCAAAACATCTACACGGACAAACTCATATTCTTTGCCTGAGAAACCATTCAACTCCATGTTACGCTTAGCCCAATCCAGATATGTATTTGACAGATCAGCAGAGACTACCTGACGGGCTCCGCCTGCTGCTGCGTAGACAGAAAAAGATCCGGTATAACAAAACAGGTTGAGCACCCTTTTATCCTTTGCGTCTTTCTGAACCATCTCACGGGTGATGCGGTGATCGATAAAGAGTCCGGTATCCAAATAATCTGTGAGGTTCACCCAAAATTTCAATCCTCCTTCCTTGACTTCAAAAAAAGCTTTTTGGTTATCGGTTTTTTGGTATTGATCCTGTCGGCTTTCTTTCCGTTTTCTTTCCTTCAGGTGGATCTGATCAGGTGCCTTTTCCAATACGTGCTGGATCACCTCCAGGCTGTCTGTCAACCATTGTTCATATTCCTCCTCTGTAAGCCTGTGCTGGCTGCGGTATTCGGTCACCAATACTTCCTCCCCATAAACATCAATGATCAGGGGGAATTCAGGAAGATCCCTGTCGTACAAGCGATAACAGTCAATCGATAGCTGCCTGGCCTGCTTACCAATGATCCTTTTCACCTTCTTGAGGCGATTGTCGAACATGATCAGTTTGGCACCAGACATACGGCAAGTTATGAAAGCCCAGTGGAAAAAATTGATAAACAAGCATAGCAACAGCTAATATGCCACAGACATTTACCTTTGTAGAAAACAGTTCAACCATGAAATCTTTGATTGCTTCAGTATTGTTGATCATCTCAGTGCACACATTTGCTCAGGTTCCTGCGATCAAACCTTCTGAATTTGCCAGCGCGATCAAAGCGCAGAATATCCAGGTATTGGATGTAAGGACAGCAGATGAATATAAAAGCGGACACCTGGAACATGCCCTGCAGGCCAACTGGCTGAACAAGTCGGAGTTCAACGACAGAACGCAGCACCTCGACAAAAACAAGACTGTCTATATCTATTGTTTGAGCGGAGGCAGAAGTGCAGCCGCCGGTGCAGCACTCGTTGCACAGGGTTATAAAGTGATCAACATGGAAGGCGGCATCAATGGCTGGAAAAATTCCAGTCTACCCCTGGAGGGAGCCGTCAATGTAAAACAAACCAGCATGGAAGGATACAAGGGGCAGGTCAACAGCACCAACCTTGTCTTGGTGGATTTTGGCGCTGAATGGTGCCCTCCTTGCAGAAAAATGGAACCTGTGTTACAGGCTTTCATGAAAGAAAATAGCAAGAAATTGACATTGGTGAAAATGGATGGCGGCATTGAAACCGAACTCATGAAATCACTCAACGTAGAAGCCCTGCCCACGTTTATTCTTTACAAAAATGGTAAAGAAATCAAACGCAAGCAGGGCCTCGTATCCAAGGAGGAGTTCAACTCCTGGATCAAATAGTCCTTATTTTTTCTGTGCCTTTTGCATGGCGTTTTGACCGCCACCGCCACCACGGGGAGCACCAAGTCCACTTATCGTAGAAGCACCTTTGAACAACTGATAGCGGCTGGGTAATTCCCGCACCGGCCACATGCCATTGGCTTCATTGATATCCGCTGTTTCACGCATTGGATCCAGTTTGATGGCAGAGACTTCCTTGTCCTTCACAAATAGCTTGGTCACTTTCTGCTCATTCAATCTCCAGATGGTAACAGGAATGCGGTCCAATTCTTTGCTGCCATCCTTGAATGTCCATTCCACAATGATGGGCATTACCATGCCGCCTTTGTTGGAGAAAGTAAGCTCGTAAAGATTTTTATCTTCCCATTGCTTGTAGTTCTCCCTGTCCTTCTGTGCATCCAATTGTTGCTGTGCCATGTCTTGGTACATCTTGGCATCCGCATTTCTGTTGTAATAGTAGAAGTCTCGAAGGGTGGTATCAGTGTTGGTGTAGAAACTAATCTTGTTTTCGTTCCGGTTTCTCATCTTGCTGATGTTCTCAAATTCAGCCGGTTGCATCGATGCCAAATTTTTCTCTGCATCCAGCTTGAACCATTTCACTGAATCCAAGGAAATATCCACCGGCTCGGTTCCATAGTACCATCCTCTCCAGAACCAATCCAGGTCCACCGCACTGGCATCTTCCATGGTACGGAAAAGATCATAGGGAGTAGGATGCCTGAAAGCCCAACGTCTTGCATATTCCTTGAAGGCATAATCAAAGAGCTCACGCCCCATGATGGTTTCACGCAGTATGTTCAAGCCAGTAGCAGCTTTGGCATAGGCATTGGATCCCACATTGGCTACATTGTCGCCCTTGGTCATGATCGGCTCCAACAAATCTTTGGGCAGTTTCATGTAATCGGTGATCAGGTGCGCAGGACCCCTTCTGGAAGGATAGTTGTTGTCAAACTCCTGTTCAGTAAGAAACTGGCAGAAGGTATTCAATCCTTCGTCCATCCACCAGTACTGGCGCTCATCAGAGTTAACGATCATGGGGAAGAAGTTATGGCCCACTTCATGAATGATCACACCAATCGCACCATACTTCACAGATTCACTGTAGCTGCCATCTTTTTCTGCTCTTCCATAGTTCATGGCAATCATGGGGTATTCCATGCCAATGGATGCCTCTACTGAAATGGCAACGGGATAGGGATAAGGAATGGTGAATTTGGAATAGGTCTTGATGGTATGGTACACCGCCTTGGTGGAATACTTCTTGTAGATGGGATAAGCTTCCTTGCCATAATAGCTCATGCACATCACCTTCTTTCCTTCCACATCGGCTGCCATGGCATCCCATACCAATCTTCTGGAGGTATTGAAGGCAAAGTCGCGCACATTTTGGGCTTCATAGATCCAGGTCTTTTTGCCTTTGGATTTGTCTTTTGAATTTTCGATGGCTTCTGCCAATGTTACGATCTCGATTGGTTCTGCGGAGGTCTGTGCCTTCTGCCAGCGTGCCAGCTGATCAGCAGTAAGCACTGCTGCCAGGTTTTTACACTCGCCGGTAGCCGCCACCACATGGTCTTCCGGAACGGTGATGTTTACCTTGTAGTTTCCAAAGGTCAGCGCAAACTCAGCACCGCCTGCAAACTGCATGTTCTGCCATCCTTGAAAATCGCTGTAAACAGCGAGTCTGGGGAACCACTGGGTGATGGAATAAAGGTTGTTATCGTCTTCGGCAAAATATTCGTATCCGCCTCTTCCATACCTTGTCAACTTGTCTGGGATCTTATAGTTCCAGTTCACCTTGAAAACGAATTTTTGTCCCGACTTCAAAGGAATGGGGAGGTCTACCCGCATCATGGTTTGGTTAACCGTGTAGGACAAGGGTTTGCCAGTAGCATCTGTGAGCGCGGTGATGTTGACTCCGAAGCCCTTCATGTATTCTTTGGGATTCATCTGCAACAGTTGCTGATGGGTAAGCCTATTGCCCATGGCTGAGGGTTTGTCGTAGTTATTATCACTGTTAGGGTGATGAAAATTCTCATCGATCTGCAACCAGATATAGGTCAGGACATCCGGAGAGTTGTTGAAGTAGGTGACCGTTTCTAAACCGGTCAACAGATTTTCGGCTTCATTGATGTCTACGTTGATTTCATAATCTGCCCGCTGTTGCCAATATTTAGGACCGGGTGCACCACTCGCCGTTCTGTATTCATTGGGGTCCTGCATCAGGTAATCCAATTGTTCAAATCGGTTGCCATGATTGGATCCCGGATTCCTCAGGGGCTGCGCAAAAACGGCAGAGCAGCTCACCAGGAAAAATGCAATGATAAATGCCTGTTTCATGTATGGATATTTATTAAAAAAATGGAATTCTTTGATAGGCCATGAAAAGTGAAAGCCCCATGATAACCAATGAAAAAAGCATGACCAACAACCTGTGGGAAATGACATTGAATCGATGCAAGATCCATGATACCAAAAGGACGGCTAAAACTACGAAAATCTGCCCGATTTCAAGTCCTACGTTGAAACTGAAAAGACTCCAAACCAACTGCTGATCCGAAGACAGCATCATTCTTATATAATTGGCATATCCCATCCCATGCACCGCTCCAAATCCGAGCGCCATGGCATACTGAATTGTATTCCCAGCCCGACTTTGTGCTGGCATCAGCAGGTTTTTGACAGCCGTGAGCATGATGGTACAGGGAATGATAAATTCTACCCATTCGACTGAAAACCTGAATAGATCCAATGCACTCAGGTAAAGGGTTATGGCATGACCCAGGGTAAAAGCAGTAACCAAGACCAATACTTTTTTCCAATCGGCCAACTGATACATGATCGACAGAACGGCAATAAAGTAAAGATGATCGGTAGCCCCCAAACTGATGATATGTGACCATCCGATCTTGAAATAAAAAATGAAGCCTGACATTGGCTTAAAGGTCGGAATTATTCGGACTTTTGCCAACATGAGAAGATACCTGCTGGTCTTGTTGGCTTTGATCTTGCTTACCTCTTTTGTGCATCCTTTTTACACGTCGGTCACTGAAGTGGAATACAACAGCAAGACAAAAGAGTTGGGTATCGCTTGCAAGGTTTTTCCGGATGACCTGGAAGAAACACTCAGGCTCTATACCGGAAAAAAATTCGACCTCTACAAAAACGAAAAACAGTTGCTGAATCCGATACTGGAAGCCTATTTTAAAAAACATGTGGCCATCCTGATCAATGAAAAAGCCAGACCCTATTCATTCCTGGGATATGAAATTGAAAAGGAGGTGGTTTGGCTTTATTTCAACATGGCCAAACTGACAGGAGTCAGGTCCATTGAAGTACAGTCGAATTTGATGTATGAATACAAGGCAGAGCAGACCAATATCGTTCACATTGACCTTGATGGAAAGAAGCAAAGCTACAAATTGATGGCTCCGGCAATTTCCGCCAAACTAAGCATACGCTGATCAAGCGGGATTCTCAGTCTTTTTTTGTGCATTGGCAATGGCCACAGCACGAATGGTTTCAGCAGCAAAGGATGAAAAAGCTTCCTGTGTTGTTGAATCTGCACTGATGAGTGCCGGAGTACCTTTATCACCTCCTTCCCGGATGCTTTGTACCAACGGAATTTGTCCCAGGAAATTCATGTCCAACTGATCGGCGAGGTTCTTGCCGCCATCCTTACCAAAAATATAATACCTGTTTTCAGGCAGCTCTGCCGGTGTAAACCAGGCCATGTTTTCTACCAAGCCAATGATGGGCACATTGATCTGTGCCTGTCCGAACATGGCAATGGCTTTCTTGGCATCCGCCAATGCCACTTCTTGTGGCGTGGTGACAACCACCGCACCTGTCACCGGGATGGTTTGAACGAGCGTCAGGTGAATATCCCCGGTCCCCGGAGGCATATCGATGACGAGATAATCCAGCTCGCCCCAATGCACATCGGTTACAAACTGTCGGATGGCGGAGCTGGCCATCGGTCCTCTCCAGACCACTGCACTCTTTTCATCCACCAGCAAACCAATGCTGATCAGTTTGATGCCATGTTGTTCCAAGGGGATGATTTTGTCCTTCCCCTCTACATGCTCCATCAAGGGGCGCTGCCCACGAACTCCAAACATGATGGGAACGCTGGGACCATAGATATCTGCATCCATCAATCCCACTTTTGCTCCCTGTTGTGCCAAGGCCAAAGCCAGGTTGGCTGAAACCGTAGACTTACCCACACCGCCTTTGCCACTCACCACTGCAATGATATTCTTGACGCCTGGCAGCACAGAAGAAAGATCCACCCGCATGGAACTGGTATTGGAGGTAAAGTTCACGATCACCTCAAGACCTTCATCCACCTGTTCGTGGATGGCCTTCTCACAATCCCGACGGATCATTTCTTTCATGGGACAGGCAGGCGTGGTAAGGACAATTGTAAATTCAACATTTCCTTCCCCAAACTTGACGTCTTTCACCATGTTCAGCGTAACCAGGTCTTTTTTCAAATCCGGCTCCTGAACTGTACCCAATGCCTTCAATACCGATTCTGTTGTCATATGCATGAAATGTTAAAATATAAGGACTGCAAAATTAACCATTCCTGTCGTAGTTTGTTTATCGGAAAGAAGCACTTATTTTGTGCATTCAAGCCAGTCATGAAAAAAACGCTCCGATACCTCATTTTGGGACTTTTCTTCCTTCCGACTGCTGCCAAAGCGCAGTTTGAAAATTTCAAAGACTCAGTTGTCCAGCTTTATGGAGTGGTGATGACAGCTGATAGTTTGAGGGGGCTACCGGCAGTGAGTATTCTGGTGAAAGGAACCGGCAGGGGTACCCTGACCAATAGCCAGGGTGTTTTTTCCATTGTTGTACTCAAAGGCGATGAAATTGAATTCAGCTGCATCGGCTTTAAGAACAAGATCACCAAGATCCCCAACAATCTTGAGGGGAATCAATACAGCATCATACAATTGATGATCAATGACACGGCTTTTCTGCCTGCCGCCATCATCAAGCCAAGGCCTACCCGAGAGCAATTTGAGCAGATTTTGTCAATGCGGATATTCCTGACGACGATATTGAGATCGCCAGAAAAAACACAGACATGGCCACCCGAAGAATCCTAATGCGTTCCTTACCGAATGATGGAAGGGAATCGGTGAACATGGCATTGGCCAAAAATGCACAGCGCTATTATTATACCGGACAGACCCCGCCCATGAACATTTTCAATCCCTTTGCCTGGGGAGAATTCATCCGCTCCTGGAAAAGAGGCGATTACAAAAAGAAATAAAATGGCGGCTCAGGAAAAAACAACCCTTGCCGTTTTTTGCGGATCCAAATCAGGCAACAATCCCCTTTATTCAGCAGATGTATCCTTGTTGGGACAACTACTCGGACAAAATGGATTTGATATTGTCTATGGAGGTTCCCACAAAGGCTTGATGGGCGACCTTGCCAATCATGCATTGGCGCATGGATCAAGGGTAACCGGTGTTTTGCCGGAAGTGCTGCTGGAATGGGAGCATCAGCATCAAGGATTAACAGACCTAATCATCACCAAAGACATGCACGAACGAAAGCGCATCATGTACCAGAAAGGTGCAGCAGGCATCGTGCTACCAGGAGGCTTTGGAACATTGGATGAAATGTTTGAGATGCTAACCTGGAACCAACTCAGTATTCACAACAAGAAGATCTATCTGCTCAATTCTGGCGGGTTCTATGATCACCTGATCGCTCATTTGGAATCACTGGAATCAAACGGCTTCCTCTATGATCCTGTATGGGATAGACTTTCCAACTGCAAAGATGCAACAGAGCTGATGGAGAAGTTGGTGGAAGACCTTAAAAAGTCTTGAACGTAGGACACATGCTCTGTCTCCCTCCCCCATACATGGTGCTGTAAAGCCCATCATATTGCATAAACATTTCAGTGGCTCCCCTGCTGTTATTGAAATATTTCAAGGGTGTGTTGGTAGCATCATAACTGAAGGAGAATTTAAAATTGCGCCACTGGTATCCCACCATGGGAATATAGGCATCATTGTACCTGAAGTAAACACCCAGTATCAACTGCTGATCACCCTCATTGGCTATGTTGTAGTTCAAGTGCATTCCTGCTGTGAGTTCGGAAGATTTGGCCTGAGTGGCATAATAGATGCCTGGCGACAAAATGATCTGGTTGTTCAACTTGATCACAGCATCAGCAAAAAAAATGGATCTGGGTTGGATCGTATTGTCGTATCCCGGACTCACTGCAAAGAAAGATTCTTTGGGTTTGTTGAGATGATGCATGCTAAATCCCGCATGCAGGTAAACATTGTCTGAAGGAAAATAGGCATAATTGAGGCCTGCTTGCAGGTCCAGGTACCCTATCGAGTTGTTTTGAAAAATCTCCCCACTGGGTACATTGGAATCAAAAAACCTACCATTCCATTGGTTGTCAAAAGTCAGCTTATCCTGGTTGATCTGTTTTCCTGCATACCCCACATTGAATCCTGCCGACAACAATCCGGTCGAGCCCAACATTTGGTGATAAGCCACTGATGCATATGCCTTGGTTGACCTGAGTTTCCCTGTACCGGCAACATCCTGCAGAATCATCCCTCCCAGGCCCATCCATCCACTGCGGAACCGGTCGCGCATGAACTGAAAATCGCCGAATATGCTCATGGTCTTATAGGGAACGGGGATAGACGCCCACTGCTCCCTGTAATGGGCTCCCAAGCGATAATCAGAAGCTGGGATAAATCCTGTGTTCGCAGGATTGGTGGACAGCGGTGAATGAAAAAATTGTGAAAAATGAAGATCCTGTGAAGAAACTTGCATGAAGCTTGCCATCATCCCCAAAAACAGGATAAACAACCTAAGTCCTCTTGTGTTGATATTCTTCATCATCTTATCTGATCAACGTGATATCCCCTTTTTTGTTCACGACGGTACCATCACCATATTGAACGGTGAGTGTATAAGCATACGCATCCATGGGTTGCAATACTCCTTTGTAAGTTCCATCCCAACCATAAGATGGACTGCCGGATTCAAACACCAATTGCCCCCAGCGATTGTATATCCTGAAATTCATTTGAGCGATGCCAAAACCCCTTACAAAAACTTTGTCGTTTTTGCCATCGCCATTGGGTGTGAAGGCATTGGGCACATCCACCGCAGGTTTTATCAGGGTCACCACGTTGGCGCAAATTGTATCGCTGCAACCAACATCATTGTATGCCACCAAACAGGCCACGAAAGTATCCGTTCGCTCATAAAGATGTGATGGATTTACCGCTATGGAAGTATCAAGGTCTCCAAAATCCCAATAATATCTTGTTGCACCTGTTGATAGATTCGTGAATTGTGTAGCGGTATTTTCTTGCGGAGGATTGGGTGCAAAGCTGAAAGAAGCCACTGGCTTGGGTTTTACAGAAATGGTATAACGAAAGGTATCCGCAAGATTGCAAGTTCCGGGATCATTCGCGATCAAGGTTACCGTAAAATCACCCAATGCCCTGTACAATTTTGTAGGGGGATTGGGTCCTGTAAAGCTTGTGCCATCACCAAAATTCCAGATAAATGTTTGACCCGCTACACTGGTATTTTTAAATTGTGCCCTGTAAGGGAGACAACCGATCGCAGGTGTGGTGAAGGAAGCTTTCACCAGAGGTGAAATATAAACATTGAACTCCTGCACATCATAAGCGTTGCAATAAGCAGTATCGTTCAGTATCAGCCTGACCTTGTAGCTACCTACCCCAGGGAACGTATGATCAATATTGGTTTTGCCGGTTTTGATGATCGGTGAGTTGTCCCCAAAATCCCATTTGAAAGAAGTGTCGGTAAATGGCCTTGAACCCGGTGCCACAGAATTGTTCACAAAGCGATATGCGAAACCCTCGCAGGGGAGAAGCTTGCCACCGGAGGCACTGAGAACAGCCTTATCCGTTCTAACCCTGATATTGACATAGGATGTATCACGGGGGATACACCTGTCGCCATCAATAGAGATCAATCTTACCCTGTAATTACCCGGACGGGTGAAAGTATAGGCGACATTGGGATCGGAAGAAGTGACGACAGGAGAGCCATCCCCAAAATTCCATTCATAGGTTTTTCCCAATTCAATTGTATCAGTGAAATCAACTTTGAGGGGTACACATCCTGCGGTATCATAGGGGATACCATCAATGGAAGACAATGCACCAGCTTTGACCCCATCAAATTCAAAATTGATTTTGAAGGCAGCCAGGTTGCACTCTCCTGCTCCACCGGATCCCAACGCTCCATTGGTTGGCGCAACAACCCCTGGCGTGACAATCATCGGCCTTCTGACGGGATCCCGGGCACAAATGGTTGAGCCCCCACAATTTGCACAGACAGCCTGATAGATTGCCCCTTTGTTGTCAAACCTGGCAGTTCCTCCATCCACATGATCCCCCTCACCTCCTTGCTGTCCGAAGAAGGATCCATACAATTGACGACTCGCATCTTTCTCCAAAACGAAAAAATAAAAATCCTTGTTGTCGGTATAATTCTGGATAGGATTGCCTGCCAGTGTCATACCTGCCGTGCCAATGGTTTTGGTATCAAATGCCCCGTTGTAACAATTGTTCAGTTTACCTCCCCATCCAGACACATAGACATTTTCACAACGATCAACCAGAAAGGCAACCGGAGAGATATTGGGTAAAATTGCAGCTGTTCCATAAACGGTGGAATAGATATAGTCGGTCAAATCAGGTTTTAATTTGGAAATAAATTGTTTGGCTCCTGCATTGCTGAAAGCAGCATTTATGACTGTCCATGCTCCCAGGCTAATGCCCATGACATAAGGAAATCCTTTTGCATCAAACTGAATCCCATACACAATATCAGTAGCATTGGTTCCCAGATAGGTACTGATGCTTCTGACGCCATTGTTATCAAATACAGATACAAATCCATCGATGCCCCCCTGTAGCGTAGCACCAATGGTACCCGATTTATTACCAGGTAAATTTCCGCTTTTGGTGGCCCCTGCTGCATAAATGTTGTTGTTCAGGGGGTTCAATGCCAATACAAAGGCAGCATCATCATCGGCGCCTCCCAAATAGGTGCTGAAAAATATCGTAGAAAGATTGGGGCTCAACTTTATGACCACACCATCCTGCATGCCGCCAGAACTAGACTGACTGGCGTTTCTCACGGGAAAATCACTGGACAAGGTACTGGCGGCAATGTAAACATTGTTTGCTCTGTCCAGGATCACTTCACTTCTGGCATTGTCGCCGTAGTTGTATAAAAGAGATTTGGGACCGGGACTGATATTGGGATCCATGTTCGCTCCATCAATGCCTGTACCTCCCATCACAATTCCTCCCAAGAGGGTTGTACCATCAGCCGAAAGTTTGCTGATGAAAATATCAGTGGCCCCAAGGTTGCCGACTTTGTTGTTGAGGTTGGGAAAATTAGAGGAAGTTGTTCTGCCCAGGATCACAGGGTTGCCCTGAGGATCCACAAAAATGCTGTGCGGAAATTCATCACCACTGCCTCCAAGATAAGTGGAGAAAATGCGGTTTTTCCCATCAGGACTGAACCTTGTGATGCCAACATCCACACCGCCGATATTGGCCTGCCCTGTTCCACCACCAAACTTGGTTTGAAGCGCTCCTGTACTAACCGGATACCCGGGGCCAAATACAATGCCGCCTGCATAGAGACTTCCATCGGGACCAGGAGCAGCAGTGAATCCCCAATTGCTGCTTCTGCTTCCTGTATAGGTAGAGAATACCAGAATAGGATCGATGATCAATGGATTGTTGCGATCATAATTTTTGATCCTGAAGCCAACTGTATTGCCCTTTACTTCATAGTCACAGGCTATTTCCTTTTTTAAACCGCCTACCATTTGATACGCATAAGGAGGCAATTCATTTGACTCCCCAACAGAGGTTCTGACAATCAGCTGACCATCGCGTACACTTAGTTTGTCAACTCCCTCATACAGCATGAGAATCCTGGATGGATCGGCTCCCGGTTGTACGATCAAGTCATATTTTAGTCTGTCACCATTGGAATAATATCGGACGTCAATGCCTGTATACAATCCACTGGCCCTGACGGATGCATAGCTTTTGACATCTCTTTGCCACAAGGCAGGATCATCCCCCAAAAAATAGTTGGCTGTCTCGCCTGTTGGTTTTTCAGGCTGAAACTGAAGGTTACCGGAAGCGCCCAGAAACTTGACCTTATAAGCATGAGAGCGAAGTGTGATGGATTCTTCTGAGATGGACTCCCCATCCTTGACCCCCGGTGTTATTTTAACCGGTTCACTGCGTTGATCACGGTTACCATGCACATAGTCATTGATCGCCTGAATATCTTCAGGATGACTTTTTAAAATGGTATAGCCATTGTTGTTGATGAAGAGGGCCCCATTGCCAATCACGGTTTTGAATTTGAAATCACCCTTCCATTGCCCCTTGTTTTCTGTAAAATCGATCGCATAAAAAGACTGTGCCTGGAGTACTGAATACCCCAAAATAAAAATGGCACCGAAAACAATTTTTTTGTTCAACATGCTGATACTTAGACCCCTGGTAAAAGTAGCGGTTTAATGCTTTAAGAGTTGTTAATATGTCAAGATATCTTACCCCAGACGGTTCCGCCCTTGTCGGCCTGTAAAAATTCTCTCAAAGCTGTGTTTTCCTGTTTTCTTAGGTCTGGGTCCGTTTCCAGTAAAGCCTCCGCCTTTAATTTGGTTACCTCGAGTAATTCACGATCCTTCACGATATCTGCTAATTTAAAATCCAGTGCCCCGCTTTGTCTTGTTCCCTGTATGTCACCAGGACCACGCAATTCCAGGTCTTTTTCAGCAATCTTGAACCCATCGTTGGTGGAACACATCACCGAAAGCCTGTCCTTGGCTTCTTTGCCCACCTGGCTTCCAGAGAGCAGAATACAATAACTTTTTTCT
>Ga0315907_10002504_pt1 | contig 22949 bp, 21 predicted proteins | sample LakEriMetagenome_3_FD_203525 | JGI IMG/M metagenome (GOLD analysis project Ga0315907, IMG submission 203525) | Freshwater fungal communities from buoy surface, Lake Erie, Ohio, United States - Buoy 12 MA123 | ecosystem: Environmental > Aquatic > Freshwater > Lake > Lake biofilm | place: USA...
AGTTCCTTCGGGATCGACGGCATCGCCGCCGCTGCGGCCAGGGCCGCCTTCGTCGTCTTCCTGCTGGTTGGCATACATGCTCCTGTTGGTCATGCTATGCCCCGCACACAAAAATCCGGACAGGCTCCCTTGGTCCGCGACTCCGTCTCGTCGCAGCCCACCAGCGTGAGGCCACTCACGAAAGCCAAGCGGTGTTCGGCTCTGCCATGCCCCGGTTGGGTCGTCATCAGGTCGTCTTCGGCGCCGGGCGTCTGGCCCGGCTCGGCCCAGTAGCGGTCGAAGCGGCGTATGAGCATGACCTTGCGAGCGCCCAGCGTGCGCACCTCTACCGGCGGCACGGTGAGTCCTGCTGCAGCAGCCAAGCGCATTGCGGCGCATTCAATGGCCGGAACGTCGAAGCCGTCCCTGCGGCTGGAGAACTTGGCCAGCCACAAGACGCCATGCGCGTCGCGGACGGAGGCCTTGGGCCGGGCGCCACCGAGCGCGGTCCCGTCCATGAAGATGGCCTCCAGGTGTGCCGGAATCGGCAGCCCGTCCTCGATGCGCTCGGCGGCATCCATCAGGTACTCCAGCGCATGGGGCGCGCTGTTGCCCTGCGTCGGCCCGTCATGGATGGTCTTGCGGACGTCCAGCGCGCCGACCCGGTCGCTGCCCGCGTGCAGCAGGTATTGCGATTCCGGCAAGCTGTTGGCCGGAACCTTCAGCTTCGCCTCGATAACCCGCCGGCCCCAGGAGTCCGGCGCAGCATCCCGGATGCCTCCGAACAGCGGCAGCCCGTGGGCTGGCAGCAACCGCTTGCCCAACACCTGCTCACGGTTCGCGATGCCCAGGCTCACCGGGTCGACCTCCAGCGCGTCGGTGCGACGGAGGTAGTGCAGGCCGTAAGCGAAGCTGGAGCCGAGGACGTTTGGCCCCTCCTCGGTCATCAGGAGCTGTCCGCACGGCGCCCAATCCTGGCCCAGGTGCGCGAAGACCATCAACTTCGACTCAGTGGCGGCCATCCCGGTCGCTCCTTCAGAACTGGAGTTCGTCGAGTTCGGCGGCGGTCATGTCCCGCACGCGCTGGGTCTTCTCGCGGGCTTCCAGGGTCAGCAGCGCGGGGTCGGTTTCGGCCAACAGGTCCAGCAGCGTGCTGCCTGGCGCAATGGCGTCCAGGTAGCGAAGGATTTGGCCGAGCGCCAGCCCAGGCTCGCCCTTTTCGAGCCGGTAGACCGTGTTGCGCGACAGCCCGGAGCGCAGCGCGGCGTCGGCCTGCTTGACCTTGCGGGCGATGCGCAAACGCGCCAGCCGTGCGCCCAGGCGCGTGCACTCCTCCCGCAGGGGGGAGGACAGCATGGCAGACTGCGTGACTTTCATGAGCGATTAAACGAGGATTAAATTTAGAAAGCTCGATTTCACGAGCATCATAACTGAGCTTGTGGAGCGTTCCAAGGCGTGAGTGTCTATTCGAGCACTAACACCCTAAACCTCGATTCAAGGTGCTTCGTCATGTCCAGGCCTTCCCGAAGGGGCCTGTCTTCAAGCCGCTTTGCCACGCCGACATCAGGCCTGGGGAACCCTTGCCGTCAGGTAGCCCCACAGGGCCCGCACAACGCGTTCGCGCAGGTCTGGCGGCGGCGTCCGTCCCGCCATCGCGTCGGCTTCGATCAGAGCCTTTGCGATGACGAAGATGTCCTGCACGTCGCTTGGTTTCGGCGATGCGGGCAGTTCCTTCTCATGCCGGTACAGCAACGACATCACGGCCGCACCGATGCGCTGCTCTGATTCGCGCAGGCGCTTTTCAAGCGGCAGTCGTGTTTCCTCGTGGTCCAGCGCGGCGGACAGCATCGGGCGCCGGTACTGCTGCTCGACGCCCAGGTCGGCCAACGCGAACAACGCGTCGAGCAGCGAGTGCCCCTCGTGTGCGGCCACGCAGGCTTCGATCGATTGCGCGAGTGCCGACTGCTGACGGTCGATCAAGGCCGCGATCAGTGCCGACTTGTTGGGGAAGTATTGATACAGCGAACCGACGCTGACGCCGGCCACCTCGGCCACGCGGTTGGTATTGAAGCCGGCCAGCGATTCGCGCTCCAGAACGCGAGTCGCCGCAGCGAGGATCGTCTCGACCGTGTCCGCTGAACGTGCCTGGCGTGGCGATTTTCTGGGGCGCAGATCGATGCGGGGCATGGTGTGTTCCTGAGCGCGGAATGCGAGTTTGCATTATGAGCAAATGCTCGCATGATGGAGTCCGGCTGCCGATGCGGCCTGAACCTAATCCAACCCGCATGCCAAGGAGATCCTGATGAACGCTTCCGATCCACGCTCTTTGCCGTCACCCCCGCGCCGCCGCCTGCACACCGCCTTGCTGGCAGCGGCCGCCTCGGCCGTCGGTGTGGGCAGCCTGCTGACCTCGACGCCCTCGGGCGCACAGCAACTGCGCCCGACCCCCAGCGACTTCGAGGGCCCCTACCGCCCCCTCAAGGGAACCGCCTGGGGTGGAGTCGACCTGATGAGCTCACGTGACGCCGCCTCCGCCGGCAAGCCGCTGATCCTCGCGGGCCGCCTCCTCGACACGGCGGGCCGGCCCCAGGCGGGGTTCAACCTGCAGGTCTGGCAGGCGAATTCCACGGGGCGCTACGACTACCACCCGGGCGAGACCCCTGGCCACGGGCGACCTGATCCCGCGTTCCGTGGCTACGGGCAGTCAGAAGTCGACGCGGAGGGCTGGTTTGCCTTCCGAACCATCCGCCCAGGTGGCTACAAGCGCACGCTGTTCAGCTTGCTGCCCTGGACCTTCGTGCCCCACATCCATGTGGCGGTGCGTTCCGGAGACCGCGATGTCCTCGTCACGCAGGCCGACCTAGACAAGGTGGTGGCGCGGCGTAGTGCCATCGAGTACGGGGACCACGCCGAACTGATGCGGTCTGCGGCCATGCGCAGGCTGGCTGCGGCCACAGGTAGCGGGGTCCTGGCGGGCGCAGAAATGCCCGACGGCCTGGAGCTGATCCGTTTCGACGTCGTGATGGCAACTGCAGCCTGAAGGGCACCATGGCCGGGGCGGGAGCCCCGGGCGTCGCCGGCCTCAGCGGTCGAACCCGAACCGCCCTTCGCACACCATCGCACTCAAGGGCTGGCGGGCGTTGGGAGTCTCGCGGGCTTGCAGGGCCTCATCGAGCTGGGCCTTGTTGCCTTGGCGCCCCACGGCCAACACGCAGTGGATCGCGTACGCGAGCGGTACGCCCAGCGTCTGGCGCAGGGCCTCCTTGTCCACGCCGGCCATGGCGTGGGTGGTCCATCCCGTCAGGTGGGCCTGCAGGGCCAGGGCCATCCACGCCGCCCCGGTGTCGAAAGCGTGGTTGAGCAAGGGCTTGGTCTCGCTGTTGTCCGAGGCCTGTGTGCTGGTGGCTGAGATCACGGCAATCAGCGCGGCCGCCCGGTGCGCCCACAGGCGATTGCCGGGGGCCAGGGTCTGGCACATGGCTTCGAAGTGGGCGCTGCCCGCCAGTGCGTACACAAAGCGCCAGGGCTGGGTGTTGGAGGTGGATGGCGTCCAGCGGGCGGCCTCGAACAGGCTCATCAGCTCGGCCTGGGTGATGGCCTGGCCGCTGTAGGCCCGGGGGGACCAGCGCTGGATGAACTGGGGGTGGACGGCGTATTCGGGAGTGCGGGAGCTCATCGTGCAGGCTTGCGTGGGTGTGCGGGTTTGAAAGGAGACAGTCATTGTGCGGGCTTCGCCGCACGGGTGGCGCGAAGCCGGGACATACACTGGCGCGCTGTTCAGACGACCAGCCTGCAAGGACCTCCCTTGGACCTCCACGTTCCCATCACCCTGGCCGACGAGCTGTCGGACGACGTCATCGCTTCCACCGGCGTGCTGGACCTGTCCAGTGGCGAGATCCGCCGCATCGAGTACGAGGACTATGACGTGGCTGCGCGGGGCGTGCCGGTGCACCTGCCCGACTACGAGTTCACGTGCGGCACGCTGAGCAACCGCGGGCGTGACCTGGAGTTCCAGGTGCAGGTCAACCGGGCCACCGGGCAGTACGCGGTGAGCGCCGACGAACTGCTGGAGATCAAGAAGCGCGCCGCAGCGCTCTTTGCGGCGCCGCCCAAGGGCTGAACCCCGTCCGGCCCATGCTCACCTTGCCGGCTTTTCACGCACCGGCTCGCTTCGACGATGCCGACGCCGCGCTGGCGCGCGTGATCGAGATCTACCAGGCCGGCACAGCCCACCTGCGGCAGTGGCTGCAGCGTTTCGTGGCCGGTGAGGCGCTTCCCGGCCGCGTGCGGGCCTTCTACCCGGTGGTGCGCGTACGCACGCAGACGGTGATGCGCGCCGACGCACGCACCGCCTACGGCTTCGTGGCTGGGCCGGGGGTGTTCGAAACCACGCTCACCCGACCGGATCTCTTTGCCGACTATCTGCGCGAACAGTTCCGGCTGCTGCTGGCCCACCACGGGGCGGCGCTGGAAGTGGGCACCAGTTCCCAGGCGATACCGGTGCATTTCAGCCTGGGCGAGGGCGACCATCTGGAGGGCGAACTCGGCCCGCAGCGGCGGCAGCAGTTGCGAGACCTCTTCGACCTGCCGGACCTGGCGGCCATGGACGACGGCATCGCCAACGGCACGCACGAGACCGCGCCCGGCGAAGCCCAGCCCCTGTCGCTGTTCACCGCGCCGCGGGTGGACTATTCCCTGCACCGGCTGCGCCACTACACCGGCACCGCCCCCGAGCACTTCCAGCACTTCGTGCTGTTCACCAACTACCAGTTCTACATCGACGAGTTCGTCAAGCTGGGGCGTGCCTTGATGGACGAGGTGCCGGGGCCTGAAGCGGATGTCGATGGGTTTCACGATGCCGGGTTTGTCGCCTTCGTGGAGCCTGGGAACCTCGTCACGCACCGCCGTGGTGCAAGCGGCGCGGCGCCTGCACCGCAAGGCAGCCCTGCAGCGCGCCTGCCGCAGATGCCGGCCTACCACCTGGTGCGCCCGGATGGGCTGGGCGTGACCATGGTCAACATCGGCGTGGGCCCGGCCAACGCCAAGACCATCACCGACCACATCGCCGTGCTGCGTCCGCATGCCTGGATCATGCTGGGTCACTGCGCGGGCCTGCGCAACACGCAGCAGCTGGGCGACTACGTGCTGGCCCACGGCTATGTGCGGGAAGACCACGTGCTGGACGAGGAACTGCCGCCCTGGGTGCCCATTCCCGCGCTGGCGGAGATCCAGGTGGCACTGGAGCGCGCCGTGGCCGAGGTGACGCAACTGTCGGGCTTCGATCTCAAACGCGTGCTGCGCACCGGTACCGTGGCCTCCACCGACAACCGCAACTGGGAGCTGTTGCCGCACCCGGGCCCGGAGCGCCGCTTCAGCCAGAGCCGCGCCGTGGCGCTGGACATGGAAAGCGCCACCATCGCCGCCAACGGCTTTCGCTTCCGCGTGCCCTACGGTACCTTGCTGTGCGTGAGCGACAAGCCGCTGCACGGCGAGATCAAGCTGCCGGGCATGGCCAACAGCTTCTACCGCGAACGCGTGGACCAACACCTGCGCATCGGCCTGCGCACCGTGGCCCTGCTGCGCCGCCAGGGCCTGGAGCAGTTGCACAGCCGCAAGCTGCGCAGCTTTGCCGAGGTGGCGTTCAGGTAGGCCGCCCGGTCTGGGGCCGCGGCCGCGGGTTCAGGCCCGCGCCTGCAGCGCCCCCCAGACGCGCTCACTCGTCAGCGGCATCTGCAGGCCCAGCGCCACCTCGCGCGGCACGCCGGCGCTGATCAGCGCGTCCAGTACCGCGTTCATCACTGCGGGCGTGGCGCCGATGGTGCCCAGCTCGCCCACGCCCTTGGCGCCCAGCACGTTGGTCTTGCAGGGCACGCTGGTGTCGAAGGCGGTCTTGAAGCCGAGGAAGCCATCGGCATGGGGCATGGCGTAGTCCATGAAGCTGGCGGTCAGCAACTGGCCCGAGTCATCGTAGACGATGCGCTCGCACAGCGCCTGGCCGATGCCCTGGACCGCGCCACCCTCCACCTGGCCCTGCACGATCTGCGGGCTGACGACGCGGCCGATCTCGTTGACGCTGGCATAGGCCACCACGGCCACCTCGCCGGTGTCCGGGTCCACCTCCACCTCGCACACATGGCAGGCGTTGGGCCAGCTCGGAGCGCCCGCGGTGGCGTCGCCCGAGACGGTGATGCGCCCGCCTTCCTGGCGCGCGGCCAGCTCGAACAGGCCCATCTCCAGGTCGGTGCCCACCACGCGGAACTGCCCAGCCTCGTAGACCAGGTCGGCCGCCGGCACTTCCATGGCCTGGGCGGCCAGGTCCTTGGCGTGGTCCACCGTGCGTTCGCTGGCCACGCGCACCGCGCCGCCGCCGGTGAACAGCGAACGGCTGCCGGCGCTGCCGAAGCCGGTGGCCTGGTCGGTGTCGCCTTGCAGGATGCAGATGCGGTCGATGGGCACGCCGAAGGTGTCCACCGCCAGCTGCGCGTAGCTGGTGGCGATGCCTTGGCCCATGGGCATGGTGGCCGAGGTGAGCTCGATGATGCCGTCGGCCCGCACGTTCACTTTCACGCTCTCGGCCAGGGCGTTGCCGCCCGTCCATTCCAGGAAGGTGGTGACGCTGCGCCCGCGCAGCCGCCCGGCGGTGGCGGACTGCGCTGCGCGCGCGGCATAGCCAGCCCAGTCGCCCAGTGCCAGGCCCTGGTCCAGCATCTTCTCGAACTCGCCGCTGTCGTACACCTGCCGGGTGGCGTTGGTGTAGGGCATCTGGTCGGCGCGCACCAGGTTGCGCCGGCGCAGTTCGGCCGGGTCCATCCCCATCTGTTGGGCCGCGGCGTCCATCAGCCGCTCCACGATGTAGATGGCCTCCGGGCGGCCGGCGCCGCGGTAGGCGCCCGCGGGCGTGGTGTTGGTCATCACCGCGCTGATGCGGAAATCGATGACGGGGATGTCGTAGACGCTGGTGGCGACAAACGGCCCCAGCACCATGGGGATGGCGCAGCCCGTGGGCGTGGCGTAGCCGCCCACGTTGGCCCAGGAGCGGTGGCGCATGGCCATCACGCGGCCTTGGGCGTTCAACGCCATCTCGGCCACGGTGAACATGTCGCGTCCGTGCACCGAGGCGGTGAACTCTTCCAGCCGCTGGCTGCGCCAGCGCACCGGCCGCTGCAGCGCGCGTGCGGCGTGGGCTACCACCAGGTCTTCCGGGTACAGGCCGGTCTTCATGCCGAAGCCGCCCCCCACATCACCCACCTGCACGCGCACCTGCTCCTTGGTCAGGCCCGGCAGGTGGCCGGCGATGCCGTCGCGCACGGCGGTGGGCATCTGGCTGGAAAGGGTGACCAGCAGGCGGCCCGTGCCGGCCTCGGGCTCGGCCATGACCACGCGCGGCTCGATGGAGGCCGGGGCCAGGCGCTGGTTCAGCAGGTCCAGCTTCACGGTGTGGGCTGCAGCGGCGAAAGCCGCGGCGCAGGCGGCGGCGTCGCCGTGGCGCATCTCCGCGGCCACGTTGTCCGGGGCCTGCGCGCACAACTGGGGCGCACCTTCGGACGTGGCAGCGTGCACGTCCGTCACGGCGGGCAGCACCTCGTAGTCGATGAACACGGCTTCGCTGGCTTCCACCGCCGCCTCGCGCGTGGTGGCCACCACGGCGGCCACGGCCTCACCCACGAAGCGCACCACCTCGTGGGCCAGGGCGCGGCGCGGCGCGCTGGCGGCCGGCGTGCCATCCGGGCGCTTGAAGGTGGGCGGCGGCGCCGGCATGGGCTTGACGCCTGCGGCCGCCAATTCCGCCCCGGTGTAGACCGCCAGCACGCCGGGCAGGGCCCGCGCCTCGGTGGTGTCTGCCGACAGGATGCGGGCATGGGCGTGGGGCGAGCGCACGAAAACCAGGTGCGCCAGGCCTTCGCGCTGCAGGTCGTCGGTGTAGCGGCCCTGGCCGGCCACCAGCGTCGGGTCTTCGATGCGGCGCACCGTGTGGCCGCTGCCAAAGCGCAGGGCGTCCAGACCGGCGGTGGAAGAGGTGGAAGAGGTGGAAGCGCTAGACAAGGGGGCGTTCATGCGCGTGCCTCCTGGGCGGTGGCGCCGGCTGAGCCCCGCATGGTCTGCGCGGCCTCCCGAACGGCGGCCACGATGTTGACGTAGCCCGTGCAGCGGCACAGGTTGCCTTCCAGCGCGTGGATGATCTGCGCGTCGGTCGGGTCGGGTACCTGAGCGAGCAGGCCGGCGGCGGCCATCAGCATGCCCGGGGTGCAGAAGCCGCACTGCAGGCCGTGGCAGTTCATGAAGGCCTCCTGCAGGGGGTGCAGCGGGCTGCCCGCACCTGCGGCGGCGTTGGGTGCTGAAGCCGCGGCGCTGGCGCAAGCGCCTGCGGCCATGGCCGGCAAACCCTCGACGGTGGTCACTTGCTGGCCCTGCACCTGCAGCGCCAGCACGCTGCAGCTCTTCACCGGCTGTCCGTCCACCAGCACGGTGCAGGCGCCGCACTGCGCGGTGTCGCAGCCCACGTGGGTGCCGGTGAGTTGCAGCGGGCCGCGGATCAAGTCCACCAGCAAGGTGGTGGCCGCCACCTCGGTCTGGGTGGCGCGGCCATTGATATGGAGGGGCACGGAAGGCATGGGAGTCGGATCCTTGAAGACGCGGTGGGTTCAGCGGGTTTGGCGGCGGGGTAGGGTGGGGGCTTCTTCGCCCAGGTCCCAGTACAGGCCGGCCATCAGTTCCAGCGCCTGGCGCACCACGGGTGCCAGCAGGTGCTCGTCGGGCGCATGCTGCGAGCAGGCGGCGTAGCTGTGCGGCACCCACACGGTGGGCAGGCCCAGCAGGTCGGCAAACACGTCGTTGGGCAGCGAGCCGCCCAGGTTCGGCAGCAGCACCGGGGGCGCGCCCGTGGTGCGCTCGATGCTGCGCTGGGCAAAATGCACCCAGGGGTCGTCCGGGTCCAGCCGGGTGGCGTGCATCACCGTGGGCTCGCCCACCTCGATGTCGCCAAAGCCCTGGGCGGCCAGGTGGGCCTGTACGTGCTCGCGCAGCCGGGCGATGTCGGTACCCACCACGAAGCGCATGTGCATCGTGGCCTTGGCCGTGTGCGGGATGGCGTTGACGGGGAAGTCGGGGTTGCCGGTGCGATAGGCCAGCACCTCCAGCGTGTTCCAGGCGATCACGCGCTCGGCCGGCGTCAGCCCGGGCTCGCCCCAATCTGGGTCGACTACGGGGTCTCCCGGGTCACCGCCAAACACCAGGCCTTGGAGTGCGGCGCGAACATTGGCAGGGATGGGCGGCGGGCGCAAGGCCTCCACCAGGATGCGGCCGCGCCCGTCCACCAGGCTGGCGATGGCGTTGGCCAGCACCACGCCGGGGTTGCACAGCAGGCCGCCCCAGTTGCCCGAGTGGTGGCCGCCTTCGCGGCAGGTCAGGCTCAAATCGAAGTTGGCCACCCCCCGCGAGCCGAGAAACAGCGTGGGCCGGTCGCGCTTCATGCGCGGGCCGTCGCTGGCGATCAGCACGTCAGCCGCCAGGGCCTCGCGCTGCGCGGTGCAGAAGGCGGCCAGGCCGGGCGAACCCGTCTCCTCGCCCGTCTCGATGAGCCACTTGACGTTGAAACCCAGGCCCTGGCCGGCGGCCTGTCGCACCGCCAACACCTGGGCCAGGGCGGCGAGGTTGATGCTGTGCTGGCCCTTGTTGTCGGCCGTGCCGCGCCCGTACAAGCGCTCGCCGTCGGCCGCCAGCGTCCAGGGGCCGGCGCCCTTGGTCCAGGACTTGTCCTGACCGCGGATGACGTCGCCGTGGCCGTACACCAGCACGGTGGGCAGCGTGTCGGACTCCATGCGCTGCGCCACCAGCAGCGGGCCGTAGGGCGGCTCGGGGTTGGGGTGCACCTGGCTGGTAAAGCCCAGCGCCGCCAGGCTGGGGGCGATCTCGTCGCGCAGGTAGGCCTGCAGCGCCGGGCCGGAGGCCGGGTCCTGGCTTTCGGTGCGGATGGCCACGCGCCGCGCCAGGTCGGCCACGAAGGCGCCGCTGTCGAAGTGCTGGCCGGCAGCGGCCACGGCGGCGGCCCGTCCGTCCGCCTGTGTGGTGGCAGAAAGGGTCATCAGCGCGCGCTCAGTCCGCAGACTTGCCCAGCAGCGTGAAATGCTCCACCACCGGCGGCTGAGCGAAGAAGGGCCCGACGATGGCGCGCCACTCGGGGAACAGCGGGCCTTGGCGGAAGCCCACGGTGTGGTCTTCCAGGGTGTCCCAGAAGATCATGAGCAGGTAGCGCTCGGGGCTTTCCACGCCCTTGTTCACCTTCCAGCCCTGAAAGCCCTTGGCGCGGTTGGCCACAGTGGTCAGGCCGCGCTGGATGGCCTCGTCAAAGGCGGCCTGCTGGCCGGGGTGGATGCGGATGTCGGCGAGTTCGAGGATCATGGCTTTCCTAGGTTGAAAGAGGGGTCAGGTGGGGCGTGGTGGCCTGGCGGCGCAGCACCACGGGCCGCCCGCCATGGCGGCGCTTGCTCATCCAGGCCGCCAGGGCGGAGTCGAGATAGTCGGCATGGCCGGGGAACCAGCGCGCCAGTTCGTCGGCAAAGGAGCGCACCACGTCGCACCGGCCCGAGGAGGTGTGCAAGGCCTGCACCTCCTGCAGCGACTGCAGCACCGCGGCGTGCTCCTTCTGGTGGCAGTCACGAGGGGGGAAGCCCGTCGCCTCCATCCAGGCGTCCTCGGTGCTGAAGTGTCGCCGCGCGTGCGCCTCGAACGCGGCCAGGTGCGCGCCCAGTGCCTCGTCGGGCGCATGCTGAAGCCGCCCGACCAACTCCACGAACTCCCGGTGCTCGGCGTCCATCTCGGGGTAGCCGAGCAGGAGGGCGTCAGTCCAGGGCAGCGATGGCGCAGGGTTGGGGGTCATGCCAGATGAGCTTACCCGGCCCTCTTGAGCCCGGCCTGTGGAGCGGTCGCTGGTTCAGCTCACATCCTGCAACCACGCCCCGGGTCGGCCAGGGCCTTGACGGCCACGCCGGTGACGACGTTGTAGTTGCCCTTGACCTCGCGGATGTAGAAGTCCTGCGTGGGGTTGTGCTGGGCGCTCAAGGTGAACTTGCCGCGCGGGCTGTCGATCTGGGCCTTCTTCATGGCGGCGATCAGGGCGTCGCGCTTCTTGTCGTCGCCATTCACGGCCTTCAGGCCGGCGGCCAGCATCTGGGCGGCGTCGTAGCCCTGCAGGGCGTAAACGTCGGGGTTGGCCTTGTAGGTGACGGCGAACTTGTTGCGGAAGGCATTGTTGCGCGGGGTCTCGATGTTGTCGCCGTAGTGCAGCGCAGTGATCAGGCCCTGGGCCGAGGCGCCCTGCGCCTCCAGCGTGCCGTCGGTCAGGAAGCCCGAGCCCACCAGCGGGATGGTGCGGCGCAGGCCGGCAGCGTCATAGTCCTTCACGAACTTGACGGCGCCACCACCGGCGAAGAAGGCGAACACGACGTCAGGCTTCTGCGCCGCGATCTCGGTCAGCAGGGCCTGGAACTCGACGTTGGGGAAGGGCAGGTTCAAGTCTTTCATGACCTTGCCGCCGCCCTTTTCGAAGGCCTCGGTGAAGCCCTTGACCGTCTCGGAACCCGCGGCGTAGTTCCAGGTGATGGTCATGGCGCGCTTGTAGCCCTTCTGCGCGGCAATCACGCCCGTGGCGAAGCCGGGCTGCCAGTTGCTGAAGCTGGAGCGGAAGATGTTGGGTGCGCACTGCGCGCCGGTGATGGCGTCGGCCCCGGCGTTGGGCACGATCAGCAGGGTCTTGCTGTCCTTGGCGGCGCGCGCCATGGCCAACGCCACGCCGGAGTGCACGGTGCCCACGATCACGTCGACCTGGTCACGCTTGATGAGCTTGTTGACGTTGTCGGTGGCCTTGGAGGGGTCACTTTCATCGTCTACCTTGAAGTACTGCAGCGTGCGCCCGCCGAGCTTGCCGCCTTGCTCTTCCACGTGGAGCTTGAAGCCCTTTTCGATCATGTCGCCCAGCGCTGCAAAGGTGCCGGTGGCCGGCAGCATGAAGCCCACCTTGAGCGGGGCCTGGGTCTGGGCCTGGGAGGCGGTAGCGGCTAGGACGAGTGCACCGGCCAGGGCGGTGAGGGCGAAGCGGTTGCGCATGGGGGACTCCTGAAAAAGAATGGGGTCGTCAAACCCGGAAGTGTCGCGCAGCTTGCCCGCCACGCCCCGGTTCACGCAATCGGGGCTTCCACCAGCGCCTGGGCTTCCATCAGCAGCACGCCGCCCGGCCCCTGCGCCCACAGTCGCACCGTGGTGCCGTCCCCGCCCGGCTGACCGGTTGCCATGGCCGGCTGGCCGTGCAGTTCCAGCACATCACCGTCGAAGCAGGGGTAGCGTGCCTTGAAACTGAAGGCGTGCACCCGGGCCGCCGGCTGCTGGCGGTGCAGCAGGTCCAGCAGCAGCGTGGCGATCAGCGGGCCATGCACTACCAGGCCCGGGTAGCCCTCGGTCTGCGTCACGTGGCGGCGGTCATAGTGGATGCGGTGGCCGTTGAAGGTCAGGGCCGAGTAGCGGAACAGCAGCACCTCGTCGGGCACCAGGCGGCGCTGCCAGTGGGGCCGCGCGGGGTCGGGCGCCGGTGCGGGCTCGCCCGCGGGCGCTTTCGGGTCGCGCGCCGGTTCCTCACGGTAGACGATGTCGTGCCACTCGCGCAGCGCCGGAGCGGCCCGGCCGGCTGCGGTGAACTCGTGCCGCACCGTGACGAAGACCAGGGCGCCGCTGCGGCCCTGGCGCTCGTTCACGGCCTCGATGGTGGAGACGCGCTGCACCTGCTCGCCCACGCGCAGGGGTGAGAAGAATTCGAAGCGGCTGCCCGCCCACATGCGCCGTGGCAGGGGCACGGGCGGCAGAAAGCCACCGCGCCGCGCATGCCCGTCGGGCCCGATGTCGCAGGCCCGGTGAAGCGGCAGGAAATACAACCAGTGCCACAGCGGTGGCAGCGGCGTGCCGTCGGGGACGGGGGTGGGTTCGTGGTCCAGCGTGGCAGCCAAGGCCTTCACCGGGGTGGGGTGCAGCAGGTCCTCGCTCACCTCCTGGCGGCCCACCCAGTCCTGCAGCCGCGGCGGGGGCGGCGCTGCCGCACCAGGGGCGCTGGAACCGTCAGCCTGCTCCAAGGTGGGCAGGCTGTTCGGGGCCGTGGGTTCGGTCAAGACACCGTCTCCCCTTCAGGCCCCGCTTCGGGGTGCAGGCCGCGCGTGCGGGCCATCAGCCGTGTCATGCCCAGCAGCGAGTCCAGGTGCGGCGTGGGCACCTCCAGCCGCCGCCCCACCTCGCACACCGCGCCCAGCAGCGCGTCGATCTCCAGGGGCCTGCCGGCCTCGGTGTCCTGCAACATGGAGGTGCGAAAGGCCCCCAGCTTGCGCGTGAGCTCGTGCCGCTGCTCGGGGTGCTGCTCGATGGGGATGCCGAAGCGCGCGCCGATCTCGCGCGCCTCCAGCATCATGGCGTTGAGGTAGGCGCGCACCAGGCTGTCGTCCAGGATGCGGTCGCCCGTGGCGCCGGTCAGGGCGGAGATCGGGTTCATGGTCATGTTGCCCCACAGCTTGAACCAGATCTCGCGCTGGATGCGCGGGCTGGTCTCGACCACGAACCCACCACGCGTCAGCAGGTTGCCCACCTGCTGCAGGCGCGGGCTGTCGCCACCTGCGGGCTCGCCCAGGATCAGGCGGTTGCCAAAGGCGTGGCTCACCACGCCCGGCGCGGCGGTGCCGGCGCTCAGGTGCACCACGCAGCCCAGCACGCGATCGGTGGGGATGTGGGCGCGGATCCGGTCTCCCGGGTCCACAGTCGCCAGACGCAGCCCGTGGGCGGCCCCGCTGAGGTGATCGAAGAACCACCAGGGGATGCCGTTCATGGCCACCAGCACGGTGGTGCGGTCGTCGCTCAGCGCCTGTACCGCCGGGGCCACGGCGCCCAGCGCCGGTCCCTTGACGGACACCACGACGAGGTCCTGCACGCCCAGGACTTCGGGCTGATCACTGGCGCGGATGGGCTGCACCACCACCGCGCCACCGGCCTGCTCGATGCGCAGGCCGTCGCGCTGCAGCACGGCCAGGGTGGCGCCGCGCGCCAGCACCGACAAGGCCAGGTCTTCCTGCCCCAGGCGGCTGCCCAGCCATCCCGCCACCAGGCCGCCTACGGCTCCAGCGCCTACCACACACACTTTCATTTCGCCATCTCCATCGACAGTTCTGTGGGCGCTCATTCAGGTCGGCGAGCACTCGTAGCCATAATCAATCTATGTTTTTGTTATCCAAGGCATTCTGACGGTGAATTCCACTTCTCCCGATTCCGTCACCCTGGCGCCTACGCGCTTGATCGACAGTCAACACCCCGGGATCCAAGGGTTTTCCCGCAAGCACGCCCTGGGCGCTGACGACCGCGAGCGCGCCGTGGCTCTCTACTACGCCGTGCGTGACAGCTTTCGCTACGACCCCTACCGCATCGATCTTTCGGTGGAAGGCATGCGCGCCAGCCATGTGCTGGAGATCGGCGTGGGCTGGTGCGTGACCAAGGCGGCCCTGCTGTGCGCCGCAGCGCGTGCGGCCGGCATCCCGGCCCGGGTGGGCTATGCGGACGTGCGCAACCACCTCAGCACGGAGCGCATGCGCCAGACCATGAAGACCGACCTGTTCGTCTGGCACGGCTACACCGAACTGTGGCTGGACGGCGCCTGGGTCAAGGCCACGCCGGCCTTCAACATCGAGCTGTGCGACCGCTTCGGCCTGCTGCCGCTGGAGTTCGACGGCCGCTCGGACTCGCTGTACCACCCCTTCGACAAAGCCGGCCACCGGCACATGGAGTACGTGCGCGAACATGGCAGCTTCGACGACATGCCGCTGGCGCGCATCGTCGAAGACTTCGACCGCGTGTACCCGGGCATGGTGGCTGCGTCCAACCCGCTGAAGTCCGCCAGCTTCGAGGCCGACGTAGGGCGCGAGGTCGGCTGAAGCCGGGGTAAGCCAGCCCCGTCGGCCGTTCTTCCCATCGGCCGACCTTCCCGACCTTCCATTCGGTCGACTTGAAATCCCCGCCGGCCGCCCCCATACCCGCCTTTCCGTCCGGAATACCGCCGGCATCGCCATTTCTCCGGCACGACCACCATTCAACCGTCAAAGCACATGGACAAGAAGACCCATTCCTTCCAGGCCGAGGTCCAGCAGATCCTGCACCTCGTCACCCACTCGCTGTACTCCAACAAGGAGATCTTCCTGCGCGAGCTGGTTTCCAACGCCTCCGACGCCTGCGACAAGCTGCGCTTCGAGGCCCTGGACAACGCCGCCTTGTATGAAGACGCGCCCACTCTGGAGGTGCGCGTCTTCTTCGACGCGCAGGCCAAGACCCTGACCATCCGCGACAACGGCATCGGCATGAGCGCCGACGAGGCCATCGCGCACCTGGGCACCATTGCCAAGAGCGGCACGCGCGAGTTCATGTCCAAGCTGGAAGGCGACCAGAAGAAGGACGCCAACCTGATCGGCCAGTTCGGCGTGGGCTTCTACTCGGGCTTCATCGTGGCCGACCGCATGACGGTGGAATCCCGCCGCGCCGGCCTGAGCGCCGACCAGGGCGTGCGCTGGAGCAGCACCGGCACGGGCGATTTCGAGGTTGAGACCATCGCCAAGCCCGCGCGCGGCACGGATGTGATCCTGCATCTGCGCGAGGACGAGGCGGAGTTCCTTTCCTCCTGGAAGCTCAAGTCCATCATCAGCAAGTACTCCGACCACATCTCGCTGCCCATCCTGATGAAGAAGGAAGAGTGGGACGCCGAGGCCAAGCAGCAGGTGGTCCGCGACGAGTGGGAAACGGTGAACAAGGCCGCCGCCTTGTGGGCCCGCAGCAAGAGCGATGTCACCGACGCCGAGTACCAGGCGTTCTACAAGCAGATCAGCTACGACAGCGAGGCCCCGCTGGCCTACACCCACAACCGCGTGGAAGGCCGCACCGAGTACACGCAGTTGCTGTACGTGCCGGCCAAGGCGCCGTTCGACCTGTGGAACCGCGACAAGCGTGGCGGCGTGAAGCTGTACGTCAAGCGCGTGTTCATCATGGACGACGCCGAGGCACTGATGCCGGTGTACCTGCGCTTTGTGAAGGGCGTGATCGACTCGGCCGACCTGCCGCTGAACGTCAGCCGCGAACTGCTGCAGGAAAGCCGCGACGTCAAGGCCATCCGCGAAGGCTCCACCAAGCGCGTGCTGTCCATGCTGGAAGACGTGGCCGAGAACCAGAAGGACAGGTACGCCGAATTCTGGAAGCAGTTTGGCGCCGTCCTCAAGGAAGGCGTGGGCGAGGACTTCGGTAACCAGGAGCGCCTGGCCAAGCTGCTGCGCTTTGCCTCCACGCAGGCTGCGAATGACGAGCAGGGCGTGTCCTTCACCGACTACGTGGGCCGCATGAAGGAGGGCCAGGAGGCCATCTACTACATCACCGCCGACACCCTGGCCGCAGCCAAGGGCAGCCCGCAGCTCGAGGTCTTCAAGAAGAAGGGCATCGAGGTGCTGCTGCTGACCGACCGGGTGGACGAGTGGATGCTCAGCCACCTGCAAGAGTTCGACGGCAAGCCGCTGCAAAGCGTGGCCAAGGGCGCGTTCGACCTGGGCAAGCTGCAGGACGAAGAAGAGAAGAAGCAGGCCGAAGCGGCTGCCGAATCCTTCAAGCCGGTGCTGGAGAAGCTGCAAGCCGCACTGAAAGACCGCGCCCAGGATGTGCGCGCCTCCACCCGCCTCGTGGACTCCCCCGCCTGCCTGGTGGTGGAAGACGGCGCCATGAGCGGGCACCTGGCGCGCCTGCTCAAGCAGGCCGGCCAGGCCGCGCCCGAGTCCAAGCCCATCCTGGAGGTCAACCCTGGCCACGCGCTGGTGAAGAAGCTGGAGGCCGACGCCCAGTTCGACGACCTGGCGCACCTGCTGTTTGACCAGGCGGTGCTGGCCGAGGGCGGGCTGCTGGAAGACCCGGCTGCGCATGTGCAGCGCATGACGCGGCTGCTGACGGCGTAAGCCGAACCGGTCGCGCGCTGGTCCTGGGGCCTGAAGTGAGCGCGGCCAACGCGTTGCCGCCGGGCCCCCACGTGGGCACCCAGCTCGCGGCCTTGCGAAAAGCCCGGGCCCGCCGCGCCACGCCGAAGGCGGCCGCGCCGCGCCGCACGGGCTCGTTGGGGAGCGTGATCGCCAGCGACGCCGAAAGCTGGTTCGCCGCCCAGGGCTGGCAGCCCTTCGACTTCCAGCGCGAGGTCTGGGCCCACATGGCGGCCGGGCGCAGCGGCCTGCTGCACGCCACCACGGGCGCCGGCAAGACGCTGGCCGCCTGGTTGGGCGCCCTGGCCGTGTGCCGCGCCGCGCCCGCCCCGGCCGATGGTGGCCCTCGCGTGCTGTGGATCACCCCCATGCGGGCCCTGGCGGCGGACACCACACTGGCCCTGCAGGCCGCCGCCAACGGCCTGGGCATGGGCTGGACCGTGGAGCAGCGCACGGGCGACACCGCCGCGGCGGCCAAGGCCCGCCAGCGCAAGGCCTGGCCCCCGGCGCTGGTGACCACGCCCGAGAGCCTGAGCCTGATGCTGGCCCTGGCCGACAGCGAGGCCGTGCTGGGTGGGGTGCAGGTGCTCATCGTGGACGAGTGGCACGAACTGCTGGGCAACAAGCGGGGCACGCAGTTGCTGCTGGCCCTGGCTCGGATGCGCCGCTGCAACCCCGGGCTGCGGGTATGGGGCCTGTCGGCCACCCTGGGCAACCTGGCCGAGGCCCGCGAGGCGTTGGCCGGGCCGCACGGCGTGACCGTGCGTGGCGCCCTGCCCAAGGCGCTGACGGTGGACAGCCTGATCCCCGCCACGATGGAGCGCTTTCCGTGGGGCGGCCACCTGGGGCTGCGGCTGCTGGACGAGGTGGTGGCCGAGCTGGAGGGCAGTGCCGCCAGCCTGGTGTTCACCAACACCCGCTCCCAGGCCGAGCTCTGGTACCAGGCGCTGCTGGAAGCGCGGCCGGACTGGGCCGGCCTCATCGCGCTGCACCACGGCTCGCTGGATCCCTCGGTGCGGCAGTGGGTGGAGGCCGGGCTCAAGGCCGGGCAGCTCAAGGCCGTGGTCTGCACCTCCAGCCTGGACCTGGGGGTGGACTTCCTGCCCGTGGAGCGCGTGCTGCAGATCGGCTCGCCCAAGGGCGTGGCGCGCTTGCTGCAGCGCGCCGGCCGCTCGGGCCATGCACCGGGGCGGCCCTCGCGCGTCACGGTGGTGCCCAGCCAGGCGCTGGAACTGCTGGAGGCCGCCGCCGCGCGCCGCGCCGCCGCGGCCGGGCGCATCGAGAGCCGCCAGGCCCCGCCTTGGCCGCTGGATGTGCTGGTGCAGCACCTGCTGACGCTTGCCGTCGGCCCGGGCTTCGAACCGGATGCGCTGTTCGAGGAAGTGAAGACCGCTTGGCCCTACCGCGACCTGGACCGTGAGACCTTCGACTGGTGCCTGGGCTTCACCGTGCACGGGGGCAGCTCGCTGGCCGCCTACCCGGAGCACCACCGTATCAAGCGCGACGAGGACGGCGTCTGTCGCGTGGCCAACGCCACCGTGGCGCGCCGCCACCGCATGAGCATCGGCACCATCGTGTCTGACGCGGCGATGAGCGTGCAGTGGCTCAACGGCGGGCGCATCGGCAGCGTGGAGGAGAGCTTCATCGCCGGCCTGCGCGAGGGCGACTGCTTCATCTTCAGCGGCCGGGTGCTGCAACTGGTGCGGGTGCGCGATCTCACCGCATATGTCACCAAGGCGCCAGGAAACCAGGGCGCCGTGCCCGTGTGGCAGGGCGGCAAGATGCCGCTGTCCAGCGAGCTGGCCGACACCGCGCTGGACTTGCTGGGCGAGGCCGATACCCTCCTGCGGCAGGGGCCGGGCGGCGACGCCACTTCACGGCTGGCGGCCCATCCTGAGCCCGAACTGCGCGCCCTGGCGCCGCTGCTGGCGCTGCAGGCCGAGCAGTCTGCCCTGCCTTGCGCCGGGCGCATCGTGTTCGAGATGATCGAGTCCGACGAGGGTCACCACCTGTTTGGCTACCCCCTGGCCGGGCGCATGGTGCACATCGGCCTGGGCGCCTTGCTGGCCTGGCGCGCTGCGCGCCAGCAGCCGGGCACCTTCAGCCTGGCCATGAACGACCATGGCTTTGAGTTGCTCTCGCGCCAGCCCTTCGATTGGCCCGCACTGCTGGAGCCGGCCGGCCCGGGCTCGTGGGCGCAGGGGCTGCTGAGCCAGGAGCATCTGGTGCCCGACATCCAGCAGGCTTTGAACGCCACCGAGCTCTTGCTGCGGCGTTTTCGGGAGATCGCCCGCGTGGCCGGGCTGGTCTTCACCGGCTACCCCGGCGCCGGCCGCAGCGCGCGCCAGGTGCAGGCCTCGGCCAAGCTGTTCTTTGACGTCTTCCGCCAGCACGACCCGGGCAACCTGCTGCTGGCCCAGGCGGAGGCCGAGACCCTGGCGCAGGAGCTGGACGTCGAGCGCCTGCAGCGCTGCTTGGCGCGCATGGCCCAGGCTGGGCAGATCTGCCTCACCCGCCCCAAGCGCTTCACACCCTTTGCCTTCCCGCTGATGGTGGAGCGCCTGCGTGAGCGTGTCACCACCGAGCAGCTGAACCAGCGCGTCCAGCGCCTGCTGGCGCAGATGGAAGCCGCGCTGCGCCCCACCACCCCGGCCGATGCGCCCCCATCCACCACCCGCCGGCGCCGCAAGCCACGCGCTGCCTGACGGCCGCAGGCTGTGGCTGCTGCCCCAGCGCGCCGCCTGGCTGCCCGAGGCGGGCCTGCTGCTGGTGGCCGACGTCCACTTCGGCAAGGCGGCGAGCTTTCGCCGCCTGGGCGTGCCCGTGCCTCGGGGCACCACCGAGGCCAACCTGACGCGCCTGGACAGTTTGCTCAGCGGCCTGCCCGGTGTGCGGCGCATCGTGTTCCTGGGCGACTTCCTGCACGCCGCCTCGGGCCGCGCGCCGGCCACCTTGCAGGCCCTGCAGGGCTGGCGTGAGTGCCACGCGGGCCTGGCCCTGACCCTCGTGCGCGGCAACCACGACAGCCACGCCGGCGATCCCCCAGCCGCCCTGGGCATCGACGTGGTGGCCGAGCCCTGGCTCCATGCCGGCCTGGCCCTGTGCCACGACCCCGCCACGCCCAGGCCAGAAGGGCTGGTTGCCGTGGCCGGCCATCTGCACCCCGTCACCCGCCTGGGCCGCGGCTTCGAGGCGCTGCGGCTGCCCTGCTTCCACGCCCGCGCCGACGGCGTGCTGGTGCTGCCTGCGTTCGGGGAGTTCACCGGCGGTGCGATGGTGCAAGCCGCGGCCGGCGAGGCGCTCTATCCAGTGACCGACGAGCAGGTGGTGGCGCTGCCGGTCCGGCCCGCCCCGTGAAACCCAACCTGCAGCGCCCCGAAGCCGGCCCTCGTCCGCGCCGACCTCCTGGAATTTCGAATGCCCCGTTGACTTGGCTTGCACCCGAACGCGCCCGTGTCTGGCGATCATTCGGGCCACGGGCTTCCCGGCCTCCTTCACACCACAGGACTCCTCATGCTGTTTGATGCCTATTCCCTGCGTTCTCTCCCCTTGGCCAACCGCACCGTCATGAACCCCATGACGCGCAGCCGTGCCGTGCAGGCGGCCACGCCCAACGCGCTCATGGCCACCTACTACGGACAACGCGCCACGGCCGGCCTCATCATCACCGAGGGCACCACACCCTCGCCCAACGGCCTGGGCTATGCGCGCATCCCGGGTCTGTACAACGCCCAGCAGGTGCAAGGCTGGAAGCTGGTGACCGATGCGGTGCACGCCGCGGGCGGCAAGATCGTGGTGCAGTTGATGCACACCGGCCGCGTGACGCACCAGGCCAACCTGCCCCCGGGTGCGCGCGTGCTCAGCGCGGTGACCGGCGTGTGCCCCGGCCAGATGTGGACCGACGCGCAAGGCATGCAGCCCCACACCGAAGCCCAAGGCATGACCGAGGCCGAGATTGCCGAGGCCGTGGCGGAGTTCGCGCAAGCCAGCCGCCTGGCCATCGAGGCCGGGTTCGATGGCGTGGAGCTGCATGCCGCTAACGGCTACCTGCTCGAGCAATTCCTCAACCCCCACGTCAACACCCGCACCGACGGCTACGGCGGCAGCATCGAAGGACGCAACCGATTCGTGCTGGAAGTGGCCCGGGCCGCGGCGCAGGCCATCGGCGCCCACCGCGTGGGCATCCGCCTGTCGCCTTATGGCGTGTTCAACGGCACGGGCGCCTTCGACGAGGTGGATGCCCAGTTCAAGGCGCTGACCCAGGCCCTGTCGGACCTGCAGCTCATGTACCTGCACGTGCTGGACCATTCCGCCATGGGTGCGCCGGCCGTGCCTGCGTCCCTCAAGGCCGAGATGCGCGCGCTGTTCAAGGGCCCCTTCATCCTGGCCGGTGGCTTTGATCGCGACAGCGCCGAGAAGGCTCTCACCGAAGGCCGGGCCGACCTCATCGGCTTTGGTCGCCCCTTCCTGGCCAACCCCGATCTGGTGGCGCGCATGAAGGCCGGCGCCGCCCTGAACGCCCCTGACATGACCACCTTCTACACGGCAGACGCCAAGGGCTACATCGACTACCCCACGCTCGCGGCTTGAACGGGCGGGCGCGCCGTTGCGGCCGCCCGTCAGACCATCCTGTCGATCTGCTCTCGCAGCTGCACCGTCTGGTCGGCCCAATGGTTGGGGGTGCCGAAGCTCGGAAAGGCGATCGGGAAGGCTGGGTCGCTCCAGCGCTGGGCGATCCAGGCGCTGTGGCGCAGCAGGCGCAGGGTGCGCAGCGGCTCGATCAACTGCAGTTGCGCGTCGTCGAAGTCCATGAAGTCCTCGTAGCCGCGCAGCAGGGCCTGCAGTTGTCGGCGCCGGTCCTCGCCTTCGTGGCCGTCCAGGAACAGCCAGAGGTCCTGCATGGCCGGGCCGCTGCAGGTGTCGTCGAAGTCCACCAGGTGCAGCGTCTGCTCGCGTTCCAGCAGGTTGCCGCGATGGGCGTCGCCATGCAGGCGCAGCAGGGTGCTTCCGGCCCGATCGAAGGCCCGCGCCACGCCGTCCATCGCCCCGCGGGCAGCACTTTCCCAGTGCTGGGCTTGCGCCGGGTCTACCACCTGCAAGGTCTGCAGGACGTCGATCGCCTGGGTGCCCAGCGCCGGCGAGAGCGTCAGGCGGTGGGCGAACGCCTGTCGGGCGCCCACGGCGTGCACGCGGCCGATCAACCGGCCCAGTCGCTCGAAGGCCTCGGGCGTCTCGATGTCCGGGTCGCGCCCGCCCAGCCAGGGGCTCACGCCAATGCGGTGGGCGCCGCCCTCCTGGGGCTGCCAGTGCAGCAGGGTCGCCGCCGGGCCGCTGATCAAGCCTGAGACGCAGGCCGGTGGCAGCAAGCGCATGGGCAGCGGCGCCATCACGGCCACTTCGGCCGCGGCGAGTTCCAGGGTGAAGCTGTGCTCTTCGTGGATCTGGTCATCGGTCCAGCGCCCCGGGCGGTAGAACTTGGCCACCACCGCGCCGCCGTCCTCCAGCATCAGGCGGAACACCCGGTTCTCATAGGAGTTGAGCTGCAGGATACGGCCGTCGCCGCGCAGGCCCAAGGCGTCCAGCGCCTCCAGCACGGTGTCGGGGGTCAGCTGGCCAAAGGCGGTGAGGGGCGAGTTCATGCGTCGGTTCCTGGCGGCTATACTACGAGGCTTTTCCCGAAATCGGCGGGGAGAAGATCGCAAGCCTGAGAGGCCGCCCGCAGCGTCAAGCTGCGGACACACAAGCGGCGCCGAAGGCGCGAGGCACGACAGTGCACAAACAGCCGGAATCCGGTGTTCGCGGGCTTTGCTTGAGCTCGCCACCTTTTGGAAGACCCTCATGAAGACCTTCAGCGCCAAGCCGGCCGAAGTGGTGCACGAGTGGTTTGTGATTGACGCCACCGACAAGGTGCTCGGACGTGTTGCCAGCGAAGTGGCACTCCGTTTGCGCGGC
>Ga0315907_10002505_pt1 | contig 22948 bp, 3 predicted proteins | sample LakEriMetagenome_3_FD_203525 | JGI IMG/M metagenome (GOLD analysis project Ga0315907, IMG submission 203525) | Freshwater fungal communities from buoy surface, Lake Erie, Ohio, United States - Buoy 12 MA123 | ecosystem: Environmental > Aquatic > Freshwater > Lake > Lake biofilm | place: USA...
TATTCTAATTTTAAAGAGAAGCAAGATGCAATTTTAAATGCGTTTATTACAAAGACAAAATTATCTTCTTTATCTGAGGCTATTCTAAAAGCAAATCCTGGTCTTACAAAAGAACAATTAAGTTTACAGACCTTTGATAAGTTAATAGAGCAGTATGATCAAGGTAAATCTAATGAGTTTATAGAATACAAAGACGCATTTAAAAATTTACTTTTAGGATTATCTAAAGATAATGATGAAAAAGTAGAGGTACAACGTCAGATAGATGCTATGGACAAAGGTATGGATGGTCTTTTTGATGATCTTCTTGATACACATATACTTAAGCATGAGAAAAACCAAATTGTACCTTTAATTAATATCTTATCTAATCCAAATGATTTTCATGATCATCTACTTAGAAATTTTCAGTGGATGAGAAATTTGTATTACAATAGAAAAAATATTATTAAAGACATTGTAAATTCTGAGATTACAAATATTGAAAGAAATGCATTAATAAATGAACTTGCAGATCAAGGAATTTTTGTTGACTTAGAAGAGTTTGCTAAGTGGACAGAAGATCCAATGTATGAACCAGAATATTTTATTGATGTAAAAAATAACTCTATTATAAATAAAGGCAGTTTGCTTTATGATGACTATTATAAATTATTTGAAAAGGCTGCAGAACTAGAAGCTGTAAAACCAGCTGGAGAACCTGAAACAGATTCTGAAAAGTTAAAAGGAATAATAGATGATATTACAGAAGACAGAGATAGAAAAATAGATCAGGCAAGACAAAAGTTTGATGAAGCATTAAAAAGTAAATATGATACTACAGAAGCTGAATTAAGAAAGTTAGCTAAAGAAGCATCAGAAGCTTCTGGAGAAGATTTAAATGTATATCAAGCTAGATTGGCAGAGTATGAAGCTATTTTAGAAAGGTTAGAATCTTTAAATAATATACAAAGAATTGCATCAGATCTTATCCTTAGAGAAGAGATGACCAATGAGCAACTTATAGAAGCTACAAATATTATTCTTGATGATCCAAAAAATGATGCTGACATTGCAGAATTACGTGATAAAATCTTAGAGATAGATGCAGAAGTTACTGATGTCAATACAGCTGTTGAAAATGCAGGATTCTATTTGGCTATAAAACCTTTACTACTTGATTTAATTAAAGAGCAACAAGATTTTATTAATAACTATACTCCATCTGATTTTGTAGATGTTGAACAAACAGAAGAATGGACAAAGTACCAACAAGAGTTAAGAGAAATTAATGCAGAATTTGAAGAGTTAGTAAAAGAAGCTAAATTAGATTTCTTAGAAGCTGGAGGTAATCCAACTGATGTTAAGACATACTCTGTTGATGATTCATTTGAAGAACTTCCAGAAGAGCTGCGGGATCAGCTAACAGATGCTTTTGATGTTTTCTTAGTTGATAGATTAAAAGAAGATCTTTCTATAAAACAAAATGATCCAGACAAATACAACTCATTAAAACAAAGATGGCAAGAAGATCAAGATGAGGCTTCAGAAATTATTAGTAACTACAATAATAAGATTAAGGAACAAGCTATAAAGAATTCTACAACAGGTGTTACACCACCAACTTTACTTTATGGCAATGAGGTTATTGAACCTTCTACACCTTTAAAAAATTTAACAGATCTATATTTATTATATGAAAAAGCTGTAAAAACTAAACAGCTAACAACTGATTCAGGTAAAACAATAGCTCTTACACCTGAAGATATAAAAAATATCAAGGAAGATATGAAATCCATTGCTTCCTATATAGAAAACAAAGAGAAAACATATAAGCTAAAACCAATAGCTCAAGAAGTAATTGAAAGATTAGAAAAAACAATATTCAATAGACAGAATGAACTAGAAGTTGTTGTGGATGAGGAAGGGTTTGAATCTAGAAGATTTAAAGATGCAAAACCTACAGATCCTAGACCTGAAAGAGCTACAGAAGTTGCTTCACAAATTGAACAAGAAATTGAAGAAAAACCACCATTCATATTTAATAAGCTTGAGGATAATAGTATTCAAAACTTATTTAGAGAAGTAGTACTTGATAATCCAATAGGTTCACTTGAAGAAAGAATAGATGCATTCTTAACTAATATTAGAACAAGCTATCCTCAGTTTAAATCTGATAAGAAAATTGCAGGTATTAAGGAAAGCCTAATGACTGATCAAAGTATAGAAAACTTAGAAAGACAAATTAGTAAATATGCATTTGAAGAAACTAGTTTTGCCGGTACTAACATTGATGCATTAGTTAGAGAGTTTCTAACACTGAATCCTGCAGGTGGCTTTATGCAAATACCATATGATTCAACAATCAGTATAAGAGGTGTAAACACTAAGATCTCTGATATAATGTCTAAAGAAGCTTATGATTTTCTATTTAATCCTGTTACAGGTCAAGCCACTAGGTTTAGAAGAAACATGATAGATGGGGGATTCCAATTATTTTCTGGTAATGTAAAAGTTTTTGATAGAAACGCAAGAGATGGTAGAGGTGTTACTGGAGAACTAGATCTTCTTTTAATAGATGCAGAAGGTAATCTTGCTATTGTGGATCTTAAAGCAGCACAGGAAAAAACCTGGAGAAATTTAGGTGCACCATATGCATTAAAAAAAGATGGCAAGGAATTAACTGATAAAGAAGGTAACAAGGTTAAAAATAAAGGAAATAAAAAGACTTACTTTAGAGCTCAGCTAAGTGTATACCGCAATAGTATATACAACATGAGTGGTCTAGATTCATCAATTCTTTTATTCCCAATTGAGATGGAAGTAACCATGGATGGTTATATTAAAAAACTTAAGCGTCCAACAGCTGATCTTTCTAAAAATAATAAGCTTAGTGAAAATGGTATGTTTATTATTTTGGAACCACTTGATGATGCTACTATGGAGAAATTTGGTTTTCAAAGAACAGGTCCAGAAACTATTGAAGCTTTACCAGAAGCTGAATCTGAAGAAGAACAAGTACCAGAGGATGCAATTCAAGTAAGTGATCCTAAAAAACAAACCCTTAATGAGTTTTTAAATCAAAAGGTAATGTATCAAGGAAAGATTGGTACACTTGTAACTAATTTAGATGGTGGCTTCTCTGTAGAAATAGAAGAAGATGGTGTACTATCACTACTTGATATAAATGTTTCAGGTAAAAATATTAAGGATGGTAATGTAAATATTGTTTCTGTTGGACTATCTCCTATTGCTCAGGTAGAAACATTAGGTCAAGTTACCCAAATTAACTCAACCACCATTAATGCTAGATTCTTAGATAAAAATGAGAGAACAGCAGAGATTAATGGAATCAAGTATACTATAAATAGAGATAGTGCAGGTGCTATAGTTTCATTATCTTATTATACAAATGATAAGGAGATAGATGAAACACAGGAGAAGATTAATAAAATCAATAAAGAGATATCTGATTTACAAAAACAAAAGAAAGAAGGTGCTAATAAAAACATTGAGCGTGAGATCCGTAAAAAAACATTTGAATTAAATAGGTTAAACAGTTTAAAGACTGATCTAGTTAATAAAAATCAAAAACGTACAAGAAGAGGTGGGAATGCTGATGATTTAATCTTTGCATTAAATAGACTACCTAACAGATTTCAAAAACAAGTTCCTGCTAGTCTACCTACAGATAGAGAAGACCAAGTTAATTTAATTGCACAATTGTCTGAGTCAGAGTCAGTTACAAAAGAGATAGATAAAATTCTATCTGAGCATGGCACTACAAAAGATATTGAAGATTTATTTGATGGAAAAATTGATAATCTCACTCCTACCAAACAAAAAGAAATTGAAGAGTGGGGTGTTGAATTAATTATTAAATTAGAAGAATATCAAAATAGATTAGCCAACGAAGAAAGATCTACTGTTCCTGTAGATAATACAATAGCAGCAGTAAATGAAATACTTAATAATTTAACAGCAATTAAATTTTTCAAAAATGGAAAAATCACAAAAACCTCAAGAAAAGAGTTTGAAGCCAGAACAAAAGTACAGCAGGGCACAAATGTACCTTCTGTTCAGAAGCCTGCCGGAGCAACAACAGAGGGAGTTTCTAGACAAACAATATCAAGAGAAGATCTTGAGAAGAGCATCCAAGACGCAAGACAAAGGATCCAAGGCATAAGCTTAGGCTCTACATCTACTCAACCTACTGAAGATAGTGAAAGAGATGAGATTAGAGCTGAAATAGAATCACATTTTGATAATGCTACATTAGAAAATATTCAACAAATATATTATGATGCTGTAGTTAAATTTATTTATAATGAAGATAGTTTAAATTATTCTTTAACAGATATATTAAACGAAATTTTTAAAAATAAATTAGATGAGCTACAAGAAAATATGTTATTAGAAAATCTTGCAGAAGGTGAAATACTACTTAATTCAGAACCAGTTGGAGCATTTAAAAAAATAAACCAAACATTTATTGTTCAAAGTGTAGATTTAGAAGCAAGAACCGTAGAATTATTTAGTCCTATAAGGAAGAATAGTTATAACTTTACTGAACAAGAAGTAAAAGAAAATTTTATGAGACCAAGTGATGAAACTAAACCTGTTGAAGAAATGACAGTTACTCCACAAACAAAAGAGAATGTGAAAGGTACAGAATCTAACATAGCTGATTTATCTAAGGACCCAGATGCTTTAGACCAAATTGAAGATGAAAGTGAAAACTTGACACCTGAAGAAAGAATGCAAAAAGTAAAAAATATTTTTAATTTATGTTAAAATGGCTTGTGAATTAAATGGACCTGCAGTACAATTTGTATATGGATACATATATGGTGAAATAGCAGATAGAATATCTGGTAAAAATAAAAATCCTATTGACATAAAAGCAATTATGAAACAGTTCTATAAAGAACTAAATAATATGCCTAATGAAGGATTTGAGTCAGAAGAAGATAAAAAAGAGAAAGCATTATACTTTGCTCAAGCTATTCCTCAAATATTTGGATTAGTTGCTGCAAGACCAAAAGCTAGAGACTATATTCTTAAAACAAATACACAGTTATTCATTGATATTCCAACACTTGCTAATGAATTTGCTGACATTAAAAAGGTTGAAGTTCTTGTTAAACCAACTATTAAAACAAAAAAAGCAGCAACAAAAGAAGTTAATAAAGCTTTAGAAAGTGAATCATCAGAAGAAATAGATGACACAAAACCTTACAACCATTCTGGATGGAGTGCTGCAGAGTACAGTGCAAAAGTAGTTTATCCAAATGGAACTACCGGACAAGGTGCATATAGAGTGGATCCTAATTCAAATAAACCAAAAAATGAAAAGGATCCAGAAAAGAAAATGTTTGGTGAAGTAATTAGAGATATAGTATACATGGCAAGACAAACGCCAGAGAATAGTGATGAGATACTATATGGAGAAGACAATCCTGTTTCATTAGTACTTAAAGTGATGCAGGTTAAAAATGCTGATCCACAGATGTTTACACAATCAGACATGGAGTATCAAAGTAAAAATCCAAATGTTGCTGGTGTAATTGCTGTTATTTCAGATACAGAAGGTAATGAGGTATACTTTAATGAAGATGGTACAATCAATAGACAAGGTGGTGGAAGAAGAGTATATCAATGGCTTAGAAAACCTGTAGTAGAGGATGGTAAATTATATTTAAAAGGAGCCTACGGTAAAAAAACTTCTTTGGTTCCTGCACAAGAAGCAGCTGAAACAGCACTTAAACAAAGAAAAGAAGCAGGAATTATTAAAAAAATAACTCCAGAACTTATTGCAGTAGAAACTTTAGAAATAAAACTAAAACAAACTACTCTATTCAATAAGCTACTTAAATTGAGAGAAACTGTTGAGTCATCAGATGAGCCAGTGTATCTTACAATAAATGGTGGGTCATTTGGACTAGTAAATGAAGATGTTAAGCCTATACCAATTAGTAAAACAGATTTAAATATAGATGACATACAGTTGCAATTATTGCAGAGTGGTAGATATTCTATTAAACTTACAAGTAATAGACCTGGTGTAACAATAGATCAAACATTAGTTTTGCAAAGAGATAATATATCTGATCAATTGGCTGGACATATTGCAGATATACTAACTACTACAGCTAAATTAAATGGCCGTGAGTTAACACCATTTCAAAGAAGAGTATTTTTTGAAAACTTTATTAATAATAAACCAACTAAAGGTGAAGATACAAATCCAGATGGTATAACTGTTAAAGAAACTACTGATGAAGATGGTCAAGCTATTTTAGAAATAAGAATTAAAGGAGAAGATCCAATAGAACAAGATGTTTTATATACACCTGAAACAAGAGAGTTGATATATAAACATCTATTAGAAGCACGGACAAACTGGGAAATTTATGCAAAGCAAAAAGGTCCAAAGAAAGTATATAGTGCATCTTTAAATCTAGTTGATAAACTAATGGGTAAAGAATTTACCGATTATATTATAAATGAAAAGGGTAAACTAGAAGAAGTACAAGAAGATTACTTAGACTTTATTAAAGACAGTATTCTTATTGAGTATCCAGAAGAAACATCTAAATACTTCTCTGGGTTAAATGCATATTTGACATTTAATATTCCTGATATATTAGTACCTGGTCAAAAGTTATATGAAGTTGGTCCTCCAAAAGAGGTTAATCCAGATAATAAAAAAACTAAAAAGAGTGCTCCGTCAGAACCAAAGGCACAAGTTAAAAATTTTAATAATTATCAAGTAGCCAAAGATGCCTTTAATGATGGAAAAGGTACATGGGGTATGAGACCTGCAAGAGGTTTAACACCAATGGTTCCTTTTCAAGAACATTTTGGTAACCCATGGTCCACACAAAAAGATAATTTAAATAAGGGTGTTAAGGTTGTTGATGATATAGAGACTGCAGTACAGAATTATGAAGACTGGTTAACAGGTAAGAAGCATAAAAATGTAGAGCAAAAAAGAAGAAAATGGATCTTAGACTCAATTCAAAAAGGTTGGCTAGATGATGTAACATTTATTTACTATAAGAAATCTGGTGAAAAATATAGATCTCATGTAGATGTTCTTGCAGATTTAATCAACAGAAGAAATAAAGTTGAGGATGCTGACATTGTTATAACAGAAGTTGTCCCAGAGACTAAACCGCAAAAAGCAACAAAACAAGATATTATTGCAGCTCAAAATACTATATCTAATATCTTAAGAAAACCCGGGAAAAGTTCTTATCTATCAAGAAAACAAGAGTTAAATACTTTTTTAGATAAATTCTTTACTACTAAAAAAGCAAAAGATAAAGCACTTGACTGGTGGAATAATTCATTTTTATCACAAGTAAAAATTGATAATGAATCTCAAGTAAAGCTTTTAATGAGGCTTACTGAAGTAGCTAATTCAGATGCTGTTGCTACTTTTGAAAATGCAAGTATTACTCTTTGGAAAGGTGGTACTAACGTGGACATTTACCATGAGGCATGGCATGCTTTTTCACAGTTGTTCTTAACTCTTGAAGAAAAAGAAGCATTGTATGCTGAAGCTCAAAAAGTAAATAAGTGGAAAGATGCTGATGCATTTGATATAGAAGAAGACATAGCAGAAGACTTTAGATCATATATGAAGTCTGAGAAGTTTAAAGAATCTCTTCCAACATTTCTTGCTAAACTATTTGAACGCATAGCTTCTTTCTTAAGATGGGCTTATGGTGGGATAACTAGAAAAGACATGACCCGCCCAAGAGACATTCCTAGAGTAAGAGAGATGTTTGATGTTCTTAGAACTAACAAACCAGAACAAGCAATTAAAAAAGGTTTATTCCAAAGTTTAAATGCATCAACTCAGAATGTTAGATTTACTAAACTAAACAGAGGTGATAGAAATATCCAAGCAATTAAGGCTAACAAAAATGTAGTAACATTTACTGCAGATGAAAGTCTAACAATTAAAAATACAATAGATGCTTTAGCTGCTGCTGAATTTCAAAACTTTAATGTTCAAGCTAATACCACAACTGGATTTTTAAAAACTACTAAGAATTTAAAAAATAGAGCTGCTTTATATGAAAATATATATGATAAGTTTTTAGAGTTACAAGAATATTATGTTGATGAATATAAGCAAGTAGCTTTAAAGAACTTAGAATCTGAGACTGTAAATATTGATTTAGCGGCACAAGAAGCTAAACTAAAAAATATTATAGATCTTGTATCTAAAATCATAACTAACTATGGTGATATAAAACTATCTATTGAGGGTAAACAACAAACAGGTGTTGTTGCATATCACTTAAAGAAATCTAGGTTTACAGCCCTTAAAGAATCTTATAATGAAATAGAAGACACAACATCAATTGAGGCTTCAAAACAATTTAAAGATGCAAGTGGTAATACTTTCTCATCTAAAGAACTGGCTAGTGAAGAAACCTTAATGCTTTTATCAGGAATTTTTAGAGTTCAAAAAAATGTTAAGGGTGAAGTTGTTAAAGATGAGGAAGGTAATATTCAGTATGAAAAAGATTTCTTTGGTATTCCTAAGTTAGAAAGTGTAGATATCATGTGGAAGAGACTTGCTAAGATCTTAGAAGGTTCATATGATATATATGAGATGTACCAAAGATTGGCTGATAATGTAGAAAACTTTCCAGAGTTCCAGCAATTAATGCAGCTCTTACCTCAAACAGTACATGTTGATGTTGAAGGTGGAGGTTATAAAAGTCCAATTGAGTATAGAGTAGAAACTAATTTTTGGCAAGATCTTAAAAAACCAAGAATTAGATACGTTCAGTTAAACATAGACAAAGAAGGTGATAAGAAGTTTAAAACAAAACTTTCTAAAGCTAGTATGGATGTTTATGCAGTTACCGGTGAATGGGAAACAAACTTTATAATGGCTGATCCAAGTATAAATAAATACGTTGAAAAAGAAGTTGGTTCAAATAATAATTTACTAAAGTTAAATAAAATTGTAGAAAGATTTAGTAAAAGAACAGTAATGACTGCTAGAGATTCTGTTGAATTTTTAAAAGCATTAGGTATAGAACTGGACTTATCTAGTCCTGCAATATATAATATTGTCTATAATAAGTCTTTAAACTTTTCTACTGAGTTTGGATTAGATATAATGCTAGATGCATTGAAGGTTGTTAATCAATCTAATGATGAATTTCTTAAAGATGAATTTAGAAGAAATCCTTTAAAGTACTTAGCAGAAGGTATAAATGTAAAACTGCGTAAGGACAAAGAACAGGGTTATGATGTACAAAATAGAATAAGAATATTGGCAGAAATTCAAAATGAATTTTCAGATGGCTTTTCTAATTTTAGTGTACTTAATGCAGAAAGAAATAGAGTATGGGAACACTTTGTGGATAACACAATAACTCGTGTAATTACAGCTATTAATAAAGCTGAAACTTACCAAGAGTTAACTACTTCTCCTTTGTTTAAACAAATGCACTGGTTAGCTAAAGAAAATAATACGCAAGTAGGTTTTTCTCAATTGCTTAATAGTGTATTCTATATGAAGAAAAATCCAAGAAAGCCAGAGCAATATGGCAAAAAGAGAAAGAATGCAAAATTACTTCTTCAGAATATTACAGGTACACAGTTCATCAGTAAAGAACAAGATGATACCACAGGAAGTAACACAGCTTCTATGGATGGAGTAGGTAAGTTCTTACAAGAGTTCCATACAATGTTGTTGAATGGTGTAGAGGAGTTTATGAGACATGCTTCTAAGAATATGGCAATGGGTCTTACTGTTGATAAAAAAACTTCAATTATTACATATCCCGGAAAAGCAAAAGAAAGTAAAAACTTATACATTGACATCAATGCATTTGCTCAAGGGGGTGTTGGAGAATTGGAAGGAGCTAAAATAATGATGGGTTACTTATCTGGAGAGTCTCTTAGAATTTTTAGATTTAAAAATGACATAGAGAAATTCAAAAGATATACTGGCTACAATAATGAAGTCACTGATAAGTTAGGCAGAAAGGTATTTGCAGGAGAGGCATTTACTTTATTTGATGATATTCTTACTAAAGATACTCAAGAAAAACTATATGACATTATTCAAGATGCTGTAGATAATAAACAGGCAGACTTTGACATGATGGAAATATTAAATGATAATGTAACACTAAGAGATGAAGTAGAGAGAGATATAATTAAATATTTTAATCTAATGACTCAAGAAAACTATGAAAGGCTTGAGGAAAATGAATATGTAGATGCATCTTTAGCAGCAGAATTTGCTAAGAAAGGAGAAGATGTAAATGAAATTTTAACTAAGGCATATACATATAATTCTTTTATTCATAAATATGAAACTGTTATTCTTGCATATGGTGATTTAGCACAATATAATCATAAGAAAGAAGAGTTCCATAAAAGAAATGCTGGTTTAGGTTCTGGTGGTCTAGGTTTTAGAGCTGATGCTTTAGCTATGCAGTTTGTAAACAATATGCTTCCAAAAAGATATATTGATTACTTAAACAATACAAGAACAACAGATAAAATAAAGTATAGACAATATGATGGTACATTGAAAACTGCCATCATGAAAGAACTTAAAAAAGATTCTAAATACTATCCAGAGTATTTAAAAGAATTAACTAAAACATATACTGAAAGATATGGTGACGCAGTTAAAGCTAAAGCTCTTGCAGAAAAAGTATTGAAAGAATACAAACAAATGAAAGTAGCTGATGGTCAAGGTTATATAACTTTTGAAGCTTATAGAAATCTTAAATGGTTAGAAGGTAAATGGTCAGATGAGCAAGAAGATCTTTATAAGAAAGTATCAAGAGGAGAAAACATTACTCTAGAAGATGCCATACAGTTTTTCCCTCCTTACAAATTACAGTACTTTGGTAATATACAATCAACCGGTTTACCTGTAACATCATTCCACAAGTTCTCACTTGCACCATTAGTTCCAGGAGTTGCAAAAGAAGGTTCTGAATTATATGACCTGCATATGAAAATGATGGAACAACAAGTAGATTATGTTACATTTGAAACAGGGTCTAAGATTGGACACATTGGAACTGGTGATGAAGTCTTTAATGAAGATGGATCTTTTAATCAAAATGTTAAATTTACAGAGAACACCATCTTTGCAGAATTCCTTAAAAATCAGACAGAGATTAACTCTTCATTTAAAGAAGTAACTATATTTTCTACACAGATTAGAAAGATGATCCTTGAAGGATTATATGAGAATGGTAAAATCATATCTAAAGATAAAGAAGTTATAAGAAGAGTCAATGACTACATAAAAAATGTAGAGTTTTTAACTAATCTTCATAAGTTACAACTATTAAATCAACTTGGATATGAAGAAGTTGATGGAGAATACCTTCCAACTGCTAGTGCTAGTATGGAAAAACTCACAAGTGTAATTAGAGCTAATCTAGAAAAAGATGATATATTAAGTGATGACCTTATAGATTTTATAGATGTATATGAAAGTGATAACTCTCTTGTAAATGATTTATCTTTTCATCCAGAATCTGCTAAAATTGAAAAATTACTTTTATCAATTATTAACAAAAAAGTTATTAAGCAAAAAGTAAAAGGGGAAGCATTAGTACAAATGTCTTCTGGCTTTTTCAATGAATATGCTGATATATCAAGAACTTTATCTACTAAAACTAAAGCAGAGAGAGATGCTGTAATTAAAAAATATGTAGGAACTAACTTCTTACCTACATTTCATAAAAAAGCAAATGGTTATACTGCAGCTATGAAAGTAATGATAGCTATACAGGGAGACTATTATAACCTTTTTGGTTTAGATTATGGGAATGGAGAAACCATTGGAGTATATTTATCAGATGGTGTTCTAGACATGGATAATTCACTCATGAGATTGAATGAAAAAATTAAAGATGAAGCTTGGTTGAATGCAAATAATGAAGCTAACAGAAGAGCAATAACATTAGTAGGAGTTAGGATTCCAGTACAGGGTCTAAACTCTGCAGAATTTGCTGAAGTATATCATTTCCTTCCTCCACAAGCAGGTAATATTATCATTCCACCAGCTGAGATTGTAGCTAAATCAGGAGCTGACTTTGATATTGATAAACTTACAACCTTCATGACAAATTTAAATTCTGATGGTACAGTAAAAAAAGCACAGTTTAATAGCTATAATGAATTCAAAGCTGAATACAATAGATTAAAAGCTGCAGGTTTATCTACCGGTGAAATAGAAATGTTATTTGAAGAGCAAAAAGCAGGTGTAGAAAATGATCTTATATATAACATGAAAGAAATTCTGGAATTACCAGATAACTATGTGTCTTTAATCACTCCTAATAGTAATTATATTTTAGAGCCTATTGCTGCTGAACTATCACAGTATGTAATGAAATATAATCCATATGCTAATAAAATGACGGATGCAAATATAGATCCAGATAATGCAACTAAAAAGATTATTAGCCCTACTAGAGTTTTAGAATCATTGTATAATGTATACAAACATGAGTCTAACATTGTAGGTAAGAGAACATTAGGATTGGGTGCTATTGAAAATACTTTTAATGTAATCTTTAATAGCTTGGGTGCATACATGCCTAATAAATACATGCACATTGTTGGTAAAAATATAGAGGAGAGAGATGCACACTTGTGGCTAAGACATCATAAATTAAATGTAGATGGTGAGGACTTTATCTCAATGTCTAACATGTTTGATGTGGAAAATGAATATAAGGTAGCAGATATTTTAGCGCAATTAATAAATGGTTGGGTGGATGTTGAAAAAGATCCTTGGATTTTCTTTATTCAAGGTAATTATGAGACTGCACCAACATTAATGTATTTATTAAAAACAGGTGTACCTGTCAAAGAAGCAATATATTTTGTATCTAATCCTCTAGTTAGAGAATACATAAAACAAAAAACTCTTGCTAATTCTACATATGCTGAAGTATTAAATAATAAACCAGATAATCCAGCTATGGTAGCTAAACAAGCTGCAAGTAGAGTTATTGAAAAGTATTTTAATACAAGAGAACTATCAAGTTCTGCAAAATCAAAAAACATATATGAAAAAGGTGTTGAATTAGCTGAGAAATACTTAGAAGGTAGAAAAGATAAATCTTTCACTGAACGGGAGATGCTAACTCTTATTGAAAATTTCTCTAAGAATGAAGGTAAACTTTCTGCTAATGAAGCTGATCTTGCAAAAGCAATGTTCTTACATTATATAGAGATAGAAGAACAAATCACCGGGCTTACATCATTAAAGCTATCTTCTAATCCTGATACATCTACAAAGACAACTGGGTCAGAAATAGAATTATCAGAATCTGCTATAGAAGAATTAGCTAATGAAACTAAAATTAGCAAAGATTTGTTAAAAGGAATGCTTAATGACTCTGTTATTAGCTCTTTCTTTAATGGTCCTTTATCTCTAGCTGTAATTAGACCTTTGTTTAAATTTAGATATAACAAGGTAATTAGTGACTATATTATTCAGAATTCACAAGTATTTAGAAAAGTATCAAGAAAACTGTTAGGTGAAGGAAAGATAGATCTATTCATGACTATGTTTAGAAATGACCTAATTAACATGATTTTTCAGAATGCAATTAGAAAATATAAACTGACAGACAGTTACATGTCTTATACTATCAAAAAGCAAATACCTACTGCACTAGCTTCTGATATAAAAAGTAGAGGGGCATTTGTTAAAGCTAACAAAGATGGTACTAAGTTTTTGTATATAGATGAGGCTTCACTCAAAGAAGAATTTGATTCAGAGGCATGGGCAAGAGGATCAGAAGAAGTAAACAGCTATGAAAATAGAAACATGTACTCTTTAGATCCAAGAACCTTCATGGAGAATGGTAAACTAAACTTTGAGCTATACATGAGATTTGTTGCTGAAAGAGAGTTCTTAAGATCAGAATATCCTATCAATGAGATGGTTAATAAATCTTGGTTTAGAAAAGAAGGATTAGATCTTTATGAAGCTAATCCAGATGTGGATGGAGGAATATTAGGTAGATTTATTTATGAGAGATACATTACCAATAAAGCATTGGACAATGTATATAACTTCTACCATCTGTTTATTGATAAAGACAATGCTCTAGCTTCAAGATATGTTAAATTCTTAATTGAACATAAAGATTCATTGCTTAATAGCTATGAGATATTGAATGTACTTAAACAAGACTCAGATAAAACTAAATCTATATTTAATATCTATCTTGCTGATAAAGATATGAATACATCTAAAGCTAATGTTTATACAAGCAATCTTAAAAATCTTTCTGACAGATCTGTTTTAAAAGTAGTTGATAAAGATGAGAATGATAGAATCAGTGATATGTTTGCATTAATGTCTAACTTTGCCTTCTTACAAACTGGTCTTAACAAAACTAAATTAAGCTTTACCAATGTTGTAGATTTTACAAACTTTTTAGATGTAATGAAAAATGAATCAGATCAATTTATAGATTTATTAAATGCAAGTGGAGATGTCATACTTGACAAATTCTTTGAAAAGTTTACACAAGTAAACTCCCGTAGAAATATTAATAAGGGTAGATACAAAGATTATCTTATGGATTTTGATACAAATCTAGGTATAGATGTTACAGACCAAATGGAAGATGAAGAAAAGTCACCATATGATCTAATAGAAACTAATAGAACTAATGTTTTCCAATATCAGGATGAACTAGGTAATAAAGAATTCTATGAGAAACTAGTTAATCAAAATGACAATGTTGTATTTATCAAAAACAATGTTAATGAAACTTACAATAAGAAGAAAAAGAATTTTGGTGGACAACAAGAACTAGAAAAGTATGCTGGTAATATGACAATGAACATAACAACATCTTTAACTAAACTTGGGGATAATTTTCAAAATTTACCAAAAGAAGCTTACAAAGATGTTTTAAGATTGTGGGAAGAAGAAATTGCACACATTAAATCTATTAATGATGGTGAAAGTAAATTCACACCTATAGCATTTCCAAACACAGGATTTGGGGATTCTTCATTGATGCCTCAAGAATTATTTGTATATTTAAGTACAAGATTGTTTGATGAATTTGGATACATAAATCCAGGCTCAGCAATGTATAATGAAATGCAAAAAAGAACAGAGATTGCAGAAGGTTTAACAGATCAAGAAATACTTGATCAACTAGGTTTAGAAGAAGATCCATTTAAATGTGAATAATAATGTCTTGTCAAGTACAAATAAATACAATTAATCAGCTAAAAAGTAAAAACATAATTGATGATTTTTCTTTTGATGGCTTAAATAGAATTTTAGATAGAGCAGAGTTTGATAAACTAAATGAGAAATATACTGCGTTTGCTAAGGCTAAGTATCCTAATTTAGTTGTACCAGATGGTGAGCTTTTATTTAGCATCAATGTTGTTGAAAATGAAGACTGGTCAAGATCAACTTACAGAAGGGACGCAAAATATAGAACCTATTGGGCAGTACCTAATAAAGATCTATTTGCAAAATTGCAGGTTGAGTTTGATAAGGTGCAGCAAAAACTAAATGAACCAGATCCTAATATTGATCCAGATGGTCAATATAAACTTTTTCAATTAGAGAGTAATAAAAACTTAGGAGTTGCAATAGAAGAACTTGACAGTTACTTACTTACTTTTTTAAAAAACTTTGGTGTTAGATCTAAAGAGTTTAATGACTTTAAATCTAAATATGGTGTTGATGCATTAGGTGCTACAGATGTTTTAAATAAAATGATCTGGTATTCAAAAAACAAGAATGCAGAAACTATACCTGAAGAAGCAGCTCATATGATTGTTATGTTAATGGGTGAAACAAATCCTATTATAAAAGAATTGCTTGGTGACATTACTAATTGGTCTGAATATAAGAGTATTGAAAAAGAATACATGCCTCGTTACAATAATGTAAAACAAGTTAAAATTGAGGCTGTAGGTAAGTTGATTGCAAAAGCTCTTGTCAAAAACTATAAAGCAAATGGATTAAATCAATCTTTATTACAAAAAGCATTAAAGGCTATAAATGACTTCTTGGATAAATTAAAAACTTATTTCAAAAATAACTTACTTGCCCAAATGGAATCTACAGATAAACTAGCAGATCACATTGCAATTAATGTTTTAATGGGTAATAAAGAATATATAGGAAACTTAACTAAATCAAAACCTAGATTAAATTACGAAGAAGCATTAAAGAATAATAAGTTTGCTCAATCTATAATTTCTGATTTTACAGGAATGAAAGCTAAACTTACAGGTTCATTAGCTCTTGCTGGTCAAGGAGATGCTGTATATAGAAGTTCTGAAGAACCTATACATGACATTGATTTTATAGTAAATAACTTTGAAGATTACGAAGACATATTAGAAAAAGTAGAAAGTATAAATGGTGTACCTTATCATTATGGTTGGGACAATGCACAAAAAGATTTTACTACATATGCATTTTTAATACCTAAAGCAGGACATACTGTAGAAGTATTGGAAAGAGACTTTAATAGAGGTAATGGTTGGATTAAAAAATTTAATTTAAGAGATCCTCAAGGTAGAATTGTACAACCTTCTGCTCAAAATGTTATAGCTGTAGACTTTTTTGTTTATAAAGAAGGTAGAGTAGAAGTAGGAAACTATGATACATTTGCAAGTAGTAAGAACATTTATAAAGGTAAGTTGACACTATCTCCTCTTGGTCGTAATGAAAGACTATTTCAAAGAGAAAAAGATCAACAAGACTACTTATTAAGTAGACCTTTGACAGGAACAGTATCTAGCTTAGAGTTTTTATATTTTCAATTAAATAAAAATGAATCACCTGATTTAGAAACACAAGGTATTCCATTAGTAGACATTAATATTGAAACACTACAGGATGCAAGATCTAAACGTGTAGCAGAAGAACTTGCTAAAAAATTAAGTCTTGGATTAAATATAGGTTTTCAGAATATCACACCAGAAAAAGCAGCTGAGATAACTAGAGTAAGTCCAACACCTTATAATGGTGAACCAGCTTTTTATTATGCAGGTACTGTTTATGTAGTAGGTGATAATGTAAGTATAAATACTGTACTGCATGAGTTTGCTCACCCGGTTATTAATGGAATTAGAACAAAGAATAGAAAGTTATTTAACAATCTATATGATGCATTAATAAAAACTGTAGAGGGTCAACAAATTAGAGACAATGTTTTAAAAAACTATCCTGAGCTTGTTTCTAATGAGGACATGCTAAAATCAGAGATACTTACTTATGGTTTACAATTGTCTTCTGTAAATAAACTAACTCAGAAAATTCAAACAGAAGGTTTTGAGTCTGTTATAAATAAAATTCTAGCTGCAATTAAAGACTTCTTCAGAGGAATATTTGGTAATAAACAAGGAATCAGTTCAATAAATGAAGATACTACATTGAATGAACTAGGAAGCATGTTACTAGAGAATGAGATAGACTTGTCTGAGTATGATGTAACAGAAGATGACTTATTTCAGTACGGTAAATTTGTTACTGAAAGAGCTAATGAATTAACTAAATCACTAAGTAAAGAATCTTTAGAAAAAATTATTAATGAATGGTATGCTAGTAATCAAGCCATATTAAATAGATCTAAGAACTTTAAAACTGATAAAGCTATAAAGCAAATGGTTTCAGAAACTATTTTTGGTTCAAAGACAGAAGGTGGTTCAAAGAATTTATTACCAGAAGCAGTATCATTACTCCGTGATTTTCAAACAATTACAGATACAAGTAGATATACTTCTGAAGAGTTAATGTCTTTAGTAATAGATGCTGAAGATAAACAAATAAAAGAATTATATAAACAAGCTAGAGCCTTAGTAAATAGTATAGATAAAATTGACATCATAGCTGAGAACATGCTTAATGATTTAGGTAAAATCTATAAAGATAAAAACGTTAGTGCTAGAAATACCCTTGCTCTTGTTAATTTCTATAAGCAAAACACATATGCTTGGAAAGAAACTATTGATCAGTTTAACAATGTGCTAAGAGAATCTGGGGTTAAGATGGATAAAGACAATCTATTCTATAATGTCTTAAATAAAATCAATGCTAACCTAGATGAAGTTGATGTAATCATTTCTCAAATTTATAAAAAGAACAACATTCAATTCTATGTAGAACTTACAGGACCAATGAATGAGTTTGTTCAAGAAGAATTTAAAAAGAATCTAACTATAGCTTTTAAAAATGCTTACAACAATCTTGCAGAAAGAGAAACTGCTATTGAAAACTTTTACAATAAAGTAATCTCTCAAGAAGATGTTACTGATGATCTAGAAGAATTATATAAAAGAGGAGTTCCAAAGGATGTGCTTGCAAGGTTTTTGAATCTATATCAAGATATGGTATCTACACCTGAGAAACTGCAGGGTGCACTAACTGGTCACGCCAGAGATGTAAGTTGGTTCAATAGGTTCTTAGAGAGCTATACTTCTAGTAATGATCCTATAGTAGGTTCTTTAGCATTGTTTATTCAAAATCAAAGAACAGAGATTACTAATGACTTCATGGAAGAGTCAGGTTCTTTCTTAAAATCATTAGAGAAGCTATTACCTCAAGTAAACTTTAATAAACTTAATGTTACTCAGATTCAAGACATGGTAACATTTGAGGATACTATATTATATTGGGATAAAGAAACTGGTAAACCTATTCAAAGAAAGATAAGAACTTTCTTAAATGAGTTTGGCAATGGCTATAGATATGAAGAAGATATTTTAGAATATAATTTAGCACAAGCTAGAATTTCAAAAGACCAGGACAAAATAATTCAAGCCAGAGAAGAACTTAGACAGTTCAAAAAAGATTACATGTGGCAAGAGTTTGTTCCTGAATACTATGAATCAGATAATGTTTATGATGAACTTGTAGAAGGTTATGATGCAGCTACAAGTAAGAGAATAAACATGGAAGCTTATGCAAAAAGAAAAAATGCATTAGATGAATATAATAGCTTACTTAGTGAACATGATGATGAGCTATCAAGATTTGAAAACTATGATGCTATTCAAGCTGCATTTAGAAATTTCAAACAACTAAGTAGACTTACTTATGAAGATGGTACAGCTAAACAGGATGATCCTAAAAAAGGCATCTTTGATTTGTCAATAGCAAAAGTATTAGTTAAAGCAAGTAGAGCAAAATCTAAATTCTATGAGTTTGTTCCATCAGAAAAATCATTAGAATCAGCTTATAATGAGTTTATAAATAGTTTAGCTATTGAAGGTATACAAAGAGACACAGTAGAATTTGACAAAAAAGTTAGGGAGTGGCAAAGGCAGAATATAACTATGAAGTATGCTCCTGCATATGCTGACAAAAGAAAAGCTTTAGTTGCAAGATTAGGAGAGCTACAGACTAAAATGAATTTGCCATTTGATATCTCTGGAACTTATCAAGAGATAAATGATTTAGTTTTTACATATAGGGATGAATTAGGTCAGCCTATTACTCCTGAATTAGGTGAGGCAAAAATCAAAAAGATTAAAGACCTTGAACAAAGCATAATTAATTTTAGAGAAAGTTTAGCTAGAAACACAGGCTTGACTCAGGAAGAGTTATCATATTTAAATTCCCTTACAGCAATGGCTAAAAAAGGAGTTAATTTAACTGATGATCAGAAAAAAGCCATGGTTAGATTGCTAGAGAAACAAACCAAAACTGGTTTAAATGTATCAGAAGCAGCTGAATTTCAAAGTATATTATCAGAACTAGGTGATTTGTCAGAAAAAATACCTACTGATTATTACATGGATGCATTAAACTTTAACTTATCAAGATTAAATAAACCTGAAGTTACTGCTGATAAAGTAAATGAGTATATCAATAGTGATGAGTTTCAAGATTTATTAGATGAAGATGAAATTTTATCTAATTGGTTTGAAGATAATCATGTTTCTAAAAAGAGACGGGATAAAGATAAAGTAGAAATCATCTTTGAATTATCTTATGCAAATAGAATTACTGTACCTTCAGATAAAAAATATATTCTAAGCACTAAAGTTTTAGATAATGAAACTGGTGAGACAATAACATTTAATGGAGTTCCAAATGCTAGACACTCCGTATATAGAGTTAAAAATGAATATAGAACTATTCCAATTGGAGAGTCTTGGGATAATTATATAGGTACTATTATAGATAATAAAGGAAACTATCTACCAAGATTATTTAATCCGGGAAATAAAAACAGTGCTAAGAATAATAAATACATGAATCAAAGGTTCTTTGATTTAAAAAGATCTAACAACGCTGAGTTTAAATTACTAGAGGAAATGAAAAAGTTCCATCTTGGTGTGCAAAAAGGTCAAAGCAACTACTCTAAGTTATATTTAGATATGCCAAGACACGCACTTAAAGCTGGAGATATTTTTCAAGCTATGCAGAGAGGTAAAATTGGTGAAAGATTTAAAACATTTACTGATTGGAAGAATCAGCTTGTAGGAAAATCTATTACTGACTTTGAGAGAGGATATAACTATGATGCTAAAAACAACTTAGTTAATACAGATTTAAAAGGAAATGAGATAACATATGTACCAGTAGAAGGTATATACAATCTTGAATTAGAAAACACAGATGCTGATATAATTACAGGACTATTTAAATATGGTATGTCTATTAAAACACAAGGTAAGTTACTTGAGAGTTTACCAATTGTGGAAAGTATAGTAGATACATTAGAAGATCCTGCTAATCAACCAAAGAATATGGAAGCATATTCAAAAGGTATATTTAATGTTAGAAATCTTTATCAAAATCCAACAAAAGCTGGAGCTGAAAATAATAGACTTGGACAAGTAAGGTCATTAATAGAAAGAGAATACCGTGGGCAACAAACAGCTTCTTTTGAAGAATCAAATCCAAGACTTGCTAAATGGTTAGACATTATTCAAGGTCTATCTACTAGAGCATCACTTGCTGTAAATATTCCATCAGATTTAAAGAACCAGTTCTCTGGTTATATGCAATCTATGATTGAATCTATAGGAGGAGAATTTATTACTTCTAAAGATTATGCTATGGCAATTCCATGGTCATCACAAGCCATGATAACTTGGGCATCTAAAGATGCATTTGCAGTTGGTCCAGGTTCACTATCTGGACAAATGATACAAAGATTTGATCCTACTTTTACTTCTGAAGATAAATTTGGAAACTCAGTTTCTAAAAGCATTGTAAAAGATCTAGCTAATGGTTCTTGGATGTATGCCCATAGAAAATTTGGGGAGATGGATGTTGCAGTAAAATTGTTTGGTGCATTTTTACATGGACAGAAAGTAAATCAAGTTGTAAATGGTAAGCAAGTATTTATTAGATATGTAGATGCATTTGAATTAGACAAAGAAGGTCTAATGAAACTTAAGACTGGAGTTGATGTTGCATGGGATACTAAATCTGTATTCCATACATATACTAAGGGTGAAACACTTCAGAAAATTGCTGATAAATATAACATTACAGTAGAAGAACTGAAAAAAAGAAACAATGTAGAATCTGAAATTCAGTTTGAAGATGGTCAGGAAATTGTAATTGCTAAATCTGAAAAGTTTAAAGCTTTTAAAAATAGATTACAAGGAACATCTAGAAGACTATTTGGAGCATATGATAGATTTGGACAACCAGAAGGAAATAAATTTATTGCATATAGAATGTTCTTCTTTATGAGAAAATGGTTTACTCCTATGCTTACAAACAGATGGGGTATAAATACTAAAACAGCATCATTCAGCCAAGGTGGTGAAAGATATGACTGGGCATTAGGTAAATACACAAAAGGTTATTACATCAGTGCATTCCAAACTCTAGTTAGAATGTTAAAATCCAAAGGTGCTGAGATGGCTTATATGACAGATCAGGAAAAATCAGACCTAAAGAGAACAATGGCAGAAGGTATGTTGATTATCTTCACTGCATTAATTGCAAGTATGCTATTAGGTTTTGACCCAGATGATGATGACAAATGGAAAAAAATTAGAGAGAGATCAGGTGCTATTAATGAGGATAACTTTAATACATACGGGTTCTTAGTTAATCATTTCTTACTATTAGTATTAGGTGTTCAAGCTGAAACATCTGCATTTGTTCCACTACCTAAAATTTACGGAGTTAATCTTGGAGCAGATGATTATGTTAAAATGCTAACATCCACATCTACTTCTTGGTATAATACAGTAGTACTTTACACACAAATAATGGGAGATGTCTTAAACTTTATCACTTTTGATGAAGCAGAAAGATATGACAAAGATCAAGGACCATATTGGTGGAAACAAAAAGGTGCTCTTAAATTCTGGAAGAGATTGTTTGGAGTAGTAGGATTCACAGGTGGAACAGGTGATGTTGAAACAACACTTAAAAATCAACAGGCTAGTGCAGGTAGATTAGGAGGTTAAACTTTTTTAGGTTTCTTATTAAACTTTTTAAGTTTGTTTAAGTCAACTCCTTCAATTTCATTTGAATTAAGTTTAAACTTACCAAGTGTACCTTCTTTGTCTTTGCTTACAATAACATAGGCATTGTCTTCTGATACAAAGTTAATGTATACTTCTTGGCCGTTGAATTCAATTTTCATTTTCTTCTTTTTCATAGGTTATATATTATAAAAGTAAAAAAAAATGGGAGAACAGCCTAAGCCATTCTCCCATTTAAAATTAAAAAAATAATGATGAATCATCATCTTCTTCTGTGTCATTAATATTGAATATAAAATCATCTTTATCAATATCAAAATCTGAACCCTTCATGTGTGAAGCATTCTCTCCTGTATACTCTTGATTCTCATCAGGAATATATGCAGGTGTTTCATCTTCATCATCATCTTCTGGATCTTCCAATTGGTTAGTATCACTAACCACCTCATTATGAAAATCTATAGCTTCAAAAGTATTTCCCACAGGATCAGTATAA
>Ga0315907_10002506_pt1 | contig 22942 bp, 18 predicted proteins | sample LakEriMetagenome_3_FD_203525 | JGI IMG/M metagenome (GOLD analysis project Ga0315907, IMG submission 203525) | Freshwater fungal communities from buoy surface, Lake Erie, Ohio, United States - Buoy 12 MA123 | ecosystem: Environmental > Aquatic > Freshwater > Lake > Lake biofilm | place: USA...
GGGTTTGGGAACTCTATTACAGAGCGGTTGCGCGGGTCTCCAGGCGCAGGTAACGAACCTGACCGAGAGATGTCTGCGGAACCTTGTTCTCGACAAGACCAGCAAGGCCAGTGGCCGAGGTCGTGCCGGAGTTTGCCACGGTGACCGTGAAGGTCGTGGACGACGGAACGGTGGCAACCGTGAGGGCGCCGACCGAGCTGAAGTTCACAAGGGCGTCAACGTCCTGGAACTTGACCGTCTCACCAACGAACAAGCCGTGAGGGCCAGCCGTGGTGATTGTTGCCGTGGTCGTGCTACGAGCAAACGTAGTCACAACCGCAGCCTTGTCTCGACCGCTGTACTCGCTGACAGCAGCCTCGCCCATGATCATAGCGCCGAAGCGGAGCTTATAACCAATGAGTGCGCGCTGGCTGAGCGGGTCGGTGTGGTCGCCACCTGGGGCAACGAAGTACGTCTGCATCGTCTGTGAGTCACCGACGACGAATGCGTCAGGACCAAAGAAGAGTGCGGAGTAAATCGTCTGGCCGTCCTGGGTCCACGTCTTCGCGCCGTTGGCAACGAGGAAGCGAACGCCAGAGTAGGCGCCGATCTCACCGTTCAGCATATCGAGCGGCTGGGTGTACTTCGTGGCCTCGAGGAAGCCGTGTCCCGAAGTATCCGTCAGCAGGTCGTATTGCTGATTTGGGTGAATGATGCAGCGATAGAACCCATCCGGGAACGGAGGGATGTTTGCTGCCTTGAGGCGAGCGACGGCCTTCTTGACTTCAAGACCATTGAGCTTGTAGTCCTGGCGTGCAGCACCCTCAGCAATGTTGCTGACGGTTGCAGCGGCAAGACCAGCTCGGGTCGAGATGCTCGAGGAGGTCGACTGAGCCTGTGCGTAGTAAACGCGAGCCGTGCCTGCGTTCATTACGTCTCGAACGATCTCGTCCATGGACTTGGCTGCAGCGAACGACACGCGCTCGGCAGCAATGCCGACCAGGTCGTGCGGTGAGTCAAGCTGAACGATGTCGCTCAGGCTCGTGTATGCACCGTACTGCTTAACCGAGAAGTATTCCGTCGTAACGGAAAGGTTCACGGTTGCGTCAGGCGTAATGCCTTCCTTCAGTTCGGTGAGGCTGTGTGAAATATCTGGGTAACGGACGTAGCGAATACGATCCGTGCCCTTGACGAACGTGCCCTGGACATAATTGCCTGGGAACACGTGCACCATGCGATCTCGGAGCTCTGTCGCAATCTGCTGAGAGACAAGTTCTTGAACGAGCTTCTGGTAAGCGTTAGCTTCCGTCCCGTTAAACGTGCCAATCTGATTGAGAGCAGGACCCGAAAGTGACGTAATTGTCGCCATTTAAGGTCTCCTTACTAACTTTCCAGCCACGGATTGCCCATAGCCTTGAGGGCTTCGACAATCTGGTCTGGCTTCATTTTGGTTTCCTTTTGGACTGAACGCTTCGGGCTGTTCGCATCCTTAGGAGCTTCGGTGGTTTCTCCACCAGTGTACTGTTTCATCAGAGCTTCGAACTCCAATGCTCGCTGTTCCTCGTCAAGAGTCCTCGTCTTCTCGGAGAACTCAAAGTACTTCGGGTATTTGCTCCGAAGCTTCTCATTCTCCGCGACCTTGCGACTCTCCTCAAGCTGACGCTCGAGTTCCTGGGCACGGCGCTGCACTTTCTCGAACTCTGAAAGAGAGGCTTCCTCTTGGGCAGCCTTCCACTTTGCGAGCTCCTCGTACTTCGACTGGAACTCCTCGGCCTGCTTCTTTGCAGCCGTGAGTGCCTGGTCTTTTCCTGCAAGACGACGCTTCCAAGTGGCGATGTCTTCCTGCTGATCAGTGGCCTGAGTATCGGCAACCTGTGCCTCAACCTCTGGCGACTGTGTCTGCGGAACTTCCGCGACTTGCTGCTCTGCCATTGCTTGGCTCTCCTTTACTACTAAGCTGGCACTTCCAGCTTATCTAAGCGTTGGGATATCCTGAGTGATGGACTCTTCTGGCCCACCAATCATTCCTGTAATCTCCTGCAGTGACTTGACAATTGTCCTGCCTGCACCGATGACACCAGTGTCAACCAGTGGCTTACCAATCTCTGAGACCATTTGGTCTGCAGTGAGCTGGTCGTAGCCCTGGCGGGAGATCGTAGACATACCTCGGCGCATCCACCCTGGAAGGCCTACGGTAATATCCTCTGGCGTACCAGGGATAAGTTGCGTCAGGAAGAAGAGGTAGTCTGGCCTCTCCGTTCCCCTCTTCTCGAAGTCAGGGATGAACCCATTCTGCGAGAGGTAGTCAATGAACTTGCGGTAGGCTTGGAACCCTGCACCTGGGGCAAGGGCACCGAACGGCTTCCAGAACATGAAGCGGAAGGTCTCTGGGAGAACCTTTCCGAACATGTACGAAAGCGGGTACAGCCCTAGGAACTGGTGGTTCATGGTGCGCTCTAGGAAGTTACGGTCAGGGTTGAAGTAGTTGATCCTGTCCATTGCACGGGCAGTCTCTTGATACCTGAACTTGGCTGCCTGAAATGCAAGCTCCTCTGTTGCGTGGTCGTTGAGCAGTGTGATCGCTGAGTCGTGCAGTGTCCTGCCGATTCGCTCTGCGCTCTGTGCAAGAAGACCATCGCCAGACATGACATTGTTGATGATCGCGTCAATCCTGGTAATCTTCTCCGCCTCTGTCAATCCACGGAACGACGTGGAGTTGGCGGCAATGCGGTCGAAGATCTCACCAGTAACTGCTCCAAGGCTGTTGAACTTTGCTCCGTACCTTCTGCCGTTGGCAAGCGCCTTTACGACCACGTCGAACGCAGGACCGGTGGCGCTGCTAACGCCAACCTTCTCATACAGCCTGCGCAGGATGAGCTCGTTGGTCTTGGAGTTAAAGATCTGTGAGCCAAGACCGTAGACAGACTCTTCCTTTACTGCGGCGATAGATGACCTGAGAGCCTTGTACTCCTTGAGAGTCTTGAAGTTCTCGGGCGACACTCCTCGTGCGGCTTGACGTAGCTTCAGTGCTGCAACCTCAACGTCGTCAACAAGGGCCGCAAGTCGTTGTACATCATACCCACCCTGACGTGCTTCGTCAACGACCTTGAGCTTCATGATCCTTGTGAGGTCTGATGGCTTGTGTGCGAGGAGGAATGAGATGGACTCGTTGTCGTCTAGGTATGAAGCAAACGCATCTACCTCCTGCCGCGATCGAGCAAGGGCAACCTCTGACGGACTTACTGCGAAGCCCCAGTTGGCTGGTCGTGCGTAGTCGAAAATGTCGTCTCCCCACCCTAGGTCTACTGCCCTTCGGTACCTGGAGAGCCACCCGGCAAACATGTCTAGTTCGTTAGTACCGAACTCGTCTGCAAGAGCTGCGTACTCTGCTGGCCTTGTCTTTGCCGTGTCCTTGGCCCACCGCTGTGCGTACTCATACGCAGCCATGATGTCGCGCTGTGATTCCTTGTAGCTTGCGACTACCTCGACAGGGCTTGCATCGCCGCGCTTGCGCCTATAGATGGACTTGACAACCCCAACAATGCTTTGCTCCTCAAGGCCAGGCTTGAGCGTTGTGGGCAAGCCTCCTCGTGATGCTACCGCCGTACCGAAGGATGCTTCGTGCATATTCTGTGCAATGGCAGAGTCTCGCTCGCCAAGCATGATGCGTACATCCTGTGGCTCAAGCCCCGCCTTGCGAAGAGCCGTGGTAACCTCGTCAGTCCTGATACCTCGTGCCTCCTTGAAGAACGGAGACTCAACAATTTCTTGCAGCCAGAAGAACGGGTTTGCTGCGTACTTTAGTGTCGGGTAGAAGTTCTCTGTCATCTGCGCGACAAACTTGTTCATGCCTACGCCTGGGATTCCGTTTGCCTTGACCTGTCCAGTAATCCACTGGGTCACGCCTGAGGTTCCGATCTCTCCAGCATACGCCTTCAGCAGTGCGTTGTCGATGTCGAGCTTCGGAAGTCCGGCAGATGTAGCTTCCTTAAGCCTTGACTCAAGTCCTCCGACCACGCCACGGTCCTTGAGAACCGTGTCCATTGCGTTGTAGATGTCCGACTTGTTGCCGAATGCGTTGACGAGACCGCGTACTCCGATACGCTTGGAGGCCGCCTGCTCGTTGATTAGGCTGTCGAACTGGGTGATCTCGTCTGGGGTGAAGTATGCACCGAGCGATACGATCAGCCGCTGTCGGGCGGAAGATGTGATCTGGCTCTGCATCACTGGAGAGAACAGCTTCCTAAGGTTGCTGGTAAAGAACCCTCGGTTGTACTTGCCGTTGAAGTTAGGCATGCCGTCGACAAAGTCTGACGTGATGTCGACATACGGCTCAGCCTTGCTTACCGTGATTGTCTGTGCTGTTCCGTCTGCGTTCCTGACCGCCACCCTCGTTGGGATGCGCATCATGTTGTCGGCTGGTGCAATGCCAATCCTATATCCAGATCTCCTGGATGCAGCGATGATGTTGTCAATCTCTTCTGGCGATCCACCAATTGATGCCCAGAATGCCTTGAGCTGCTGCACTTCGGTTTGCTTTGCGACGGAGAATGTGGCCCCGCTCCTGGCAGCTTCTTCCAGCGTGGCAATGACCTGCTGTGGATCGACTGATCCCTTGGCCATGGTCACCTGGTTCCTGAGGTCAGCGAACTGCCTGACCGCGTTGTTTGCAAGCGCACGCTTCCTAGCCATGACGGTCTTCCCGGCATCCTTGTATGTGATTGCCACAAGCTTGTTTGCAATGTCCTCGGAGAATCCTACGGATACAAGGTCAGATGCATTAAGCTCTGCGTTATCGAGAAGGGCAAACCCCTTGAGGAACCTATCCACCTCTGTGTCGAGTAGGCTGTCGTTCCTGAGCAGGGTCATCCTAGTGACGGATGCGTTCTTCATTTCGCCAAGCGTGTTGAGCTGCGCATCTGTGAGCGATCGACCAGTAAGCCTGGTGATCTCCTTGCGCACAGCAACCTTCTGCGCATCTGGCATTGTAGCAAACCCTGCGGTGATGAGCGACAGTCTTCGGATGTTTCCGACACGGTTGACTGCAAATCCGAATCGAACGTGGTTAGCCCATGCCATTCGCTGTGCCAGCTGGCGGCGGATGACTGGGTCAGACTTGACGATGCCTTGCTCGTCAAAGAACTTGCCACCAACGATCCTCTGCTTGCCATTGACAATCGCCACCGTTCCGCCCTCTGTCCATGTGGAAACGAAGTCTCCAAACTGCTCGTCAGTTGCTCGAGGCAACTTGCCAGCGTTAGACAGGTTCTCGTTCTTGGCTCGAGCAAGGTCGTCAGCGAGAGCCCTTACTGGGTCCACAAGAAGCTCAGACACAAGGCCAGAGTCGCCCATGCCAACGAGAGATGCCTCTCGTGTGACAGTGCTCATCTGAAGGTCTGCCATGCCCCTGGCCAGCGCCTCTGAGTGTGAGGTTGCGAAGTCTACGCCCTCCCTCTGCCAGTCCCTTCCCCGTGCAAGGTCCTCCATTGCCGAGTTGGCAAGGCGTACATTCCTTCTTGCTGACCATACGTCAACCTCTCGGTCAGCGTTTAGGTAGCGTGTACCGCCTCGGAACTCTGCTCCCTTTGCGTCAAGGTATGCCGAGACTTCCGACTCCAGGTAGAACTCTGATACTCCGTACTTGGACGATACGCCCTGTCCGCCCCTAGTCTTGGAGATGAGGAACTGTGCAATCTCTTCTGAGTTGCCGTACCCGCCCTCTTCGATGATTTGCTTACGGGCTTCGTTGATGTCAGCGATGAACGTGTCAGTCTTGCCCTTGGCTACCTCGTCTACTCCGCCGACAACCTTGTCTCGGACGACAGAGAATGCAGACTGCTGGAAGCCGATAGATGCACGCCTCTGGGCGATCCCGGATGTGTCTTCACCAAAGACTTTTGCGGATTCGTCGAGCACATCCCAGGCCCCGCTGCCATACGCTCGCTCTCCAACCTCGTATGCCTTGACAGCAAACGCTGCCTTGATGCCGTCAGAGATTCCGTTAATCTTACCGAACAGTCCCTTGTGGATGTTAGCGATGACAGCGTACTTAGCCAGGCTGCCAAGGTCTTTGCCTGCGGCCATGCGTGCCTGAGTAAGTCGGATCTTCCTGCCCAGGTCAAGACCGACCTGCAGCTTCGGAAGGTTCTGGGCGGCCTTTGTACCAGCCTTAAACCCAGCAGCTCCACCAGCGATGGCGCCTACGCCACCAGCAAGAGACCCAGCCGCAGCTCCTGCCCCGAACCCTGCAACCTTGGCAAGAGCTGGCGCTAGGGCCACCTTGCCTGCAATGAAAGGGGTGAAGTTGAGCGGGTCAAGAAGAATGGACGCACCGAGGTTGACCATCGCGTCGTTTGAGAATGACCGATTGGTCTCTCGCATGTACTCAAGGACTCGATCCTGGTCTGCCCCTCCGTCAATGAGGTTCTTGATGTCTGAGGGCAGGCTGTCTTTGTCCAAAGCGATGCGAGCACGGCCAGCCATGTCCGCAACGAACCGACCAGGCCCCCCGATCCAGTCGAGGAGCGTCTTGCCGACGTCTCCAACTGGCTGCCCAACAGTCTCACCGTATGCCTTGACTGGCCCGATCCCGTTGAGGAAGTCAGATACACCAGCCATAGCCCCGCCAACCGCAGATCCTACGGCACCGATGCCACGGAATGGCAGCGATGTGACAAAGCTAATCGGGTCTGGCGACCCTGCGATTGGGCCCTGGTCACGGGCTGGGCTGTAGTTTAGCTCGTTAGGAAGATCTCCAAGCCTACCAGTGTCAAGCTCGCCCTGCCCAAGGTTTACCCCGAATCGGATATCCCTAGACGTTACGGGATCAGCTGGGTCTCCAGGCTGGATCGGCTGATACTTAAACGGCATTAGAGCTTAATAGGTGTATTCGTAAACCTACCTCCAGATGAACCTGCTGACGGAAGCGATTGAATCTTTGGCGTAACCGACGGGATTGGCGTCGGAGGCGGCTCTACTGGTGGGGCGATAATTGGAACTGGCCCACCACCAGGTGCCCCAGTAAGTACTCCAGCCCCAGGCAGTGCGCCAGGAGTCTTTCGGAAGAAGTACGAACTTGGGTCTTGTGTTGGAAGTGTGTAGCTTCCTCCAGTCTGGTTTAGAACGTAGGGACTTACGTACGTCGGAGGAGGTGGTGCGGTTGGAGTAGGAGCAGGAACATTGCCTGCACCGCCTACGTAAGACGATCCTACCGCCTGAATCTCTGTTGTCCCTGTGTTGTACACTACTGGCTCAACTGGGGCAAGTGCACTGATGATTGCAGATCGGATCTTTCCGGTCTTGTCCACAATGTTATTATCCGTAATGTACTTGTCGACTGCTTCGTCAACAATCTTGTCCCTATCTTGCGGCGGGATATTCATGCCAAGCTTGTTGTTGATGTCGTTTACATATCCTCCGACCAGGTCTACCGCTGCTCCCTGGAGACCAGCTGCGCCTGGCTTGGTGATGAACTTGCTATTGTACCACGTCTGGCCCTTGTCTGCTGCGGTAACCTCAAGCCAAAGCTTGAAGGTTGAGGAGTTGCTGGCATTCAGCAACTCCTTTGCAAATCCGCTTCCGATTCGAAGCGTACCGTCTTGTGGGTTAACCTGTGGCGTAAGGAAGTCCTGGCCAGTAGATGCTGCGTACGTGGAGAAGTCCTCGAGGTCTTCTCTGGTAAGGCGCATCGTGGTTCCGTTCTGCGTAAACTCTACGTAGTCGTTCTGGTCCATCTGTCCATTTGAAAGGTCCCCACCACCAGGTACTGCGACGTAGAAGATACCTGCGTCTGCAACATTGTTCTGGTCTGAGTACTTCAGCTGAACCCTTTCGATGTAAATGATTTCATTCTTGTTGCCTGAGGAGCTACCGATAGAGTAGTCCCCTCGGGTAGCGTCAGAAACTGCGGTTGCCACGTAAGTGTACTGACCAGTGCCAGTTCGTCGATATGTCCAGACAAGGTTTGGGTCCTTGTCCACCATGTCAACCATCTTAGACTCAAGGGCTAGCCGTGCTACGATTCCAATACTCATCTCGTTTCCAGGGGCTGTGCTGACAGACAGCGTGTTAGTGTCCAGGCCCATCCTGGTCATAGCCTGTCCAACTGCAATGAGCGTCTTATCGTTCTGATTCCATGCATTCTGGTTACCCATCAGGTCGATCATTGCCTTGAGAACGTCTTGATCTTCCATGCCAGTTTCTGATGAGATCTGCTTTACTACGCCGTCGATGCTGGAATCGTTTGCTCCAGGAAGAAGATAGGAAAGATCTCCGCTACCAATTTGATAGACTGTATCTGCAATGGCAATATCGTCGTACTTTGCAGATGACGATACCTTACCCGATTCCAAAACAAACTTTCCAAACGCTTCTCTCGTTGCATACGGGTCCGACGACAGTGGCGTGTTGACGACTCCTCCTGTCGCACCGATAGCCTTGGACAAAGCGGTGCTGGCATTGCGTGTTGTAGCGTTGTATGATCCAGCCGTTACTCCTTCGCCAAAGTATGTCGCAATCCTAGCTGCCGCCCCAAGTTCTTTTCCATACCCAGCCTCAGTGAGTCTGACAACCTCGTTAGAGTAATCATCCACTTTTAGCATGAGCGTCTCTACGTCTGCCTGGGTCATGCCTGCGGAAAGTGCTGCGTTCGTAACAACTTCTGCAAGTTTGCCTGGGGTAGAAGCGTTAAGCACATCAGTAAGATTTGAAATAAAACTTTCGCCGTCGTCTGTGATCTTAGATTTTAGAAGGTTGATAGTATTCTTTGAGGTGAACATCCTCTCGAGCACTGGAGAAATAAACTTCTGAAGCGCTACGGCGAATGCCTTCTTCTCGTCCTTGATCTTGTTGGCAACCAGGTCGTACCTGGCCTGGGCTGCGTCAGCCTTCTTGGCTGCAACTGCACGAGACCTGGCGTCAAGGATGGCCTGGTATCGGGCGCTGTCTTGTGGTACGCCGACTGATTCTGCGCGTGCAAGCTCCTTGTCGTAGAAGTTGACCAGCTTGTCCGCATTGATCTTCTTCTCGTTGTACTGTCGGACTGTGTCAGCAGCTGCGTACTCGTATGAGGCACCGAAGATCGATCGGTTGATTCGGCTGATGTCTGCCTCAGTCATTCCAGGCTGCTGCGCAATAAGCCCAAGGACCTGTTCGTACTCGGATACGGAGATAGTACCAACGCCAGTACCGCCGAAGAGGGACTTGTCGATCGTTGTTCCTGCGGTGTAGGCGTTGTTCAACACGGTCTCTTGGTCACGAAGCGACTGGAGGCGGAAGTCTTCTGCCTTCTGTACGAGGGCATTGTAGCCCACGTTGTCACCCTGGCTTTGCGCCAAGTCTGCCTGCCGGAGGTACCACTGGTACACGCTGGTAGCGGTCGCTGCGTTAGTAGCACCTCCGCTCGTGAATGTATTGCGCGCAGTACCGCCCTGCATGTTGTTCGTGTATGAACGAAGCATGGTGTCTTCCTGCGAGTTGCGCTCCTCCTTGAGGAGTGCGTAGATCAGGGCGCTAAGGTTCTGCGAGCCCTGCGTTGGACGCCCGAACCTACCTTGTCGTGCCATTACTCACCTCCGATAATTTCTTCTGGGAGAACCTGAGCCTGCTCTGCGTTAGGCATCGTCGACCCTGGTTCCTGCGCGTTTCCTGGTAGCATCTCAGGCGGCAAGCTGCCCATCTCGCCACCGTTGAACATAGGGGTACCGCCTGGGGCTCCCTGCTGTCGGTAGGCGTTCATGGCGCTTTCCTGCTGTGCTTGTAGTTGGGCTGCGGCCTGCTGTTGCTGGGCCTGCATCTGCTGCATCTGGACGCCCTGTGCCTGCAGCTGCTGGAAGAGTGCCATGAGGTTGCCCATGGTCATCACTGCAGCAGGGTTGAGGGTTGCGTCTGTCTGCTCGTCTCGGATGAGATCCTTCTCGCCCTCTGGGTCCTCGACGCCAACGCGGTCCATTGCGCGCTCTGCGCTCCAGATCCTGCCCTGTACGAGGTTGAGTGCTGTCTGGGCAAGCTCCAGCGTGTCTCGCGGAGTGAGCTCAGGTGGGGTAATCTCAAGTCGATACTCCTGACCAATGATCTCGCCAATGGCAGGGTCCATCTCTTCCCACATACGGGCGCTGATCTCCCAGACCTTCTTGATCCAGGAGTAGAGAAGCTTGCGCTTCGGAGCAATGCGCTGCTCGTAGTTGGCGACGAGAGATGCGATGGCTCGACTGGAACCGAGTACGCTCGACGGCGCAAGGCCGAGAAGCAAGTCGTTGAGTCCCGTGACCACCGCGATCTCTCTGTCGATACGTCGGTTGTAGTCCTCAATCTGGAACTGAGGAATGAATGGTTGAATAGCACGCAGTTCGTTGCCAGGGCCAGGCGTCGCCACGCGGCCAGGCTTCGGGATTGCGTTGGCTGGTACCTCGTCTGGTGCGTCGCCTCCAACGAGCTGCCACATCTGGCCGCCGACAATCGACTGGATCATCTGCGCCTGAGCCGTGATGCGCTCGTCCTTCTCACGGAGAAGCTGCTCTACGTCATAGAGTTCCGACCGCCCGTACGGGCTACCTGGGATAATGCTGTTCCGGAGCACAACGTACGGCAGATTGCCAGCAAGTTCTGGGTGTTCGCTCTGGCTCACGATGGTGTTGCCGACGATAAGAGCGTTGCACACGAGCGCTGGCTGCCCAGCCTTCTTCGGCTTCTTGTACCAGTAATCAATGACGCTGATCTTCATCTCGTCATAGGCTGTCTGGATTCGGTTGGGCTGGCGCTGGTATTCCTTGTTGTACAGGTTAGCCAGAGGGTCTGAGTGGGATGACGTTGTCGTGTATGGCCACCACTTGTTCCCGTCCTTTACAGGGATGACCTCGATGCCGAAGTCCTCTTCCGCTGCCTGTGGGCTGAGGCCGTAGTGGTAGATCGCCCAGTCTGCTCGGTTGTAGTTTGAGTCACCATACCCGATGTACAGGTTCTCTGGTGTGTCGATGATCTGCAGACGAGGGATCAGCTTCTTAGCGTCCCATGAAATCTTGGCGGCTGTGTGCCCGTACAAGCACTTGTAGAGGCAGGCCTCCTCTAGGCGAACCTCAAACTCGTTAGACTCCGCCCAGGCAAAGAAGAGCCGCTCACGACGAGCGGCTGCAGATCGACCATCCTTTGATGTGTCTGTGGCTACGTAGTTCACCACAGGCATGATGGCCTGGAGCGAAGCAGGGATGTTTACGTATGACGGGTGGAGGTTGACAGAGACGTGCGCACGCCCGGCGGTCCGAGCTGAGGGGTCTTCCGCCCAGTGATCAGCACCGCCGAGCGTGACAGTCGACGGGTAGTAGAAATGGTCATGTCGTCTAAAGATGTTGCGGAGCCGAGACTGCTCAGGCTCCATCATCTGCTTTCGGTAGTACGCGTCTGAGATGATGCCAAAGCCAGGATCGCTCTCAGGGATAATACCCTGCATCTGCAGCGATGTGGACGCCATCGTCAGAGGACGCTGCGCCTCATCTGGCAGTTTGATCTTAGCCTTCGCCATTAGTCAGAACCTCCAAAATAGTTGAACTGAGGATTGCTCAACAGTCCGCTGTTATTCCTAATTGCATGTCGCACAGCGATAGCCAGTGCCATCACCGCATCCTGCTCGATCTTCTTATCGTCCAGCTTGTATGATAGGAGCTGCCGTCGAAGGCGCATCCATACCCCTGTCTTCGGGAAGGTGATCATGTTCTTGTCCATCGCTGCCTTCAGATCAGATAGCACCTCGAGCTTCTTCGCCTTAGTGCCGCCGAAGTCGAATCCCCTGAGTGGCTTGATCACGCTAAACTCCTGCTTGAACAGCTTTCCGCCGAACCCAGTCTCGTCGACGATGGTGGTGCAGCTTGAGTCCTGGTTGTACAGAAGATGATTCTCCCTTACCATGTTTACTACTGCTTGAATTGTTTGTTTCCCTGTACGAGTCCTTGCCCTTACCCCTACGATCTTTCCTGGTTCCGTGTGGTCTAGGACGATAGACCATGTAGAGTCAGAGGCGATTCCTGGATCACAGCCTTGAACGTACCTTCTCTTTCCCCTTGGAGCTTCCTCTTCTGGCATGTCTACGAAGCATGAGTCTACGGAGGTTGATGAGAAGTATGAATCTTTAGCCTCGATGAAGAACCCGTCGATGTTCTGCGGTAGTAGATATTCAGCTTGCTGCCTGATTATAGCGTCGAAAGTGTCTGGTGTCAACCCATAACCGACATTGTCCCTGGTAGAAAGTCGGACGCTGTAGATCTGCGGGTCCCTGTCTGGCCTGTCTGGGTTGCCCATCTCCCATAGGTCGGCGTAGTCGTTGATCCCCTCGGTAGGGGTCCCGATGAAGTGGAGCTGTCCACCCGTAGACAGGCGCCGCAGGTTGAGAACCTCTTGGTAGATCTGGAGGAGGTGGGGCTCGAAGGCCGCCTCGTCAAAGGAAATCCCGTTCATGTCCTTCCCAAGCAGGGCCTTGGCCTTGTCCTGGGTAGTCCTGAAGTGGATGTTAGCCCCTCCAACCAGTGGGTGAAACTGGAGCCAGAGGTACTCCCCTCGGTACTTCTTGGTGTGCTCGACCACCCTGCCGACCTCGGTGATCAGGGGGCAGCCCCTGCCTCTCTGTGCAGGGTGACCACCCTCCAAGATCATCGAGATTTCTCGGTGTACCAGTTCAGCAGTTTCCTGCTGGATACCGACGTGGTACCATTCGTATGGGGCAGACTGCCAGCGCATGGCATCCTTCTCGGTGCCGTCTGGCGGCTGAACCCCTAGCTTGTAGAAGGCGCTGTGGAAAACAGCCACCGCCATGCCGAGGGTCTTGCCTGCTCGGTTACCAGCTGAACAGATTGTGGTGAGGTATTTAGGCCTCCAGCCAGACTCATCTCTGTCAGCCATAACCTTTACCCATTCGCTTTGACCCTTGTGCAGTTCGATGCCAAGCCAACGCTTGGCAAAGAATACAGGGTCTGTCCTACCTGCAGCCAGATCTCTAGCTGCAGTTGTGGTAATATTCAACGCTTCTTCTTTCTATTGTTGTATTTTCCCTTAAGGACCGTCGTGTCAATTTTTCTAACTGTAAAGAATCCCGGCTCACTTCTTCGAATTCCACCACTTGTAGATTGCATCCAGTTATAGTTTAGTTCAACTCCGATTTTACCTCGGGCTGAAGTAGCCTGGGTCCACCTTCTATCTGCCTCAGCGCCACTGAGAGTCCTTCTGCCAGTTCCTCCTGTCAGTTGCTCATGCCATGGCAACTTTGGATTTGGGGCTCGGAATGGTCCTTCCGGTCCGCGTCCAGTAAATCCTCGAAAGGCACCAAGCCACCACTGTTCGTTTCTGTTAAATCTGCTTCCGTTCCTTGATGGGGTCTGGCCAACGAAGTCATACTTGTCTGGCTTTGCAAATACTCCGCCGCCACGAGCCCCTGGTAAACGTCTCAATACAGCATACGATCGATTGTTTGGATTGATTATAGGACCGTATACTGGTCCAACTACTCTGGCGTTTCTTGCTCTTAAGCTAGCGGATGCGGCTCTAGATCTCCTAGAAGCAGAAGATGCTACGGAAGTTGGTTTCTTTGTTGAATTCCCGTACCCGCCATCTACTCCCATTACTTGCTTCCCTTGTGCCTTGCCATTGACCTGGCGTTTGCCTCAAACTGAGCCAGCTGATGCTGGAAGATGAGGGTATTGTAGCTTCCAAGCTTCTTGGACTGGCGTGCGCTGGTCCCAGCTCGAAGGCCTCGGGCTCGATCCATTCTCAGTAGGGTCGAACCAGTTCGGGCCGACGGAGCAGGGATGCCCTTCTTCTTTGACTTAGGCATCTTTCTTTCCTTTCCCTTTGTTCCTTGCGCTGATCGCCTTTGCCTTGCGCTTAGCGTCAGCCTTACTGCTTGCTCCCCAAGCCTGGAGGCTCAGGAGAAGTCGTGTTGGTCGCCCCTTCTCGTCCCGCTCTGGTCCTGGCATATTCCCCATACGGGCCAGGAATGATGCCCTGCGAGGGTTGTCCCCGCTCTTAACTGGAGGCTTAAGCTTGCCACCCTTGTAGGAAGCACGCCCCTTGGCGTTCAGTCCGCCCTTCGGGTTCTTCCCCTCCTTACGCGTCCACGCTGGCGTCTTGGCCATCGGTAATCTCCTCAGCTTGCATCTCGATCATTTGGATTGTCGGACCGCCACCCAGTATGCCAGCAATAGACACAGCGAGCTCACGGTCGGCAGATTTCTCAACACGTCGATCAATCATCTCCTGCGCTCGCAAGCCTTCTGACAGGCTGGGTACTAGCTCTCCAGCTTCTACCATTGCAATAACGTGGTTCTTCACCAGCATTGCCAGGTCACCATCAGCCTTGAGCTTTTCCTGATTCTTTTTGAACTTCTTGATCACAGCCGCCTTGGCCGTCTGGTACTCGTTGGTAAGGTGATTCCGGCGGTGCATGCCCAGGGTGATCCTGGAGATGTATCCGTCGTTCTCCTTGAGCCAGTCGCTCACCTTGGTGTCAGGTTGCCCGTTCGACATCCGCTGATTAATCTGCTCAGCGAACGGGCTCCTGCACGCGGCGCACCGTTCAAGGACGGGCGCTAGGTTCACTTAATCCCGAAAGCCTTGTCTTCTGGGTTGAGCCAGCGAATGATCACTGGAACAACTGCTGCGATACCAGCGGACAGGACTGACTTCCAGCCGTCTGCCCCGAAGTCAAAGGCCCCACCGCCAAGCGCAATGAACTGCGCGAGGCATGCTGCCAGGAATGAACGACCCCAAGATGCGAGTGCTGCCTGTGTGCTCTTGCTCATAATCTCCCTACTTCTTTACGATGATGCACCGACTTGACGGAGCATCGCCCTTACTGGAGGCAATTGCCTTCAGCTCTTGTCCCGTCACCGTGACGGCAAACTTTTCCTTGCCCTTGCCGCTGAACGTCGGATCAGCGAACTGGAACCCGTGGTCTTCACACCACGCAGCTGCTACCATGTGCCCGTAGGTGGCACCCTTGTGCCTACCGACGAACCGCTTGTGCCAGGCGCTGATCGCCTGGGGCGGGTAGTTCTTTGCTGCGTCGACGTTGATGATCAGTGCCGCCCCCTTCTTGAGGCTGGCCACGCAGTCGGCCCAATCCTGCGCGTATTTCGCGTTGGCGCCAAGTACCTTGCAGGTCTTTACTAGATCCCATAGACTCGATCCATTGTCGCTAACGCCTTCCTTTTCCTTGAATCCTGTGGCCTTCTCCTTGGCATTGATGCCTTCTGCTGCGGTAATCTCCTTGCCAAGAACCCAGGACACAGCACAGGCTGCGCTTGAAGGCCCACAGTCATCGAGGATGCCGCCCTTCTCGACGTGGTCGAGCTGGCTTCTAATGATCAGTTTGCTCACTTGTTTGCTCCATTCGTTGCGAACCATGCTGCCAGGGACGATAGACCAGTGAGCCCAAGAAGCCCGACAATCCACTTGGCTAGGCGGTAGGCCCCTCGGGTCTCTGCCATCTCCATTCGGATAGTGCCAAGCTCTACCTCGATCTTGTCGAGTCGCTCGATGATCTGATCTACCTGGCTACGTGTCATGCGTCTGGCTCTTCAGGGAACTCAATGCTAAATGGGTTATTGGTATTAGTGATATCCCTAAGGTATTGACGATATGTCATCCACTCGTCTTTCTTTTCTGTGGATAGCGGTGAATCTTCAAGCTGCGTCCAATCTGACTTAGCCAAAAGCTGGTTTCGCTCTCTTCGGATTTCATCCCATCGTATAAGCAATCTGTTTTGAATTTCCTCTTCTGGTGCGTCATGCTCAACCCAAGTCTGCACCCATCTGGTTACTTCAAACTTTGGGTCACCTTCTGTGTATACTTTTGTGTAATCAGTTGGCTTTGCCACTTCAAGCACAGGAAAAACACCGTACCTGAACATCATATTTTCAGAGAACCACCCATCGATAGAGTCGTTTGGGAAATCTTTTGCAAGGTCAGAGATAGAATATGGATACTTTTGAACATTTCCATTGACGACTTTTACGTACGGCATTATGTTAACCTCAATCTTCCAAGTGAAACGTGGTATACAAGAGTTCTGGTTCCTCCTGCTGAGTTTGCGTAGAACCCATTTGCTCCTATATCCCTACCTCTAAAAAGATGGCCAGGGCCGATAACAACTCTATTTTCTGATTCAAACCCAGTAGTCCATTGCGTCGGACTGTTTCCGTTCATGCCTAGATGCAGCTTTGATCCTGGTGTATCTTTCCAAAAATCTGTTGCTTTTGCATGTAGTTCTGAGGCTGGATCCGTTTCAGAGAAGTAATGCGGCTCAGTGTTTGTTGTTGCCGTTGTGCTGCTAACTGCTGTTTGAGCAACTGCAATGTAGTAGTCTGATGAATTAAACACTACTTCTCCTGCTGAAATTTTACAAGAAGTGTTCAAATAAAGATTTGTGTTTTCGCTAGATGATTCAATTTTTTTTCTTGCAATTGTATCTACGCCGACTGTTCCAGTTCCAGCAAAACTCATTCCACTGGGGTGATCGTATAAATACGCATAAACATTTGATCTTCCGATAGTTCCAACTGTCCTAGGGAAATAATTAATTTTGTTGTCTGTCATGTCGCCTGACCTCATGACCCTCGTCCACGATGCGCAGAACTTACCTAAACCGCAGGCCCATCCCAGCTCGTTGAACGTCGTGCCATTAAGTCCGGCTGTGCTTGTGTTGTCTCCAAAAACAGATGAAATGTTTGTTTCAAATGATCCCTCAATACTACTTGATGTGGAGTTTCCATTTGCAAGGACAACAAGAAGTTTTCCTACCGTTTCGTATCCCCACCCCATCATCCAGTTATCCCCAGCGGTAGATCCAGGTGTGAATATTGCCCCTGGGTCTCCTGAGCTTGAACCCCTTGATCTTTTGTAGTATTCAAACCCTGCGTTTGAACCTATGTTGCTGGTGACGATTAGCGGTCCAGGAACCGTTTTTCCTGGTACAAGGAGGCTAGTATCCATTGACGTCAATGCCTCGGTAGTTGGTACCGCCGTCGGTTGTGTACACGACAACGTACCCCTTTGACTTTAATAATGGAGCTGATCCACGCCATTTAATCTTTGAGTCCCATGTAACGTTACAGTCTGACGTATCATACTCAATGATTGCAGAGCGTGCGTTAGCGGCATTGTATCCAGTAATCGATTGAGTTGGATGACTTGAGAGCGTGACCGTGACATCCTCCGGCTTTGGGTAAAGAAGTGCCGTAACGGCAAGCCAGGAGTCAGTCCCAGTTCCGCCAAATGCTGCAGGATCTTCTGATGTTCCTGCTGTAGATATAGTTTTAGATACCAAACCAATCGAAACTCCAGACCCTGAACTTGTGAACACAGAGTTTGTATATCCTGAGGGGGCCGTCATTGTCACCGCGTCGTCATCAAGGAATCCAAAAACTAGAACTGTTTCGTTGGTTCCCAAAGTTACGGTTGATGGGCCGTCTGGGTTTCCTGTCGTGTCTTTTGCATATCCTACATTTTGAGTATATATACCTACGTTTCTCCATGCATGCGCAACTGCGGCAGATGCTGTAGAGATTCCAGTAATGGCGATGCTTGTGTCTGGAGTTGACCCCATAACCTTATACAAAATTGTTCCAAATACTCCTCCAGATTCTGAAGAATCGCTGTATAGCGTTGACCATCCAGAGCTCGATGTCGATCCCAATGATCCGTCAGAAGCAATTGCAACAATGCAAAGGTCTCCCTGTTGCATTGACGATGGAAGAGTTAGAGTTCCCGTGGTGCTGGATGTAAAACCTGCTGATGATGAGTTGACAAAACTTGCGGTACTAGCTGTCCCGCTAACTGTTTTGAAGTAGTTGCTTGAACCCATGTCGATAGTGTAGGTTCCGCTTGACTTTGTGATGGTAACTGGGGAAAATGCTGTTGCTGTTGGGAAAAATGCAACGTTACTGTCGTTTACAACGATACTGCTCGTCTGGAGTGTCTTACCGCCGGTGCCATCAAACCTTGGGATTGTGTTGTCAGTGCTTGATGCTGCCCCAACAGCCTTTGCAGAAAGATCAGTTGTAAGGTTCGTTACGTCTGCCTGAGCAATTGCCGCAGATGAGCTCAGTACACCTGAAGAATCTGTCTTAACATATCCAGCTGTTGTTAGTGGTGTAGTAATCGTACCAGTGAATGTCGGGCTTGCTGACGGAGCCTTTAAGCCAAGGTCTGTCGTTAGGTTGGTTACATCTGACTGAGGGTGAGTGTGCGATGATGCGGCAATTCCGGCGCCTGAAAGGCTCTTCTTTGTCCACAAGCCTGTGCTGGAAACAAACTGAAGTACGTCGTTATTGTCTGGGCTTGCTGCGCTTACATCATGCAACTCATCTAGTTCGTACCCGTTTTGAACTTTAACGAGGATCTCGCCAGTGCTAGCGTTTGCCTTAGTGACGACTCCAATGTATACCGTGTGCACGCTACCAGTTGGCGGAGCTCCAAACGTGATTCCGCCGGCTGTGCTGCTCAGCCATACCGCATCTCCTGCGGTTGCTGTTGATGTGTCAATTCCGCTCAGTCGACCCTCGGTGACAACGTACCCGAATCCGTTTGAGGACATATTGCTCTCAAGAAGACCGAGCGTCTTGCTTGACGTTGCCTCTGTGTCTGCATCAGCATACGAAACAATCGGATTAGTTCCGTCTGCGCTAGAGATGTAGACGGCCTCGCCCTTTGACTTAGCCGTGCTGTCGTTCTTGACGTACTGCTTTACAACCTCAGTGTATGAAGCTGCACCTGCGGACGCCCAGTATGTATCGTAATCTGTGGCGCTGCTCTTGGTCAGAACTTGACCAGTAGTGCCTCCAGCAGCTACTCCTGCTCCAGTCGCTCCCGTAGCTCCAGTTGCTCCCGTCGCTCCCGTCGGACCCGCCGGGCCTGTCGCCCCTGCTGGTCCAGTCGGCCCAGTGTCTCCCGTGTCTCCTTTTGGCCCTTGCGGACCTGTCGCACCCGTTGCCCCCGTTGCTCCAGTAGCACCTGCAGGGCCAGTAGGTCCCGTCGCTCCCGTGTCTCCCGTATCGCCTTTCGGGCCCTGCGGTCCCGTGGCACCTGTCGCTCCTGTAGCGCCCGTCGGACCAGTATCACCAGTATCGCCTTTTGGACCCTGAGGGCCAGTAGCGCCAGTGGCCCCCGTAGCTCCCGTGGGACCAGTTTCACCCTGTATACCCTGAGGACCAGTTGCTCCAGTAGCTCCAGTAGCGCCAGTTGCACCAGTATCTCCTCTCGGAATTGTCAGGGACAGCGTTTGCGTAGGGGCTGTCCCTGTGATCGTGGCTGATGCGCTCGAACCTGCGGCCCCCGTGGTTACCGTGCCAATAGAAAGTGAATTTGCAGGCCCAGTAGGACCAGTTGGTCCGACAACCGTAGTTGCGTCTACGACTTCAACTTGGTTTAGTACTTCCTGGATCTCTGTTACTTCGCTCAACGCGTCACCTCTGGGCTTACGATGATCCTACCTCGAAGCACTCGACGAACAACTGATGTTGCCGTTTCTTGTGCCTCGATATCATAATATGCTGTTGGGATATCAATTGCTGATGTTGTTGCTGCAGAAATGGTAACAGTAATAACTCCTGATGAGTTCTTTGTCATGACAATAGTTGGCGACACACCCTCTGACGTAAGGATAGGGGATGAGTCAGCAGGAGTCTCTCGCACTTGCATGCGCACAGTCCACCCAGTCAGATCAACTGGGTTTCCGTTTGCGTCCTTATACGTAATCGTAAGGCCGAACGTAGCCCCTTTCTCAATGGTGGTATTGTAGACTCCTGCTGCCATCTATCGTCCGCCAGTGCGTCGTCGTGTTCGTGATCCTGACCTAACTGCTGGAGCTGTTGCGTGAGCAGCAACGCCAAGCGTGGTTGCAGTGATAATTCCAGCTGCAAGCGGCGGATTGAACGGAGCAACTGCTGCTCCTACCGTGTAGCCAAGAACAACTGGCGCCATGTTGCGGCGTGCTGTTCGAGCGGCTGGCGTCATCGCCTTGTTTGCAGCCTTTGATCGCTGAAGATATTCGCTCTGTGCCATCTTACTTTCCTTTCTTTGCTCCACGGAGACTCTTGCCCTTTGCGGCTGCCTCCTGGAACTTCTTCTTTCCGTATTTCTTTCGTCCGATTGAAGCTGCCAAAGCTTTCGGGTCCCGAACACCCTGCTTCTTGAGCTTCTCCGTAAGCTTCTTAAACCCTACGTATGCCATTATGGTACCCTCACGTTAATATCCGGTGTGTTGATTGACGGCGATGTCTGCCTTCGGATAGACCAGTTGTCACCCTGCCCGAACAGAGCTTTCCACAACTCGTCTGCTACGAATCCACCAGCCACCGAACCGCCAAGGCTGCCGATTCCACCAGTTGCGACGGCTCCAAGAGCACCGCCGCCGATTGAACCGAGCAGATTGAACACAGTCCTACCAATATCTCCGCCTGTAGCTGCGGTAGCACCAAGGCTTGCCACAGCTCCAATTGCCGTGGCCTTGAGCGGAGACTTAGTAAGCAGGTTGGTGGCGTTCAGTGCCCCTGTAAACAGTGCGTTTTGTGGGTTTAGGTTGCCAGAAAGCCCCAATGTGGCAAAGTCGATGGCTGCACCCGCGACTGATCCCCCAACTGGGGTGCGGACTCCCATATCAAACGAGCGCAAGCCAGGACTCATCTTCGGAAGCAGGCGATCCGGAGTCAAAAGCCCCATCAACTTGCCCTGCTTGACCGAATAATTTATTTCTGCGTCACCCTGTGAGGTCTCTGGGGTCGGATCTGTTAGGTCTGGGCCCTCCCAGAAGCCAGAATCAAAGTCATCGTAGCTGTAATCTGCGGATTCACCGCTAGTTGATCGTGGTCGACCAGTTGCAGATACCGATGGAGCTTGAACTTCTCCTTGTGAACCCATGCGGACGGCAATTTCTGACTTATCACGCAGTGGTTCGGTGTCAAACGCAGGGATTTCACCGCGCCTAATCGCCTCAATGGCGATTTGCACCTGCCTAGACATCGGTCCGCCCTCAAGCGTTGGGATAACAGTGATAGATTTCTTGCCTTTAGTGGTCTTCTTCACGCTGACGTTGAAGATATCTGCAAGGATTTCATATAGAGGGACGGCAATCTTCCTGTCCCCGTCAAGAACTCCAGCCTGCATGTTCTCTAGGATCGGCAGAACGAGCTCTGCGTTAACAAGTTTGCCCTTCTTACGGGTCACAGTGATGACTTCCTGCTTGCCAGTTGTGGTATTCTTTGATACTACACCAAGAGCAGGCTTGCCTTCGACCTCAAGATCAGTCGCAAGTGCTCGTTCAACGTAGTTGTCTGGCAGGTTTGCCCCAATTGCCTTGACCAGCTCTACGGATTTTGCGTAGTTCCTGCCAACCGTAATGTCGGAGAAGTTCTTCCAGAATACACGGAAGAACCCATCCAGCGCTCGCTTTGAGTCAATCTTAACGTCAAGACCCTCTAGCGCGTTGCGAATGGCTGTCTCAGCGCTGTCCGAACCCTTGTTCTGAAGTGCGATGGCGATCACTGTGGCCACGCGCTTAGGGCTGGTGCCAGTTCGGATCGGCTTCTCTGCGTCCATCTCCTCTACTGCGCCGCCCTCATCGCCCTCGTCCCACACGCTATATCCGTACTCTTCTGGGGATGTGATCTCCATCCCGTCAGCTGCATCGTAGACAGTTCCCTTGCTCGTGCTCTTGCGCTTTCTCATCTCTTCTTCGGTGTAGTCCTGGAACTTCTCTGGAGACTTCTCGTCGTACACACGTACGTATCCAGGCTCAACAGGAACCACGCGCTTGTGAACATCCTGCGCTGCGCTTGCAATCTCTCGGTACTGTTCTTGAAGCTGGTCTGCCTTGATCTTTGCAGGGTCGAGATCTGCTGAATCGAATCCGCGCTTCTTTACGATCTCTGCAATCCTGCGATCAAGTTCTTCTACGGTGATGGTCTTCTGTAGTCTTTCAACAACTGGCTCTCGGCTCTCTACGGTACTTACCGTAACGTCGCGTAGTCCTGGCATTGGGATCTGCTGTACAATTGGGGCAGAGGAAAGGGTGACCTTCCCGTCTCCTCCAATTGTCCACATCTTCTCAATCTTTCCAATGGCCTTCACCATCTCTACGGTAAGAGCCTGCTGGCTCCTCGGGTCAATGTCTTCTCTGCCGATTCTAGTTCCAGACGGCATGTCTGGCGTCTTGTTCAGCGTCCAGCCAAACTCAGGGTCCCAGAAGAACGTGCGACCGCCCTCTGCCTTCGTCGTGTCCGCTCGTGTCTCTGTGCCAATCGTAATACCAATGTCCCTGAGGGCAGCGAAGAACTTGTCGGACTTCGAGCTCAGCGCTCCAGATGACCGCATCCCGGCAAGCGTGCCGCCAGAAATAACGGTCTGGGCAACTGGAGCAGCGACGCTGTCTAGGAGTCTTGTGAGTGGGTAGTATCGTTCGTCTACGCTTGATCGCCCTGGAACAACGACCTCTGGGAATCGATCTCGGTGGAACTGAGGGTCAAGGTCGATAGTCCACTCTCTTCCAAGAAGCCCACGTGCGACCTCTACCGCTGCTCTGGAGGCAAGGATTGCTGCTCGGTCTGTTCCCCTAATAACTTCTATTGCCTTACCTGCCCTGTCGCCAGTCACAACCGCACGTGCGCTGAGCACTGCTTCAGACTGTACCGTGTCACCAGCGAAGATTCCGTTTTCATCTAGTGTGGATGGGCTTGAGACCTCTGCGGCTGAGTCGTAGACGCTTCGGTCTGCAAGCATCCAGAAGTTATCACGAGGAATTTGTCGTCGCCCTTCTTCGGTCTCGTATGTGGCTGGGTCTTGTGCAATCCCGCCATAACCAATCTGCGTGCCAGCAATAGTGGACATCTTCTGAAGTAGTCGTAGGCCCCTTACGATTGAGTTCAGGTTGTCAGAGTAGGTACGTACATCAGTGTCTGGCGAGTATCCAAAGACTTCTGGGTCATGAAGA
>Ga0315907_10002507_pt1 | contig 22939 bp, 19 predicted proteins | sample LakEriMetagenome_3_FD_203525 | JGI IMG/M metagenome (GOLD analysis project Ga0315907, IMG submission 203525) | Freshwater fungal communities from buoy surface, Lake Erie, Ohio, United States - Buoy 12 MA123 | ecosystem: Environmental > Aquatic > Freshwater > Lake > Lake biofilm | place: USA...
GGTATTAGATTCCAGTTTTCAAGAAAGATCCTAAAGGTTTCATTACCTACTGCAAATCCTACTGCTGGAAAGTTGTTTTGACCGAAAATAGAAGCCAGTCCGTTATATCGTCCTCCTCCAAAAAGAGACCTATTATTTTCTGGATTATTATCAAATACTTCAAAAACAAGGCCATCGTAATAATCAAATCCTCGAACTAGAGATGGTTTAAAAGAGATGTTTTCTTTATAACCCAACACTTCTAGCGTAGTTATAATTTTTTGTAATTCTATAAAACCGACTGAGTTTGATAGGTTTGGAAAAGAATTGTTAATTTCTTCTAAATCTAAAGTTAGAAATTTTTCGATTATTTTAATTTGTTCATCTTTTAAGTATTTTGATAGTTCTAAATGAAAGGCGGGCAAAGATAGTTTTTCAAATTTATCAATTATTCTGGTAACTTTTATTTTTGTTTCGGAATCAAAACCAAGCTCTGCATAAAAATTGTCCAAAAGTTTTCTGTGGTTTAAAAATAGAGTATATGAATTTTTAGGAGCCTCAAATTCTTTCATAATATCAAGTGCTAAAGTTAATGTTTCGATATCTGAATAAATAGAGGAGTCTCCAAAAATATCTGCATTAATTTGCCAAAATTCTCGATTTCTTCCTTTTTGAGGTCTTTCATTTCTATAAAATGATCCGATTGAAAAGTATTTAATTGGTTTGGGGAGTTCTTTATATTTCGCAGCAACAATTCTTGTAACAGAAGGTGTCATTTCGGGTCTAAGGCACAGTTTTCTATCTGCTAAGTCAGTAAAAGTAAAAAGTTCTTTGTTACCTACATCTTCTCCTGATTTAGCTTCGTAAATTTCGGAAGGTTCAATCATAGGAGTTTGGTATTCTTCAAAAGAGTGCGAAGTTGCAACTTTTTTCCATTTTTCAAAAATGAAGTTTTGTACTAATTGTTCATACGGGTAAAAGTCTTTAGTTCCTTTGTATGGGTTTGTTGAAATCATAATTAAAATTAATTATATAAAAATTATATCTTTTTGGTAATATATCAAATATGGAATTAACATATATTGGTCATTCATGTTTTCATATTAAAGGAAAAAAGACTTCATTAGTTATAGATCCCTATAATCCTGAGATGGTTGGCTTTAAGATGCCTAAACAAAATGTCAGGATTTTGTTAAACACACATAATCATGAGGATCATTCATTTAACTCTCAAGTTAATCATGAATACTTAATAAACAATCCTGGTGAATATGAAATTGATGATGTTTATATCACAGGAGTTCAAACTTTTCATGACGATAAAGAAGGAAAAGAAAGAGGATCAAATACTATTTTTTCCGTAGACATAGAGGGTATAAATATTGTTCATTTAGGAGATTTAGGTCACCAACTTGATGAAAAAGCTGTTTCTAAACTTGGTGTAGTAGATGTTTTACTTGTTCCGGTAGGCGGTCATTTTACAATCGATTCCTTTGAAGCTTCTAAAATTATTGCAACATTAGAACCTAAGGTTGTAATTCCAATGCATTACAAATCTGATGATTCTAAAATAAAAGAATTAGCTGATATTTCAGTTTTCCTTCACGAAATGGGGGAAAAGAATCCGCAAAAAGAGGATTCATTAAAACTTCAATCTGCTCCATCAAACGAAGATACCAAAATCATAATTTTAAACCCAAGTCATTAATTTTTGAAAGGAACAAAAAGTGGCTCAAAATAATAAAAATCTGAGATTACCTCCTCAAGATATTGATGCTGAGAAGTCAGTTATTGGTTCCATTTTAATTGATAAAAATTCAATTATTAATATTGTTGACTTTTTAAGACCAGATCACTTTTATAAAACCTCTCATCAAAATATATTTACTGCTATTTTAAGTCTTTATGAAAGAAGAGATCCGATTGATATTATTTCTTTACAAAACGAATTGAATAAACTTGGAAAATTAGAAGAAATAGGGGGAGTAAGTTATTTGTCCGAACTTGTTTATTTTGTTCCAACTTCATCTAATTCTGATCACCACGCAAGGCTTGTCCAAGAGGCTTCTATTAGAAGAAATCTAATTTCTGCCTCTGCGAAAATCTCAGAACTTGCTTATGATGACCTAAGTGTAGGAGAAATAATTGACAAGGCTGAACAAAATTTGTTTTCAATTTACAGAGACACCGTTAAAAGTGACTTTGTGCCAATTTCAAAAACTTTGGAAATATCATTTGAGAAATTAGATGAACTACAAAGAAATTCTGGAATGCTTAGAGGAGTTCCTACAGGTCTTAAGACATTAGATAGAATGCTTTCTGGATTTCATAGAGAAGCGTTAATTATTTTAGCTGCTAGACCATCGGTAGGTAAAACATCATTAGCGATAAATATGGCTCAATATGCCGCAATTAATCATCACAAAAATATTGCTTTTTTTTCTTTAGAAATGGGACAAGAAGAAATTATTCAGAGAATGATTTCAGCCCAAGCTAATTTAGAAAACTGGAAAATTAGACACGGTCAATTAAGTGATGAAGAGATGGAAAGATATTCAATTGCTATGGGCGAGCTCTCGGATTTAAACTTTTTTATTGACGATACTCCTGGAATTTCTGTTTTGGAAATGAGAACTAAAATTAGAAGACTTGCTATGAAGGTTCCGATTGATTTAGTTATGGTTGACTATTTGCAATTATGTAAATCATTTGTAAATGAGAGTAGGGTACAGCAGGTGTCAGATATCTCCCAGGGTTTAAAAAATCTTGCTAGAGAAATGAAAGTTCCAGTTGTAGCTCTTTCGCAGTTATCTAGGGCTGTAGAAACTAGAGATGACGGTAGGCCTCAATTATCCGATCTTAGAGATTCTGGTTCTATTGAACAGGATGCTGATATTGTGATGTTTTTATCTAGACCTGATAGAGATAATAGAGAAGATTATATTTTGTCGGTTGCTAAGCATAGAGCTGGGGCAACAGGAGAAATTCCTCTGAAATTTAAAGGGGATAGAACCAGATTTTATGAGGTTACAAATGTTACTCAATAGACATTTGGTATAATATCTAAACTTGCCGTGGTGGCGGAATGGTATACGCGTTGGTCTCAAAAACCAATGAGAGCAATCTCTTGAGGGTTCGAGTCCCTCCCACGGTACCAAAAGTAAAAATTTTAAAGGAAATTTAAAAATGTTAAGTGCTTCAGAATTAAAGACCGGAGTAGTATTTAAAGACAACAACACTCCTTATAAAGTTGAAAAGTATGAGCATTCTAAGACTGCTAGAAGCGGTGCAACTATTAGACTTAGAGTAAGAAGTTTACTCGACGGTTCTGTCGCTGAAAAAGTGTATTCTAGTGTTGATAATGTACAAGAAGCAGATATTTTCAAAAAAAGTCTTCAATTCTTATACAAAGACTCCTTTTACGTTTTCATGGATCCTGTAACCTATGATCAAGAAGAGTTATCAGAAGATATTGTTGGGGATAACAAATTTTACTTAAAAGAGAATGAAAAATATACTGTTATGTATTTTGAAGGGAATCCTGTTTCAGTAGAAGTTCCTAACTCTATGGTTTTTGAAGTAGAGTATACCGAACCTGGTTTTAAAGGAAACACTGTTACAAATACCTTAAAAGATGCCAAATTAGTAAATGGAATGAGTGTAAAAGTTCCTACATTTATTAAGATTGGTGAAAAGATTAAAGTTGACACTAGAACTGGTGAATACATGTCTCGAGCATAAACTAGGGTAAAATAAATTAATGAATCTTATTCAATTTATAGCAGAATACAAGCTTATTATTTTGCTTATTTTTTCTTTTTACTTTATTTTCAAAGAAACCACTTATCGAGGTTTAAGAAAAGAAAGATCTTTTGATATATCAATAATTTATATTTTAAGTATAGTAATTTTCCTTAAGCTAATTCACTTTTTTCAGAACTATCAAAATTATCAATCTTTAACAGAAATTTTCTTTAACACTAATATCCCACCAGAATCTTTGTATCTAACTATAATTTTTAATATTGGAATAAGTATTTTGTTAGCTGGAATCTATAAATTTTCTTCATTTAAGCTTTCAGATACTTTTATGTTTTTATTACTCTTTAGCGTTTTTTTATTTGAACTAAAAAATAACGAATCTTTCTTATTATTCTTTTACTTAATGGGAATTTATTATTTACAAAAGAAGTTTATAAGTGGTTTTACAACCTTTTTAGTAGCTTTTGTTTTAACAAATTATTTGCTGTTATATCCAATCATTGAAAATGGGTTGATTTTTTATATAATTGTAAATACTATTACAGCATTATTTATTTATAGAAGGATTACTTATATGCAAACACATCTATCTCAAGATTTTATCAACAAGTGCAAAGAAACATTATTAGAAAGAAAAGAAAAATTACTTACTGATTTAAAAGTAATTGATGAAGACGTTGATCCGGATAGAGATACTGGAAATGCAGAAATGGTGGATGAGGTTCAAGAAGATTTAAAGATTGAAAAAAATTACATTTTCAAGAAAGAAATAGAAGAAAGTTTAGAAAAAATAAATAAAGCCCTAAAGAGGATCGAAGATGGAACATACGGTGTTGATTCAAAAACAGGAGAACCAATTGATAAGGCAAGATTAGAATTGTTTCCTGAAGAAGAGGAGAATGTTAGGTAGACTTCTTTTAATCTCTTCGGCAGTTATATTAAACGCACTTCATTTTTTTATTCCTGCCCGAGTCATAAACTATAATTTTGATCCTTTATTGGCATTACTATCATTTGTGACTTTTTTAACGATTGTATTTTTTACTTCATCTTTTAAAAAAGATATTGTATATATTGTTTTAATTCTCGTATCTTTTGTAGCTCAAGTAGCTTCCTATTATCAAAATGGGGGAGGTGCCTCGGATTATATTAATCTACTAGTTTTAGACTCAAATATTCCAGACTTTCTAATTACAACTACCATCTTGACATGGTGGTATCAAAGGGTGTATAAACAACCCAAAATTATTCCTGCCAATATAGAGCGGGATGCTTAAAAATTACATTTATCTTAATATTTTATTTTCTTTCGGATTGATTCTTTACCTTTTGTCTCAAAATTTTAATCTTGATTTTAGTAAAATTTTTTATCTATTTTTTTCACTTTTTTCGATTTTAATCCCGATTGTATTTGTAATAAATAGTTACGCTTACAAGGATAGGGAAGAGAAATCAGCTTATAATTTTTTATTTTTAGGGTTTTGTTTATATGGAGTTGGTAATTTAGGATGGTATCTTAATGATTTATTTAACTTAAAAATTGATCTAAATTACTTTAATATTTTGTTTTTTATTCAAGCTTTCTCAAAACATAATTTTTTTAAATATTTACTTTCAAATCAAGGTTTATCTAAAAAAAATATTGCATTTTCAAAAATAATTTCAACTAACCTGGGGGTTTTGATTTTTGCAATCTTGGCTTCAAATTATGTGTCTTTAGATAACCTTTTGTATGAATTTTACTTTATTTTTGAATCATTATTTTCGGTTTATTTTATCTATTACTATTTATATAGAAATTATTCGTCTCATATTGATTTAAGGTATCTTTTTCTTGGAAACTTTATGTGGATATTGGCTGATATTTTATATCTTTTTGAAACACTTTCTGGAGTATATTTTATCGGAAATATTTCAGATTTTATTTACTTTATTGGGTTTTATCTAATGCTTAGCTCCATAATCTTTAAGGATTTTAATTTTAAAGAAAAAATTAACTTTTATTTTGAAACAAGTTTTCGATTTACCTAATTGTTTGTAATTAACTATAAATTTAATATAATAAAAGTATGAAAAAATATGTTGTCTTAATAATTGAAGACGAAAATGATGTTAGGGAGTTATACAGAGACTTACTAATTGATAATGGATTTGAGGTTTTACTTGCAACAAACGGAAGAGAGGGTCTTATTCTCTCCAGAGAAAAAGATTGGGATTTAATGCTTTTGGATATAATGCTTCCAGAAATTGACGGACTTTCAGTACTAGAAGAAGTTAAGGGTAGAGAAAATCATAAACCAGTACTGATTATAAGCAATTTAAGTAATGATGAAGTTATCTCAAGAGCTACCGATTTAGGAACAAGTGGTTATGTTATAAAGTCTGAATTGAACCCACAGCAATTTATTGTAGAAGTAAGAAAAAATTTAAATATTTTATGAGAATATTACTGATTGAAGATGAAAGAGAAATCTCTAACCTTTATCAAGAACTTTTATCATCAAATGGTTTTGAAGTTGCTACAGCATTCGATGGGGAGAATGGTTACCAAATTGCCAAAAAAGGGGATTGGGATGTTTTGCTCCTTGATATTATGCTTCCGAATAAAGATGGTCTTGAAATTCTTACTCAAATCCACTCAGAGGGCTTAACAAATTCAAGAAAAGTTGTAATATTGTCGAACATTGAGAATTCAGAGGTTTCAAAAAAGTCTCAGTCTCTAGGTGCTTTAAAGTATATTATTAAATCTGAGATAAAACCTAGCGATCTTATAGATATCGTTAACTCACTATAATTATGGATAAAATTAAAATTGTATTTGAAAATGAAGATTTTTTGGTGCTTGAAAAACCTGTTGGGGTGGTTGTAAATAGAAGCGAGACTCAGACGGGTAAAACTCTTCAAGATTACATCGAGGAAAATATTTTAGATGTTGAAGAAATGGAATTTGACTCTGAGTTTAGAGATAGATCTGGTATTGTACATAGGCTTGATAAAGACACCTCCGGTATTTTGCTTGTTGCAAAACATACCGAAGCCTTTCATATTCTTCAAGAAAAGTTTAAAAGTCGAGAGGTAGAGAAAAGATACCTTTGCGTTGTTTTAGGAGAAGTTAAAGAAGAAAGGTTTGAAATTGATGCTCCTATTTCAAGAAACCCAAATAATAGGTTTAAGTACGCAGTGGTAAGGGATGGAAAAGAAGCTCAAACCTATTTTGAAAAAATTTCAGAAATTGAAGTTGAGGGTTATAAACTTACATCTTTGTATGCCTTACCTAGAACTGGAAGGACTCATCAAATCAGGGTTCACCTCGCAGCTTACGGAACTCCGGTAGCAATTGATCCTATCTACATGTCCCAGAAGGACCAAGAATTAACAGAAGTTTTAGGTATTAATAGATTAATGCTTCATGCAAAATCCTTAAAATTTGATTATAATGGTGAAGAGTATTTTTTTGATTCAGATACACCGAAAGAATTTGATAAGTTTGTAATTTAATATGAAGACTGCCCAGAATAGAAGAAAAAGAAATAATTTTGCTAAAAAAATTAAATCTTTTTTTATTTACTCTTTTGTATCAATAGTAGTTTTAGGTTTTTTTCTTAATACCTTTATTTCAAATATTCTTGAATATTCTTTTGCCTTAGCTGACAGTGGGGGAATTGTTGACCTAAAAACTGATGAAAAATATTCAATTGCATTGATTTCATCTAATAAATTACATGAGGTAAAAAAAGTAAACCTTGTCACTTATGATAAAAAAAATCGTAGAGTGTCGAGTTTTGAACTAAACAAATCAATTGAAATAGAAAACAAAGGCTCCTCTTATAAATTGAGCGAGTTATTAGTAGCTAATAAAGGTTCAAAACCGGAAAAAATAAACAAGATTTTAGAATATAATCTAGGAACTAACTTAGCATTTACCTATATCACTTCATCAGATGAGTCTAACTTAATTGAAAAAGTCGTTCTAGGTAACGGAAGTATTTATGATTTATATCTGCTTAAAGGAATGGATAATATTAGTTTAAGAGACCTGTACTTTATCTATTCTTTTGCTGGAAGTATTGATTCAAAAGATAAGAGAGAGTTTAAGGTAAATACTTTATCTGAATTTGATAAAGAGATTAAAGATGTCTATATTGACTCGGAACTAGGTTTACATAGCCCGGCTATCACTATCATTAATTCTACAGACACTAATGGTTTGGGTAAAAAATATACTCGAATAGTTACTAATTTAGGAGGTAGGGTTGTTGACACCGGAAATGGGGATGAGGTATTAAAGGAAAGTGTGATTATATATAAGGAAAACTCTTCTTCTGTTCAATATTTATCTACAAAACTTGGTATCGCAAAATCCCTTTCTATAGAGGAGATAGGTCTTAAATATCCTGAGATAATTAAGTCAGATCTCGTAGTTGTTTTAGGGATTGACAAGGTTGAGTAATATAGTATAATAATAGTATCTCTCCTTTGGGCCCTCATCGCCATATTTAGCGGTGGGGGCCCGCTTAAAAGAGAGTATTACTTATGGTAGGGATAATTTTTATTTTAATAGGTGCTTCTGTTTTAGGTGTTTCACTTTGGTACTTTACTAGGCCAAAAAAATCCATAACTGTTTCTCAAATTAATGATAAAGTTTTTCTTGAAATTAAAGTTGTAAAACCAACCCTTGATCAAAAAGTAGATATTCAGTCCGATCCTTTGGCTGCAGAGCAATTATTTTCTGTTATTCACGGTATCTTAAAAGAGGGAATAGAGAATAATATTTTTTCATTTGAAATCGTAGTTACTAATCAAAAAATTAAATTTATTGTTGTTACTCCTAGAATCTTAGAAAACCATATTTGTTCTCAGATATATGCTCAATACCCATTAGCTCAAATTACTAAAATTAATGATTACGCTCTAGAAATTCTAAATTATTCAAATGTGAAAGCGGGAAGCTTGGTTCTTGGTAAGGATCAGTCTATTCCAATTCTAACCTTTAGAGATTTTGAAATAGATCCGTTGTCCGCAATTACCTCCGCACTTGGACAAGTAAGAGAGGGAGAGGGTTTAGCAATTCAGTTAATATCAAAACCGGTACCTGATACTTGGCAAATGAAAGGTTATGATCTAGTTGCTAAAATTAGGAAAAAAGAGTCTTCTCAACAAAAGTCCACCTCTATATTTAAATTATTTGTTATGACTATTGCTGAGATTTTTCTTCATATAATAAGAACAATTCTTGGAATATCTAAAATAGAGTCAGCCCCAAAGTCAGCTATACCTGCAATTACAGCTTTGAGTCAGTCTGAGGAAGCTTTAGTTATGGGAATAGAGAATAAACTAACTAGAATGGGGTTTGATTGTTATATAAGAATAGTTTCTTATGCTAACGAGGCGTTTGACTGCGAGCAAAACTATAACTCCTGTATGGCAACTTTCAAACAATTTTCTAGGGCTAGTTTGAATGGTTTTATTGAAATACCTCAAAAAGATATAACAACTTTTGTAGATGACTTCTCCTCAAGAAGGATTTCTTCTGAATATTCATATATTTTAAATACTGAAGAATTAGCTTCAATTTACCATTTACCATCCTCAAGTGTTGAGAATCCAAATATTTCTTGGGCTCCAATAAAACTCACTGAAATACCTGAAAACCTCCCAACTACTGATTGTGTAAAAATTGGAAGAACCTCCTATAGAGGGAAGGTGGTTGAATTCGGTATAAAAGAAGGTGCGGATAGGTTAAGACACATGTATATGATTGGAAAAACAGGTGCTGGTAAAACCTCACTTTTTCAATCAATGATTATTCAAGATATATTACATGGAAACGGTGTCGGAGTTATTGATCCTCACGGAGATTTAATCAAAGACGTATTGCAGTATATTCCTGAGGAAAGAATAAAGGATGTAATTTTAATTGATCCATCAGATTTAGAGAAACCTGTTGGAATAAATGTTATGGAACTTTTTGAAGGTGAGAACTTAGATAAAGTTACCTCAGACATGGTGAATGCCTTTAAATCTATTTTTGCCGAATCTTGGGGACCTAGACTTGAGTATATTTTAAGAAATACCATCTCAGCTATGCTTCAAGTTCCTGGAACTACAATTTTAGGAATTAAAAGACTTCTATCTGACGATGACTACAGAAAATTTATTCTTAGTGCCTTAAGCGATGTTGCAATTAAAGATTACTTTGAAAAAGAATTTGCAGCCTTTAAACAAAATCCTAAACTTGTTACCGAATCAATCTCGCCAATTCAAAATAAGATTGGTCCTTTTGAGACAATTAAATCTGTAAGAAATATTCTTTGTCAAAAAAATTCCACAATAAATTTTAGGCAAGCAATGGACTCCAAAAAAATTATCCTAGTTAACCTTTCAAAAGGTTTAGCTGGAGAGGACGTTTTAAGGCTTTTTGGTGCGTTAATAGTATCTAGAATGCAGTCAGCAATAATGAGTAGGGCAAACGTACCTATGGATCAAAGAGTTCCTTTTTATCTTTATATCGATGAGTTTCAAAACTTTACAACCGATACATTTGAGGAAATTTTATCTGAGTCTAGAAAATACGGTTTAGGCCTTTACCTGACTAACCAGTTAATAGGTCAGTTATCTGAAAAATTAAGAGACACTGTTTTTGGTAACGTAGGTACTGTAGTAAGTTACCTAGTTGGTCCATTAGATGCATTCGTGTTAAAAGATATTTTCCCGCCATTTACCGAGAACGATTTAATCAGTTTGCCTAGATTTAATATTATTACATCATTAATGGTGGATGGATCTTCTACTAAACCATTCAATGCTGAAATAATCAAGCCATGGGAGACCTTTACTAAAACAGGAAATGAATTAAAAGCAATTGAAGCTTCAAGAAATACTTACGGAGTTGATAGGGCGGTAATTGAATCAAATGTAGAGAAATGGATCACTAAATCTTTTAAAGGAATGAGGTATACAGATATTGCTCAAGGCAAATAATCTGTTTATAATATTAATATGGATGATGTTAAGGAGATAAATGAAACAAATAAAGAAATAGAAAATACTCTAGAAGAAATTACTTCTTTAGTAGGTGATGAAGGTGCGAGATCCGAAGACTCTTCTAAAAAAGATCTAAAAGATAAGGATGAGAAACAAATAGATTTTAAATTAGACAATTTAAACCTTTCAAAGTCTAACGTTATAAATATCCTTGAAGATTTACGAATTATAAAAAAAAGATTTAATCATATTGAAAATATAATTAAAGAGGCCGAAAGGGCTCAGTATGGTCCTTCTAGGGATCTTCCTGGAATTACTGGTATTTACAACGGAGAATACATGGTATCTTCCGATGGTAAAAGACATGATGTTCCAAAAAATTATGCTGCCAAGTCACTTCTTGTAAATGGAGATGAGTTAAAGATGATGGAGCAGGATGGTAAGGTAGCTTTTAAAATTGTTAATAAGGTGCCAAGAAAAAAGATTGAAGGTCTTCTTTCAAAGAAAGATGGTAAATTTGTGATCCTTTCTGATTCAGGTACGTTTAATTTACTTAAAACCGCAGTAGAATTTAGAAATATTAAACAAGGCGAGTGGATTCTTGCAGTAATTCCTGAAACAGGTAGTGCTAATAATTTTGCTGCTGTAGATAAAATTATAAAAAAAGAATCTAAAAAAGAGGTAAAGTTTTATGAGAAACCAAAATCCGCCGATATATCTAAAACCCAGAATAAAAATGATGGGCCAAAACAACAACATAAACCTATACAAAAACCACAACCAAAAACTGAAATGCCAAAACAAGAACAACCTAAACCTCAGGCACCAAGTCCTATGCCAAAAATTCAATTTTCAGATGACGATTTAGTATAAATTTACTTTTCAAAATTTTTATTCTATAAAACTAATTTTATATTTAAGCTTAATATTTTGATTATTAAAATTTTAGATTTGAAAGTGGGGAGTAAAAATATAATTTTTTAATCTATTGGTTGTTCAACATCTTCTTGATGATCTTCAACCTCAATCTTCTTGGTATCGTCTTCGTTATCTGAAACTAATTCTGTCATTTCAGGCATTTCAGCTTCTCCAATACCTTTAATATATGGCTTAATATCTTGTTTCTCTGATGGGAAAACTGATTCATTTGAATTTACCAGGACTTTAATTTTTTTGTCTTTTCCGCCAATAAATTTAACTGTAAGATTTGCCTTTAAAGATTGAGCTTTTAAAATACCTTTAACTATTGGGTCTGGTAGGTAATTTATAAGAGATTGTTTGTCATCATCTCTATGAACAGAAATTGTTTTACCATTTACTTTAAGAATAAGGTTTTCATCAAATTTGAATTTATCTGCTGTAATACCTTTTGTAAGAATCTCTAAGTTAGCTTCGATTGAGTTTCCAGGTTCTTTTAGCAAACTATCATTATCTGGGACTATGAAGTCTTCAGTTTTCTTTTCTTTAACAAGTTTCATCTTATCTAAGGCAATTTTATTGATAGGATCTAATTCTAAAACCTTAGAATAGGCTTTTTTGGCCTTTGAATAATCTTGTTGCTGAAGATGTGCTAATCCTAATCTTAGATAAGCATCTAAATTGTTTTCGTCTAAAGATATTATTTGAGAGTTAATTTCTATTGCTTCTTGCCAGTTTTGATTAAATGCTGCCTTAATTGCGAGTTTGGATAGTTCGGCTAGGGTTAAGTTCATGAATATTACAATATCAAATTGTGAGTTCTAGTCAAGATAGATTTTTAAGTTGAAATTTGGTAATGTACCTAATATGTCTTTACACTCAAAATGGGCCAATATTAAAAGAAAAAAAGCAGCATTAGATTCCAAAAGAGCGGACAACTGGAATAAGATTTTAAGATTACTTACAGTATCCGCCAAAAAGGGTGGGGGAGATATTAATTCAAATCCTAATTTAAGATTAATTGTTGAAAAAGCTAAGGATGCTCGAATGCCTAAAGAAAACATTGAAAAGGCAATCAAAAGAGGAACTGGTGAGCTTGAGGGGCAGTCATATGAAGAAGCAGTTTATGAAGGCTTTGGTCCTGATGGAGGTGCTTTGCTGATTGAATGTCTTACAGATAATAAAAATAGAACTGTAGCAGAATTAAGAACTATTCTATCTAAAAACGGTGGTTCATTAGGCACTGTAGGCTCTGTAGCTTACATTTTTGGAGAAGACTATAACAATCCCATTTTCAAAGTTAAACTCACCTCAAAAGAGAATGAGGAGGCTCTAGAAAAGATTTTAGATGCACTTGATGAGAACGAAGATGTTCAAGAGGTGTATACTAACTACGAGGATGAATTATAAATGATTATTATAGGAATTGACCCAGGAACAGCAACAACAGGATATTCTATTATTAAAATGGAAAATGATAAACCAATTTTAATCGAAGCATCTGCATTTTTAACCCCCTCTGATGCGGAATTACAGGATAGACTTTTAATGCTTCATGGATTATTAAATAAAAAAATTGATGAGTATAATCCAGAAAGAATTGTAATAGAAAAGATTTTTTTTAATACAAACGCTAAAACTGCTATTGCAGTAGGGCAGGCAAGGGGAGTGTTACTTTTAATTGCGGCACAAAGAGGTTTGAAGGTTTACGAATATACCGCATTACAAGCAAAATTAGTTGTAACAGGTTATGGAAGATCTAAAAAAAAGGAAATTCAAGAAGCGGTTAAAAAATACTTTAATCTTGAAAAAATCATTAAGCCTGATGATGCTTCAGATGCTGTAGCCATTTCTTTATGCCATATCCACAAAGAGCTTATTAAAAATGCTGATAACTAGAAGAACAAAATTTTTAATATTTACCATTGTATATATATTTGGAGCAGTAACCTTTCAATACGCAACAATAAACAAAACACTTTTCATTTTAGGGTTTACAGTCATAGTTTTATTACTAAATCTTCTGGCTTTGTATCCTGGATATAGAGTAAAGGATTTGTTCTTTATAAGTTTTGAACCATTTGTTATAACAATGTCTACTCTGTACGGGCTAATGTTTTTTCCTAATTTAAATATTTTCTTTAAATTAATTTTAATTATGGTTTCGGGATTGATGCTTTATATATCAACATTAACCAATAATCTAACTATTGCTGAGAAGGTAGAGGAATCCTCTGTACCTTTATTTAGGGTTGGTTTACTATGGACACAAATATTACTCATAGTGCAGTCTATTCCATTAGTTACAGTAATTTACAAGATAGATTTACCATTTTACTTTCAATCGTTGTTAATATTGATTTATTTTCTTTTAGCAAGCATATCTTATCTACATACCTTTTTATTAACTAAAAAGGAGGAAGAGGTGGGAAATAGAGAGTTTTGGTTATTAACTACACAAATGACATTTTTTCCAGTTGCAGTCTCCTTGGCTACCGCGTTTATACCAGCTGAATCCTTCCTAAGAGCAACTTTGATCACATCATTGTTTATGGGAATGGTGGGTTATACAAGAAACTACTTAGAAAATTCGATAACTAAAAGAATAATAATTCAATATTTTTTAATTTTCTTATTTTTCCTTGCTGTATTAATATTATTTAAGAATTAAAGTAATTACAAAAATTACCCAAAGATCAAATTTTAGCAGGTAGGCGAGCGTAGGGTAGGGTAGAGTGCTAAAAAGTGACTGGAAGTTTGTCATAGTTTTTGAAAATCACTTTGTCATATATTGCAAAATGTGGATAAGGCAACGAATCAAGCACAATTACTGAATATTTATTTTATAATTTAAAAATTAATTTAATTCATTAAAAATTCAGTCGAAATTAACAAAATAAAGTTATTTTAATGGATTTAAAAACCCTATTTTAAAACTACCTAGGTATTTACAGTGAATTATCCCTCTCTCTTAAATTGCTTATTAGTTATTTTTAATTACCCTATGTTTAATGTCGTTAAACATACATTATACGACATATAAAATATCGTTGATTTATAAATAAAAAACATTAATTTATCTTTCCCCTGTTTATTATTTTATATTTTATGTTATTTATTTTTATTGAATTACCAATAATTTATCTTGAATTTCCCCTGCAATTATTTTTAATTATCTTCTGAGTTACATAAGCTTTCATTTCTCATTTTTTTATAAATCTTTCGTGCGTTAAATCTTCGATTATTATTAAACCTGAGTGACCTGCTTAAACTTAATTAGTAAGTATGGTTAAAGTCTCGTTTAGAAATTTTGAGAGCCTTAAAATCGATTTTAAGAGGTGTTAATTTCTTTATATTTCTTGATGTATAATAATTTTTATGAAGCTTCGCCCACTTCTTACTAATTATCTAGAGTACTGTGAGATAGAAAGAAATTTTTCACCATACACTATCAAAATGTATGATTTCTATTTAAACGATCTCTTTTTATTTTTAAGTAAGTTATTAAAAAAAGATGATCTAGAAGTTACAGATATAAATCCTGAGAATATTAAAAAATACAGATTATATTTGAATAGAAAACTTATTAGGAATTCAAATAATAAAAATTACAAACATTCAACTCAAAAAACTTTTTTAGTTGCTTTAAGAGCATTTTTAAAATATTTAATAATAATTGAAAAAATAGAAGTTCTCTCCCCTGACCAAATTATTTTGGGAAAATCAGAAGGACGAATTCCTAAGTTTTTGAAGGAAGAAGACTTAAAGAGTATTTTTAGTGTTCAAAATGTCGCCAAAAAATCTGGCATTAGAGATAAAGCTTTGTTACTTACCCTCTATTCTACCGGTTTACGTGTATCAGAGCTTGTTAATCTAAATATTAATGATGTAAACCTCAAAACTGGTGAATTTGCTGTTATTGGTAAGGGAAGAAAGGTTAGAACTGTATATCTCTCCCCTGCTGCTATAGCTGCTTTATCTAGATACCTATCTTTACGAAAAGATAGTTTTAAACCCTTATTTTTAAGATATTCCGGTAAAAAGATGGATTCAAACGACCCAGATGGAGAATCTTTAAGGTTGACTGTTAGATCGGTTCAGCGCTTGGTTAAAAGATATGCACTTAATGCTGGTTTAGCTGTTGATGCTACTCCTCATACTCTTAGACACTCCTTTGCCACCACCCTACTCTCTCAAGGCGCTGATTTAAGAAGCGTTCAAGAGCTTTTGGGGCATTCAAATTTATCTACAACACAAATTTATACACACGTGACAAACAAAAGATTAAAAGAAGTTCATGCAGAGTTTTTAAAAGATTTAAATATAACTTAAATTACATTAAAAGATCGTTAATGTACTCAGTTGTTTCTTGTTGAATTAGTTGTTCTAAATTAGGAATATTAACTCCTAGGAAAGTGTTAATTTTATTCATATCCCCCTCTTTTAAAAGGTTAGTTAATTCAACTTTTTTATCATCAGGGCAATAAGTAACAATCAATAAATTTATTCTTTCCTCAAAATTTACAAGTAAGGTTTCTATCATTTGAGATTTTTCTTGATCTGATAGTTCGTTATATTTTGGTTGACTTACATAAGAAGTTAAAAAATTTCTCATTACGTCTGGTTTTGTTGTATCCATTTTAATTTTCTTTCAAAATAATTAATTACTATTACATTAACATTTTTTAAAATAAATTATCAAGTTTTTTGTGATTTAAGAGGTCTAACAAACACTCCCCTACTTTGAAGACTCTCTCTATATCTTTTTACCACCGGTATTAAGCTAAACATATCTGCAATATCTATATAGCTGTTAATGTACTCACCGGTCTCTGATTTTAATTCTTTAGGTATGTTATATACCTGTTCCCTATAATCCTCAGGTTTGTAAACCAATATACCTGCGTTTACTATTTGCTCATAAGTACCGTAAGGGGTTACTCCTGAGTTTTTATCATATATGTTATCTATATAAACTCTACCTAATTTATCATGTGCCATTGCGTATATTAAGTTATCCCCTTCTGGAGTGGCAATTTCGAATTCTTCAATTGTTATATCCCCTTTACTATAGGTTTTAATTGCTGGCTTGCTAAAATCCGGTTCAAAACTTGTTTTTGATGCTTCCAATATATCTCTAACTGCTTGATGACCGCTTTCTTTTCTAAGAATGTTTACTAAAGGTTTTACAATTGCAGGTAGGCTTGCAGTTATGTTTCTAGTAATTTCTTCATATGCTCTGTAAAGCTTTAATAAATTTTCAAATTCTTGCCTTAATTGTGGGTTTTTGAATTCATAATAAGTTTCTTTATATGTATCTTTTTTACCAAATAGCAAACTATCTTGAGGAATATATTTCCTTATTTGAAAATCGGAAGTTTCGCCTGATTCTAGTATTGCTTCGATTTCAGGGACAATTTTTCCTGATTGAACGTAGTGATGCTTTGGATTTTCTTCTTCTCCTTTTTTTATCGACCCATCTCTTCTATATCCTGCAACAGACTTCCATTGTCTATCTGAGCCTGATTTTCTAAAAAATGATAATTGATATGTTTTTTTATCTTTTTCTTTAACTAATGCAAAAGCAGTATTTCCTCTTCCCATTCTTTTTGAAAACATAAATATCTTCCCATCTATTTCTTCCACACTACTTATAAGCTTTAAAACTTCTTTTTCACCAATTTTAAATAATTTCTTAATTTCTTCAGGTTGGGAATCTAAATTTTTGCTAATTTCAGTAATTATTTCGACTGGAGTTGGAAGTTCTTTTGGTTTTTCTACTTCTTGAACCCTATTTGTCGCTAGTTCTTTTTTTTTTGAGATATAGCTTCTAGAGATTTAGTGGCCCTATCTATTGAAGAATCTAATATTTTAAGAAGTTTTGGATTTTTAATTTTTTCTCTTAGCAATTTAATAGAATTTAGGTATGATTCTATTATTTTAGCGTCTTCACTTTGTGGTTGGGTTTGTAAAGCTTCTGTTACTTCTTTATTTAAAGTAGATAGCTCTTTCATAACGGCTACTTCTTCTGGAGTTGGCTCGGCATCTAGGTTTGTTTGATTTACAGCTTGGCTTCTTTCAACAATTGATACTGCTTTTTTCTTACTTAATTTATTAAAGGTATTATTTAGTAAGAAAACTAATTTTTCTTTATCGTTTTGGCCTGGTATTTCAGAGCCATCCTCTAGCGTAAGATTATTTAACTCTCCTTTTTTAGCCATTCTAATAATTTTGTATAGCTCATTAACATATTTTTCGTACCTAGTTCCAATAAAAATATTATCTTTTTGTATTACTGCCTCAAAATCAATATCAAATTGTCTTAAAGTATCAAAAATTGAAGCTCCATTTTGAATTTTTTGAGCTAGTTCCTTTACTGCATTTGCTATTCCTCTTACGTGATCCTCTAACCTTGTTTCTAATTCGGGACTTATTGTTTGTACTGAAGCGTTTTCAGTTTCTTCTTCTGGGAACATGTTTAATTGTTCAACTTGTCCTTGTTGAGGTTCTGTTGGGTTTTGAGGTTGAATTGGTTGAGTTCTTTCAGATTCAGCTTGAGTTTGGGCGGTTTGATTTTCTTGAACTGGTTCAATTATAGCCTCTCTTGCTCCAGTTTCTTCTTCTGGGAACATATTTAATTGTTCAACTTGACCTTGTTGAGGTTCTGTTGGGTTTTGAGGTTGAATTGGTTGAGTTCTTTCGGAATCAACTTGAGTTTGATTTGTCTGGTCAGCTTGAGATTGTGATACTTCTGCCCCACTTGGGTTTTGTGGTTGTGAAGGTCCTATTGGTTGGGTTCTGTTTAAAGTTTGATTTGCTGAAACAGTATCTACTTTAGGAACTTGAATTGTTGGATTTGTATAAAATTTACCAAGATATTGTTTTATAAATTGTTTTAAGATTAATTGGAACGAATCTCTTGCGTATTCACTGTTTACAGATGCGCTTCTTAGACTGTTAATAATTGTTTCAATACTGTTTAAATCCTTTATTAAGAATCCATATTTATTAGAGTCAGCGTTGATCATTCTTTGCATCTTGATTCTTAATGTATCTAAATTAGTGATTAACATGGCTCTCATATCCATAATATCTGTATTAAATTGTGAGTCATTTAAATTTAAAAGCTCTAATATTGCGGAAGCCTGTACACTAGCTTTACTTAATGTATCTAAAATACCTAATTTTCCATTTATTAAGGAGTCGCTTATATATTCAGGGGTGTTTGCTTTTGTATTTAATTCTGTTGGTTGTAACACTACGGTTGTTTTTTGAGTGTCGATTGATAATTTTCTTTCATTAACTATTTCTCCACTTGCTGGGTTAACTCTACCTTCAAATTTGTATCTCTTTTCTTTACCAGAAGCTCCTGGTCCAAAAAGAACTACTGGAATTGGCCACATTTCTGGTGTTGGAATTGGGTCTGGAGTTGGGCAGTCTTTAACAACTCTTTCAAAAAAAGTATCTGTGGTTGTAAATTTATTTGCTGCAGTTTCAGGAATCCATTGTTCCTGGATAATTTTTAAGTCACCTTGAGGTCCGCTAATATCTATTGTTGAAACAAGCGCGTGGCTTCCTGTATCGGTTGTATAACCATACCTTACATGGTCGGCTAAATCTAAGTTTCCAGATTTCCAAATCTCACCTATAATTCCGGGTACTTTTGTAAAGTCTACCGATACTCCTGTATCTGTTAAAGTAATATACTCTTTTGGAACTTCAACAACACTTCCATCTTGTAAATAAACCATAACATCAAAGTTACCTTCGGTTACTTTTTGTGATAAGAAATCGTTAAATGGAATTATTTCTCTTACCTGTACCACTCTACCATCAGCTAAAGTTTTCATAGTATGCTCTAAAAACTCTCCATTGGAACCTCTTACAAAATCTCTTCCTGAAATATTTAGGGTGTTCATATCGGCCGATGTCCATTCAGAGTGAGTCAAAGTCCCCATAGCAGCAACTTGGTCTGGAGCATCTGAGATGCTGAAGATTTGTGATTTATCTACAACTTCGCTTTGGTTTAATAAAGTATCCCAAGCTTCTCCCCCGTTTATTTCAACCAATTTTGTAGTTCCTTCCCCAGTAAATGAATGGGATCCTTTTTGTAATAGTTCTGCAAATTGTGAAGGATATTTACCTGGATTTTCTAAAATTTCCTGTGGGGTTAAATTTCTTGTTATATCGTTTTGGGTAACTGTTTCTGTAGGATCACAGTCGGTTATGGTTAATCCATGATATGGTTCGTGAGTTCCAAACATTGTTTCATATAACCACCCCTTAACTTGGTTTGCAGTCAAGGAAGCGTTATTAATAACTTCGTTTACATTGTCTGTGTATTCATTTGAAAATTCGACCTTGGCAAAATCAGGTACGTAACCTGCTGGGAAAGTACTTTGTAACTGTTGCACTAATTCTCTAGGTGAGATATTTACGTCTAATCCCATTCTTGCTACTAGATCTCTATAAGCTTCGGAAGTAGGTTCTACTACATTCTTAACTACTGAGCTAGAGAAATCTTCAAGAATCTTATCTCCTCCGGCAGATTCATATAAATATCTAACCCCACCGCCTATTTGAGATCCTACGTACCCTCCGGCTATGGATGAAATACCCGCTACCACTCCTCTTGTTACTGCTGAGGAACGTGAAAGTTTTCCTTGCGCTGCTTCGAATAGTTCAGAATTAATCTTTGCGGAACTTTCTTGTTTTTCGGAAGCTTGCTGGAATCTTGTTTTAAATTCACTGTTTGCATCTAAAGTAATTTGACCTGCGGTTTTTAATTCGCTGATTCTATTTCTAATTGCCAAAGCTAATTGGGCTGCACTAGCTTTGGATTCAATAAGTTTTTGTTCTGAAGAGGCTGTAAAGTAATCGAATTTATCTTTAGTAGACAAATCTGTTAAAGCCATGTATCTTGCTAATTGATCTAAAAGTAATCTAACTTTTTGATTATTTTCTTCTGGATTTTCTGAAACTGTCCCTAAATCTTGAAGGGCAAAGTTTAAATTATTTACTATGCTTTCTATATTTACTTGATTGACACTTGAAGCAATTACTTCAGGATTGTATCTTTGTAATGCTTCTCTAGGGTCACCACCTCCTGCCATACTTCTGGCAAGTATTCTTCTTGAGGTATCAGTTTCGTCTAGTTTTCTTTTGTACTCAATAGATCCTGTAATTAATGCCGATGCTAGAGGCGCTACTCCGAAAGTAACAAATCCTGCTATTGGAGAGGCAGCCATTCTACCAAACATTGCAGCACCTGCAGGTATTGCTATTGAAATAACATCTCTATACCTTGCTGGTAGCCAATTTGGTAATCTAGAGTTTCTTAATCTTTCAGCTAGTTCGTTTGAGAGATTTCTTTGTACTTCTGTTTGTCTTAAAAATGAAGCCCTTGCAATTTTAATATTTAAAACAATCTCCATGTTAGTAATTTTTTCAGCAGATAAGTTTTGAGCTCTTAATCTTTCTACATTAATCCAAAAACCATCAATTGTAGCTTTTAGGGATTCTGCATCAGCCGATTCTGGGGCTAACGCCATGATTCTGTCTACAATCGGACCTTTTTCTTTTTCAAATTCCTCTCTTGAAGGATAAGTTCCTGAAGAATTTTTTATTGCATACTTTTTAATTAGTTGAGTTAGTTCTTTTTTGGCAGCTTCGTATTCTGGATTTCCATCAAGTGAGGCGTAAACTTTTTCAAATTTACTTCCTTCTGAAGCAAGTAAATCATTTGCTAAAAGTGCTGCACCCTCCTCTGCTATTTGATCTTGAAGTTTTCTGGCCTCAGATATTGATCTATCACCAAAAATTACTTCAAGAGCTCCCTTACTTGCAAGCTCCCTACTCTTTTCAATTTCGGCTCTAGCCTTATCAAATCCCATTCGGATAGATCTAGGTATGTTTCTAAAAAAATTAATAAATCTTTCAGTATTTGTATGGTAATTTACGTATGAATCCATGAAGGCTGCTTCTATTTCATCTCCATGAGCTCTAACTCCCTCTATTTTTGCAGAATAAAGTTCGGATTGGGTTCCTTGTTGAATTAAGGTATCTATAACAAAAGGACCTTGAGGCTCGTTTTGTTCTTCAGTTTTTTCTTCTTCTGGTTTTGTTTCTCTTCCTAAAGAGAACATATTTTTTTGCTGTACTTCTCTTCCCTGCTCATCTCTTCCAACAGTATCAAATCTTTCATTGACTGTTACATCTGGTCCTCCTGGAATTTTTTCTGAAGGAAAGGAAGTTACATCAAATCCAGGTAAAATTGTTTGCTTAATTTGTTCGTTAGTTATTGGATCTCTCCCCATTGTAACTGCAGAAGGAGTTGTTTGTGCATCAGGAACTACTGGAGTAGGTTCTGGCTCTGGAGGAACTGGTGGGATAACTGGTTCTGTTCCTTCTGTTGTTGGTCTGGTTGAGTTAGGGTCTCTATAGGCAAAAGCAGCGTAATTGAAATCTTCTCTATTGGAACCATCTGGCCTGAGTTGGTTCATATCCCCTATCTCTTCTCTAGTTTCTTTAATTCTTTTTTCTCTTTCTTCAGGGGTTTCGTAAGGACTTACATATCCCGGTCTGTTCCTATTAGGTTGTGGTTCAGGTTGTGGTTCAGGTTGTGGTTCAGGTTGTGGTTCAGGTTGTGGTTCAGGTTGTGGTTCAGGTTGTGGTTCAGGTTGTGGTTCAGGTTGTGGAGTTGCCTCAACTGTAGTGGGATTTTTTGCAGGTGTAGTTGTTGATTCGATTGGCCTTCCAAACTGATCTGTGATTATAGGCTTTTCGGTAGTTCTGTATCCTGGGTTTGAATCTGTTGATTTAATAGATCTTCCGCTTGGGTCTAAAATAATTGGCTGTTCTGTTACTTTATACCCAGGGGTAGCTTGTAATTCAGCTTCTGAAAGAGGTCTTGTTTTGTTTGGATCTTCTGCAACTGCCGGAGTTTCAGAGTCCATTTTAATATAAGGTTCCTCAGTTGTTGTAGTTGTTTGTAGTTCTGTTTCTGAAAGAGGCCTTGTTTTGTTTGGATCTTCTGCAACTGCTGGAGTTTCAGAATCCATTTTAATATAAGGTTCTTCTGTTGTTTGGGGAGGTGCTGGAGGTATTTCTGAGGGGTCGTATTGAATGGTTATATGTCCGTCTGGATCAATTTGTACACCTTTTGTTTGTTTTATTGATTCTTCGGGCCTTGATCTTGGGGGGTTAATTTGGTGTAAGATTGTTCTACCGTTAGTATCTGTATTATCAACTCTTCCTTGAACCCCTCTTCCAGTTGTTGTATCCCTACCTGTAACTC
>Ga0315907_10002510_pt1 | contig 22930 bp, 35 predicted proteins | sample LakEriMetagenome_3_FD_203525 | JGI IMG/M metagenome (GOLD analysis project Ga0315907, IMG submission 203525) | Freshwater fungal communities from buoy surface, Lake Erie, Ohio, United States - Buoy 12 MA123 | ecosystem: Environmental > Aquatic > Freshwater > Lake > Lake biofilm | place: USA...
ATGAAGAGCCGTCGTGAGAGTTGAGTACGGTCACCCAACGCTTCACTCCAGACTTGCCTACATATTCATCAGGTAACTCAGCCTGAAGGTAAACCTTTCTGCCCATGTCAAGTTGACCGCCACGAGTGACATCGATTCCCATACCTTCGGTAGCTCGGACAATTGTATCAGCAAGTTCCCAATTTTGGAACACACGGTATCTGTCTTTGACTGTAGCGAAGCATGTACTTGGAACGACATCGTCTGCATTTGGGTATTTGAAGAGGCCGTAGAAGTTGGTCTGAATCCCAGTGTCGTGGTAAAGTCTTTCTTTCTTGACTTCCCAATTAAGTCCTGTTTTTTCGAGTAGGTTCATTGTCTTCTCGAAGTTTTCGATGTTAAGGTCGTTGCTCATTGTTGATTTGTTGTTAGAATTGTTAGTGTTTTTCATGATTTTTCTGATTTTTAAGTGTGCGTTTTGTGTGGATTGATGATGCGAATTAAAATGATGTTTGTGTAATTTCCAAATTGGTTTGCGAAAATTTTGGTTTTGTTTAGAGTTCCTCTTCTTCAAAGAAGAGTAAGATAGCGTCATGCAGTGGCATGGTGTCTACATTGTACTGGCTTTTCTCGAATTCCCTCCACTTTCTAGGAATTAAATCCCATTGTTCGTCGTAAGGTAACTCAGCAAAGTTGTCGTCCATGGCCGCCCAAAGCTGGCTGAACAAGTATTGTTCGTAATCTATTTTCATGGAATCTAAGGTACTCATAATTTTATAAATTTCTAAGTGTTTGGTCGTTGGTGTTGGTGATTAGTTCGTTGATTTGTTGGATTACATCTAGCATGCCATCGGCTCTTGCTATGGAGTGGGCATATCTGCTGTCTGCTTTTAAAACTTGGGCTTCAGAATCTAACTTTTTAAGAAGAGTACGAAGCGGTCTCTTTTCTTCTATGAGTTCAAGAATCCTGTCCTTTGCATGGTCAAGTCTATCGGTCAGATAGAAATCAGCAGTCTCGAGACTGTCCTCTTTGAGTCTGAGAACGCAGTACTGATTACTTAAGTCTTCATTGTGACGAAGTGAGTTGGGCAAATACATCTTAACGATGCCGTTGATTACCACTGAAGCCGTTGCATCATTGGCACGAGTTGTGTTTACCACATCTTCAAAACAGCGTTCTAGTTCGTGAATTACTGCCTTAGGGCGTTCAACAAGAAAGTAATAATCGTCGAGGGAATGTAAATTGTAGTCGGTTTGTTTCATGATTTTTATTTTGATATTAGTCTTATGTACTGGCAATTGAAAGTTTCACACAAATCCCTGAACTGATTCATTACAGCAAGGTAGTTTGTTTTCCAAGTTGGGTCTTCGATACGATTCAGATTTATTTCTGATACCTCAGTATAGGGGTTGATGATGTGTTCTTCGTTGTTTACATCCAACCATTCAACGTTGAAGGCAAGAATCCATGCTACTAGCACAGCCGGGATTTCAGATTCTGATACATCTAAGATGCTAATGGAGCCGATTGGTTTTATATTCATGATTTATAGTTCATTATTTTTCCACTTACCTACAGCATCTACGATTAACTCTCTCTGCTCTTGAGTGTACTCTTCTGAGTTCATGAGATATTCGTCTAAGTCTGGGTACTTGGGTTTGTTAAATGGTTTCCAATTTAAACTTTCATCAGAGTTTAAGTCACATGCAATTTCGATGTTGTGGATATGTGTCCAACAATAGTCAGTCATTGCTGTTGGCTTGTGAAAAATCTCTGTGAGCCCATTTTCTTCGATGTGTTTTCTAATGGCGTGCATGTCGTCCAAGACCATGGCAAGGCGGTGTTTGAGTTGTTGTGTTTCGTCCATAATTTTTGTTGGTTTTGTTGGGGTTATCTATTGTCTCTTTGAGTATACCCCCCATCAAGATGGGGTGTACTCAAAGAAGACATAGATAATGTTAGTGGTTTTTAGATGTCGATTTGGTAGATTTTTCCGTCGAGTTTAGCAAAGGAGATGAACTTGGGGTCGTACCACTCAGTGAAGTAGAACGTGCCGTCTTCATAGTATTTATCTCTGAGTTCATCATCTGTTAGTTCTTTGTCAACCTCAGGTTCCTGAGAGATGTTTCTCAAGAGATTACACAAAGCTATTTCAGAAAATACGTAGGTTTCGTCGCCAACAAGCCAACCTTCGTTCATCAAAGCTCCAGTGATACTGCAACGCCTTGCAAAGAACTCAGTGGAATCACTGCATAGAAAGGCATACTTCTCACAGATTTCATTTTTGATAGCTTCTAGCTCTTCAGGTTTGAACATGGGAGTATCCTCAAACTCTATAGATTCATGATAGGCTGTTCTGAGAAGTTGCAGAGTCAAGCGTTTTTCGATGTCGTTTCGAATGGTCTGAAAGATTGTGAAGTCTTCGATGTGGTCTTCGGGCAGTCCTTCTTTTTTGAGTCTTACTTTGAGAACTTCAAATACGTCAGAGTAAAGAAGGCCAACATGATAGTTGATGTTTTGTTGCAGAGTGTGAAAGTCCATGATTTTAATACTTTGATTGGATTAGGTTGTTGATGTTTTCTATGATTAGATCGTTGTGATTTCTAAAGAAATCGTCCATTGCTTCAGCGTCTCCGTCGAAGTCTTCTAGATGCCAACTGAGACAGCTAAAGCCTACGGCTTGGGTTTCAGAAGCAACTGCTTCTTGCATGTCTAACTCAGACATTATTTCTGTGACGAAGCATCGCTGTTCTTCTGCTTGTTTTTCAAGAGCTGGCAAGCATGCCATATAAAGTTGCTCTGTGTCGAAGGTAGCCACTAACTCCGAGTGACTACCTGAGATTGATTGAAAAAATACTTTTATCATGATTAAGATTTATTTTTGATGTGAACTTCCCAAAGGAAAGCAAGGCGTTCTCTTACCCTTTCATTTTTGAAAAGAGCTGAGAAACTACCAATGTAACCGTTAAAGGAAAAGGTATAGTTCGTGTTTACACGGTAGTAACCTTCAATCTTTTTTCCTACGAAAAGGATTTCTGTTCTGTTGATGTAAACCTCAATCCACGCTATCCTTTTATCGTGGATTTTTTCAGCACCTATTTTGCCGATATGAATCATCCACTTGTCTATTCCACCTGTGGCACTGTGCTTTGGTTCCAATTCTGCGACAAATCCAAGGATTTCTAACTCGCTGTTTAACACTTCGATTTCTTCTCTGACATTAGCTTCAATTACATTGTATTCTGCAATGTTAATCTGTTTTAGCTCGGAGATGAAGTCTTCTCTTCTTTGAATCTCAGAGATAATACTTTCGAAATTGAATCGTGACTTTTGATTTTTGCGCAAGTCTATGACTTGATTGTGATTTTCAAACTCTTGTTTGATTTGGTCGATGATTTGGTTTTGTTTTTCTGTAAGCATGGCTTAGATTGATTTTGCTAGGTTAAAGTTTCCGATTGGTTGGTTGTTAAATTCCACGATAGTAATCGTGTTTATCATTCGATATTCTTTCTTGTCAAGGTCGAGTACAACTCGATAGCCCATATCTTTTGGCTTGTACTTCATGCCGATTCCTTTGACGGTTTGGCAGATGCCATTTTTATCTATGTACTTTCGTACACCAGTCCGGCCACGGAGAGTTCTAACCTCTCCGTTTTGTTTTACAAACTTGCAAGAAAAGAACTTGCCTGAGTCGATGATTTCGAGTGCTTTGGTTTTAGTTATCATGATTTTTCTTTGATTCGTTTTCTGATTTCTGATTGTGTACCCATAGTGCGGCTCTGTATTCAATCTCTGATTGAGATAGCTCTACCCATATAGGAGTTACAACTAAATACAAAGTACTATTTTCGATGTCGGCACGATGCCCTACTGATTTGAACCATGCCTGAGCATGTTCTAATGTTTCTTGAGTTAATTCTGTTTGAACTATCATTTTTCTGTGATTAAAAGTTATGTATTACGAAACCTGAAGTATCTTTTAAGGCTTTGCCTTTGGCTCTGAGTCCCAAGATTGTACCTAAAGGTACGTCAAGCATCAAGTCATCTCGAGAGTCACCGTCAACCACTGGCATTCCATAGAATGTCTCAGGCAAAGGTTGGTCTTTCTTGACAGCAAAGACAGCAGCACCTACGGCCAACTTGTTACTGACAAGCCATTCGAAACTTTCCCAATTATCTTCAGATAAACTGAAGGCAACTTGGTAGCGATGTCCACTCTTAAGAGTGTAGTTACCTGCTTTCTTAGGGATTTTTGTGTAGTCATAGAAAACTACGTTTGAAGGAATCTGCTCACCGTAGGTGTTAGTCAGTTGCTCAACTAGCTTGATATCCGAAGTGCCGTTAAGACGTACAGCCAAAGGCTTGTTTAATTTCTGAAGACGCTTGGCTGTGTTAACGATTTCGTGAGCAGTCTGAAGCAAAAAGGTGAACCTATCTTGTAGATAGAAGTGGGTTTTGTTGAGTCTTGCCTTCTTGACATTAGCATAAACACCCATGCCAGCTGTAAATAAGCATGCTTTGCGACATCCTTCGGATGAGAAAGGGCAAAGGTTAACACCCAATTCGTTTTGTTGTTCGGGAGCAAGATATAAAATCTTGGTTGCACGAACGTTTTTCTTTGTCTTAGCATTCGACTTGCCGTCAGATAAAATAAGCTTTGGTACTGTGTAAGCGACTTTGTTTGTTGTCATTTCGGTTTGCATTTTCATGTTGGTTGATTGATTGTTTTTTGATTGTTTTACCATATCCCCTTTTAGTATACCCTTCATAAAATCAGGGTATACTAAAAGGGAATATGTTAAGTTGGTTGGTTTTTGTGGTTAAAGTTCAGCGTCAAAGTGACATTGTCCTTTTTCTATGATTGAGTCACGAATTTGGTAGCCTAGCAAAAGGTCGGCATACTCAGACAGCATGCTTGCTGTTATCTCTGCTTTGCCAAGCATGACATCATTGTAGCCATTGTTTTCTTTGAAAAAGTCTTCAATCTTTTGCTTGTTGTCGCCTAGGGTGTGTTCAATCTCTCCGATTTCCTCTAAAACACTTGGCAAATCTTCACTTTCGAATCTATATTCGATAAAGTTAGGTTGGTAACCTTCTGCGCCAAATCTGTCAGCAGCGGTTGATGATTGAACTGCAAACCAAAATTTGCCTTCGATGTCTCCTGAATAATAACGTCCCATGATTCTTTGATTTATTTTTATTGTTTTTCTGTGATTTACTTTTGATTACTTGAATGATTCTAAGATTTCAGCGATAGCCTCGGGGCTCTGCTTAAAACTAAACTTCAGACTATGATACATAGACTCTAAGAGTCCACTTTTTTCATGGTCATAGCCATAGAAACCCCAAACCGATTCTGTGTCTTCTGTTTCAAGGTTGTTTATAGCAAAGCCGTAGCATTCTCCTTTGACCCAGATATCATAGATAGAAAGTTCACTGCGAGCATTTACTAAAAACTCTTCTCTTGTTCTCTCATTGGATACAATGAATCCAATTTGTCCCGAATCCCAAGGGTCATTGAAGTCAGTCAGAGAGAAAGAAAGACCGCTGTGGTCAAGCATATAAACAGGAACTACATGCTTAAACTTTGACTGTAAGTCAGCTTCCATTTCTTCCCATGAAGTAAAAAACTCAGAGTAGTTTGGAATACCTGTTTCATTTGGCATCTTGTACCGTTTATGGAACATAACAAACTTGGTCTCAGTGAAATTCATTCTTGGATTTTCTGCATCTTGGTCGTAGTGAATGTCAACTTCGATGTTACCGTAGGTAAGTGATTCTCTTTTCATGATTTAGATTAGTCTTTTTTGTTGTGAAGGTCGATTGCTGTGATTAGATAAAGCCCTGTGCTGATTGCAGTAATTATCGAGAGGAAAAGGTAGACTCCAGAATGAGCCATACCTTCAATTGAAAATTGTCTGATGCTAATGATACAAAGAGCAAAAGAAAGTGCTGTGATGAATGTTGCTAGTTTTTTCATAGATTAATTTTATTACTTGTTTTGATTGGTTTCGTCTTCGAAATAAGGAACGATTGGCTTTGGAGTGAATGGCTGTGCATCTTTGTTAGCATACTTTTCATGCCACAATCTATCGATTGAATTACCCATTCCAATTATAGTGTTGACATAAGTCACATAGAAATTGGGGTGAAACAGACTGATTTTGCCATTGGCAGAGTCGATTTTATCCTTTTCCCATAGTGCCGGCAATTCTTCTTTGATAACTTCGATGTCTTTTCTGATTCTATCTATGAGATATGACTGATAGATTGGATGCATGTTCTTGATTTCTTGAATTAAGATGTCGGTTGATGTTTTTTGCTTTGGCATAGTGTGTGTTTTTTCTTTGATTGTTTGGTTGTTTGATTGTTTGGGTTGGGGTTTCAGAGCCATTTTGCTATCCTAACTCTCTCTAATTTTATATAACCCTTCGTAAGAAACAGGGTTATATAAAATAAGAGTGAGTAAGACTTTGTTATTTTTGGGCTTGTTTTCGGATTTCGAGCAACTGCAACAGCTCTTCCACCGTAAGCTCAGTCATGCGGACGAACTTTTCATTAGGTTTTAGTCTAAAGCCGTCAAACATCATATCGACTATAGTCGAATAGTGGTAAATAGAGCCTTCGAATTTGCCGTCTATCATTAGACAATAGTCTTCTTTACATGGCACATAGTCAACCTTTGGTTGTGGTTTGTCGATTTGCTCGAAGTTTCGGAGCATGTTTTGAACTGCATTCATAATTTTATTTTTCTTTGATTAATCGTTTGATGAAAGTTCTATAGCGAAGCCAATGGTGAAAGCTATGGCTGTAAAGAATACTACGATATGATTTCCGTCACTTTTGAAGCATTCTACGAATGAATGACAGGAAACAAGGCTTGCCATAAAGCATAGTATCATAGAGATTAGGAGAGTAACGATTGCAATTGTGGCAACGAAAATGATGATGTTTTTTACGAATTTAATAGCTTGATTTTGCATAGGTTTTTTCTTTGATTGTTTGTTTGTGTTTGTGTTTTTTCTTTGATTGGGGGATTTAGTAGGTATCGGATTCATAGTATTCATGGTTTTCTAGTTTATCCCAAACATAATAGTCAAGTTCATCGATAGCAGTTTCCAAGGCTATGGTTTCAGCTTTGCTGAGATTCCTTAAATCTTTGATATCATAGATTACTTTGTCATAGATACTTTCAACCTTTGGTTGCAATGCTTCGAAGTGTATATCCTTTGGATATTTGCCAAACAAACTTTGCAGTTCGCTTAGATTCAAGATAAAAGCTTGAATGTCGGCTTCAGAAGCTATTTTTTCTATGATTAAATCTGAACGGTCGGTTAATAGTTCTAACCTATGGTTAAACTCAAGTAGGAAGTCGGTGTAAATGGTTTTGTATTCTGAATATAGCATAGTTTTTCTTTGATTAGTTTTTTCTTTGATTTTTCTTTGATTGTATGAACTTTTGATAAAAATGGAAGTTATCTAACTTCCATGATGTGCTTTTTCCAAGATTTCAATTCGAAAGCATCTTTGTGAGAAATCGTAGATTTCTTGTCTTCCTTTGGAGCTGAGGTTTTCATAATGGCTTCAAAAAGACTGATTTGAGAGTTTTCTTTCTTTCTTCCAACCTTCGGTTGTTTTGGAGCAACAGCTTTCTTTTCAACCTTCGGTTGCTTCTCTACAACCTTCGGTTGAGATTGTAACTCTGCAATAGCTTTGCTATTGGCTTGAACCATCTCTGTAAGAGATGCCATTTGGCTTGCCAAGGCAGTCACTGATTTTGTTAGTTCAAGTAAAACTTGATTTTCAGCAGTGGGCTTTTCAACCTTCGGTTGTTTTGGGCTTGCTTGCCTAGGGGCTTGCTCGGGGGCTGGCTTGGAGGCAGGCTTAGAGGCAGGCTTGTGGGCTTTTGGTTTTTCAGTGACAACCTTCGGTTGAGTTTGGGCTTCAGAGCCTCCAAAAAAGTGCTGCAGGAAATTCTCTTTAAGAGAATCGCGCTCACTTTTTGGTTCAAAGCTAACTCTAATGTCAAGCATAGCTTGAAGAGTTGACATCTGAAGTTCTACGAACTTCTGATGAATAGGCTGACCATAAAAATGCCTCCAACCTTCGGTTGAAGCTTGAGAAAGGAGCTGTAGATAAACGACTCTGTCGTTAATGCGCTTGCTTAGCCATGCCTTGCGGGCTTTGCGGCTAGCAAAAGTTTCCAAATGGCTAAGGATTTCATCCTTAGAGTGAACTTTCCTTGTTTCAATGAAACTCTGTTTCATTGTTTCAGTAACTTGGCTTTGAATGCTTTGCATTGTGGTTTGTTTGGTTTGGTTTTTCATAATTTTACTTTGTGTTTTTATTTAAGAGTTACTACTAACTACACCCTTTACAAGGGTTAGTAGTAACTCTATAAAAACCCAAAGTAATTAGTCGGCTCGGAGTTCGGGGACTCAGAACCTACTATCCACATTACTTACCCTAAAGGGTAAAACTAGTTATCCACAAAAATTCTAAACTACGTTTAGTTCTTAGGTAGGTACACAGACACAGAGGCACAGAGAGGCACATCTCTGCAAGGGCTTTGTTTCCCGCACAGTTCTGCCAGCGAAACGGCCTAGGCGGGCGTGTATGCGCCTGTATGTACGTCTGCACACGAGGAAAATCCACCTCCTATTAAACTCTAAAGAGTTTAGTGTACAAGAAATTAGACAGATAAGCTTTGCTTAAGGGAAGAAGCACTGCCAAAAATCGGTGACAATTCAGGGCAAACAGTAAACTGTTTGATTTAAAGAGAAGCAGCAACACATTCTCTTTAGGCTGACTGAATCTCCGATTCAAATCCTTAAAGCCACCCCAAACCACCCCAATCCGACACCAACAAATGTTGGTTTCTCCTAGATAAACGGCACTTTGACCGAAGGTCACTTCGAATTTTATTTTGTGCGCCAAACCGTGTATGTTCCTTGCGCATGGTTTCGCGGGGGCGGGCATGCATGAAGGCGGGGGGTGTTTTTTTGAGTGATTTATTGAAGATTTTTATAACGTTAACCTCCACCGCTCACACAAGCAGTACCCCCGGGTATACAGACCCCCCGGGTACATTAAAAAAGCCCCCCGGTTGTTACCAGAGGGCCTTAAAGTGGTGTTTTGTATAAGGTTTTGTATAACTTTTTACGAACTGGGTCTCCGATTTTCCCGGGTGGAGACCAAAAAACTTCTACAAAAAGTTATACAAGCGTCATTTTAGCCACTTTACATCAAAAATGAGAGGTCAACGACGTACAGATTAAAGTTCACACTTCTATTATTGAAATTGTGTTTTAATAAAGCGTGTGCAGCTGGGTCAATTACGATCGACGCTTTAGAAACGTTCGATATTGGTGTGACAGGAGGGATAATCTTATGGATTGGGTGCGCCAGTAGGTTGATTCCCTTGAGAAATTGTTCACCGGCATCACTGATAGCATGTCCAAGCTTATAATCGTTAAAGAATACAGGCTCCATTTGCTGGCCAAATACCATACCGAGTCTTTTAGCAAGCCGGTACTGGTATGATCCTGTGATAATCTTTATTGCGTCGGAAGCATACGCATTACAATTGAATGGAGAGTAGTACTCGAAGTCGTCTTTATCGTTAAAATTCGGGATAAAGATCGTATCTTGGTAATGCTTGCTTGCACGTCCAGAGTTTCTCACCACAACATAATCGGTTCTCCATGGGGAACGAGTACTTTGACCAGAGAAGTAGTCACAAGCGTTCTTGAGAATCATCTTGTGTATCGAGTTGACGGTAGGTAATTTTTTTATATTCATGTTGGCTAAATTTTTCAATTAAGGTTGCGATCAATCTCCGTTATTACATCTCCTACGTTCCATAGTGCGAATGTAAGACCAGCAAACATCCAGACCCAATGCCTGAACCCCCAGTGCTTGGAAGGTTCGTCGTCTTGTTTACAGCCTACACGACGGTAGTTATCGGTTCCTACTCCGATTGAGTGGCCGCCTTTACACATGTAGTCCCCGAACATCTTAGGATTATTCTCCGGGATGTAGCTCAGCAGGAACATCAGGGTGAACATTAGTAATATTCTCCCCTTGAGTTTCAGATTCTTCATTTGTATCGATCTTATCAAAGTATTCTAGAATGAACTCACGTAAGCGAGCTGGTAATTTTGACTCTTTCTTGAGGATAAGATGGTATTCTTCCTCAACGGTTCGATTCTCACGTGTGAGATGATATTCAACTTCATCTCGCATCGATAAGATTCGCCTTACTGCGGGGTGTACTTCTTTGTATTTTGTCATGATTGTTCGATTTCTTTTTTGAGTTGTTCTAAATCGTGGAAGAATCTATCCATGTTCTGTAGTTCGTTAGTTTCACTGCCATACTCGGTCATAATCTTTTCAGCAAAGTCTACTGCTAGCAACGCACACTGTTTAGCAACGAATGACATTGTATTGTGACTTCGGTAATTATAACTATCGATAAATTTGATTTCCTTCAAAATACCTTCGAGTAATACTTCTGCTTCTTCTTTCAGTGTCATAACTAGTGTAATCAGTATATGGTTATGGTGTCTACGTCGAAGTACTCTTTCATCTGCTCAATGGTCCACTTGCTGGATACTTTCTCCATGTATAGTCTGCATAGGACCACTGACGCTTTGATCTTGGAGCTTTCGTCTGCGTTTGGATTGTTTTCTTTCCACTCGAGAATGAAGTCGTGCAGCAGTTGCTCAAAATTTTTTGAAGTGGATTCGGCCTTTTCAGTCAAACGGTGAACTTCTACTTCTCCACCATTGGCTAATGTTTTTGCTGCCTTGATTGCACGAGCTTGCAGTTCTCTGGTCCACATCACCTGAACCCCCTCTAAAAGCCTATAGCGTTCACCGCAGGTTACGCATATGGAGTCTCCGCTTTTGCTGTTGTACACCAATGGCATGATTTCTTCAGGATTAGTGTGATTAGGACACACGGTGATTACCTCGTTTATGTTCTTTGAGTCTTCCATTACTTTATAAGTTTGATGTTGTTACGCAAGGACCTAATACCACGGTTGTCTGTTCTCCAGCTAATCTTACCACGCTCTTCACCGAAGTCAAGAGACTCGTGCTCTTTCATGTGGTTCTTGAGAAGGTTTGAACATTCTCTGTGTTGGCTTTCCATCTCTTTGATTTCACCGGCCAGTACCTTGTGGCGAACAGCAATCTGGAACATATCATCGCTTCCCTGCAAAGTCTTGGACTCACTGTCAGCGTATTTGGTGTTCAAGAATTTTTCAAAGGCTTCGGTTCCGTCTGGTTCTGGTTCGTACATCTGAACGTTCTCGATATCAGCTTTGGCTGCATCAATGCGGTGCATGAACTCGTTCATCTCGGAAACAATCTTGTCTCTCAAGTTCAGGTTCAGCTCCATTGGAATTGTCCAGAGCTTTCGGCCATCTTCCAAGAAAACAATCTCACCGTACTCAAGCTCCAAGCCAAACAAGTAAGTCTGCAGCTGAGTTACGTAGGACGGAGGAATGCCGCCTTCCCACTGCTTGGACGCAAAACCATTAATGGTCTTCACTTCCAAAACTCCAGTGAAGTTCTTGTTTACTAGTTTTCCACCGTAAACAATCTTGTCCGTTTCTTTGGACACCATTACTCGGTCAGGAGAAAGGAACAAGTGAGGGTAATCACTGTTGGTGATGTAGCCAGTAATCGGTTTGCAGATTCGGATTTTGGTTCCGGCTGCATAGTTTCTGATTACGGATTCAGGATCCTCACCATCGTAATACTCCCACATGTTGGCTACGAATTCTTCCAATCGGTTTCCGTAGAACATAGGAATGTTCTCGTCCTGCTTGATTGGTATAAGCCCTAGCTTTTGATAAAACAGTTCTATCTTGGACTTGTATGGATTCAAGCCCATCAATGTACCTATGTCCGAAGCCCCAAGGCCATTGGTTCTGAATGCCAACCACTCGTCGTAGTTGGTCTCCTTGTCGATGTTGATTAATTTGAGTTCACCCATTGGAATAATTTTTCTGCGATTTGAATAACCTTACTGGCGATCATCTCAGGGTCTTCGCCAAAAGGGGGATTGTACACGGATGCAGCTGCTTTCATGCAAGACTGCTTTTGAATTTTTGCGTCCTTATCGTAATGATGTTGGATGTGCTCAAGCGTTTTCTTTTCTACTCGCTGCAAAGCATCACCACCGGGAAGAGAACCTACCGTATTGGTAGGATCTTCTTCCACGTAAGCTTCCTTTTTAGGTTGAGCTTGGGGTTTTGCTTTTGCTTTGAGTTCGCTGGCTGGTTTTACAATACCTTCAGCAATGGCTTGAGCTAACGCAGGGTTAGCTATTTTTGTCATGGTTTATTGATTACCAAGGTAAGCCGTCGTCTTCTGTAAATGGAGTTTCTTGAGTTTCGTCAGAGCTGAAAGTATCAACTGACTTAGGTGTACCAGTTGGGATACTAGAGCTCGGACGATGTGAAGGAGCCTCTTGTGCAACAGCCGGGTGTACCAATTGAGATTTTGCTTTGGCAATCAAGTCAAAGAAAAACTTTTGTTCTTCTTCACGGTCGATGTCAATGATTTCACCTTTCTTGTTCTTGGTGAAAGTTACCTCAGGCTTTCCGTTTGGATTGTCTTTGGTAAACGCAAACTTTAAAGGAGTGCCGTTGTTAACTAGAATCAGAGAGCTTTTCTTGATTCCGTTCTCTTCTTTCAAACGAGGAATGAAACGTACCGGGTAGCTCCAGTTGATGTTTGGAAGTACGCAGCAGAACATTCTGAAGTAAGATGAATCGACATCCATTTTCAAAATGTAGTTTTCTCCTTGGTCAGAAAGATGAACTTGGAATTTCAGTTTGGGCTTACCAGCGATTTCTTCTTCTCTTGTGCTGAAGCCGGTGACGTGTCCTTCGATGTAGTCGTACATGAAGTAGTAACGTGTGTCACCTTTTGAAGTAACAACCGGGAATGTGCCGGTTTCGTTTGTTTTGCTGTAACGCATTACTTTGCCGTTACGCAGGTCCACATAGATTGCAGACGTGTTGTTTCCTAGTGCCATATATATTTAATTTTAGGTTCCCTATTTTTGTGTCCGTAAAAACGAATAGAGCAAAGATATATGAGAATTTTAAAAAGACAACTCACCATCGACGAAATTGAGCAGGAAATTATCAACATTCGACAAGAAGGCGGTCCAAAATTTCTAGAGGATCGGAGAATCCAAGAGTTGCTGAAAAGCTACTACTACGACCAAAGGGAACTTAAAATCAATAGCCTCTCTAAGACACTGGTCAAGAACCTAATCTACATCCTCAAAAAGCGAAACATGACGCTGAAGGATCTGGCCGGAGAGATAAGTCGCAAGTCAGGTGGCTTGGAAACTGTATACCGCAACAAAGATTTACTTACTTCAGAATACTATCGGTGCGATAACATCATGACCTTTGCCATTGACTTTGGGTTTGGTCTGAACATCAATCCTTGGGATTTGCTTTTTTATGACCTTGAGTATTTAATTTCAAAAAATATGTTGAGCCCGTTTTGATTTTTCAAAAAGAGCTTTACATTTGTACCCCCCTTTAACGGTCGGTGAAAAGACGGTGGCGTTATAGGGTTGTGTGCTACCATGGGATTCCGGCACAGCACAGCGATGGCACTAAGGAATGATTCGCAGGACCGGACGGAGGGTGCAACCTTCGATAGTTGATTCCAAGCTGATGGGCTTGCATGTTCCACATCAGTCATTGAAGACAGTCTACGAGCAAGTCTTTTTTGGTGAGCACCCTTTTTGGGATAGCTCACGCATATCCTCAGTTCCAAGCAAATCATTATATTACTTTACAGTACTTAATCTTAAATAAGAGAATTCTTATTTAACTTTAGTTATATTTGTATAAATTTATATAAATTTCGCAAAAATTCAATGATTGCTTTAAGAGACCAACCCAATCAATTTATACCAGAAAATCAAAAAGATCCAGAATGGTATAGGGATTCGCTGCGCTACGTTGCTGAAAAGTACAACACACAGCAGAATATGTTGGGGTATCAGAACACTGCAACATATGAAAAGCCAGTAGATGAAATGCTTCGCATGTTCACTTACTACCTTGGCAAACAAGAAAACAAAGATTACTACTACAAGACGAAAGACGAAAACAACTGTGATCTCCCAACTGTCTGGATTAATGGACAGAAGTTGACTTCGATGATTGATTTCATGATAGGCAATGCTATCAAGATGATTGAAAACATCGAGCCGTCTGTAAAAGGTACATCTGAGGCCCTAGTTTCCAAGAAGAACATGATGTTGGCCCTTGGCATGCTTAAATTAAAGTATGAGGAAATCTTCATGAACATGAGTGAAGGGGGAACTGAGTTCAATCCAACTGGAGCAGAACAGTTTGAAACTCCAGAAGACTTGGAGAGATTCATGCTGTACGATTACAAAGAGTACGCAGAAGTAATTGCTCAACGTTTGGCTAATGATATTCTCTACAGGAACCGCTTCATTGAAAAATACAAACAAGGATTTTTGTATCTTTTGCTTGGTGGAGTTTGCGGAATTGAAAACTCAATCAAGAACGGAAGACAGTATAAAGAAATCATTCTGCCTTACAACTTGATTTGGGACAACTCGGTGGATGATGACTTTAACACTAGGGCTCACTATGTAGGTAAAATTGATTGGCTTACTCCCGGTGAAATTTTGTCACGTCCAGAATTCTTGGAGTCTCTGACACCCCAAGAAATCGATGAAATCAAAACAGTAAATACTCAGACACTGGACAAGATGCTCGGTGAAGAGTACATCACTTCCAACAAACTGCGTTGGTGGTATAATTACTCTGGCGTTCCAAAGATGGCCTGTGTTACAGGTTACTGGGTAGGCTACAAAGAACTACGTTACGAACAAGTAAAAGACCAGTACGGAAACGAGCACTTCTCAAAGATGAGAACTCGTCAAAACTCAAAGTACTGGGTGAAGACTATTTATAAAGGAACTCTGATTGCCAACAAATATGTGGTAGACTTTGGTGAGACAACGAACATTGTTCGCAGGTCCGATGATCCACGTGAGGTTCAGTTGCCAATTTCAGTATTCCTTCCAAACATGGTGATGGGCGAAACTCGTTCGATTGCATCTCGCCTTCACAAACACCAAGATAGAATTGACTATCTTACTTACGAGATCACCAAAATGACGGACCGGGCCAAAGGCAAGGTTTTCGTTTTGAACAAACATAAACTTGGCTCTGCAACTTCTCAAGAAATCCTAAACGATTTCGAAAGGATGGGGATTCACATCACCGATGGCAACATGACTGGTGAAGATTTCAACAACGCTGATTACAACAAGGTCGTTGAAGTAGTTGATATGACTCTGGACCCTAACGTTAACATGATGATTACGCTTCGCAGAGAAGAAGAACGTATCATGGAAGAGATTGTTAACGTTCCTAAAATCGCAATGGGTCAGCAGCAAGGATATCTCGGTGCAAAAACTCAAGCCGGTTCCATTGCTCAATCAAACCTAGGTACTTCTTATTTATATCAAGGCTTCATTCAGTTCATTGAACGCGACCTTCAGTATGCACTGAACCAATACAAGGTTTCGTTGTTGACTTTGGAAACCGATACACTTGGCCTTCTTGATGACAGAGGAATCGAGTTCTTGGAAATAACCGAAGACTTCAAGTTTGAAGACTTTGGCGTTTATATCAAAGTAAAAGACTTTGTTGATGAACAATCTAGAGAACGTCTTCTTGCAATTGCTCAAGCGGCTATGCAAGCTCAAATGATTGACATGCGTGATTACTTGCGCATCGAAACAGCCAAGACTTACACTGAGCTTCTCAAAGAACTTGAGTACTCAATGGACAAGAAAGATCGTGAGCGTAAACAGCAAGAAGAACAAGCTCGTATTATGCAAGCTGCACAAATGGAAGCCCAGATGGCAATGCAGCAGCAACAAGCTCAAGTTGCTCAAGAAGGAAATAACTATCGTTCCGAGTTGAAGTTTGTTGGTGACATGGCTAAAAATTCACCACCGCCTTCAACAGGGGAAGCACCTGTAGAATCCATGGCAGAAGCACCTGTAGCAGCAGAAGGTGAAATGACTGGACAACCTGCAGAAGTTCCCATGGAATAATGTATATTTTTCTGAACACACTTGACTTTTGAAATTTTTATATAATTTTGTAAAAATATGTACGATACTATCGAACAACAAATCAAGCAGCAACAACAGCAACAACAAGATACTGGTGCTGGTAGTGCTGATCCTCAACCACCAGTTGATCCTCAACCACCGGTTGAGCCAGCTGCTCAAACTCCTCCGGCAGCTCCAGCTGCTACAGCAGCTCCAACTCCTCAGGCACTTGCTGTTGAACCGGAGCCACCTGTTGATCCACCTGCAGATCCACTGGTTGATGGCGATGATGTTCCATGGTACGAAAAAGAAAATTCATCTACACCAAAGCCAGCTGATGCACCAGCTAACGCTGATGCTCCAACTCCAGTTGTAGATGAAGATGAAGATATCAAATTGTTAAAGGAGTTCAAGAAGTCTGGCAAGACTTTGAAAGACTTTATCAATGAGATGAACGTTCCAGATTATGCCGCTATGGATGATGCTACTATCGTTGAGATGGGGCTTCAGCAACTAGAAGGCTTTACTGGAGACGATTATGCATCTGCTGTTGAAGAGTTCAACCAGATGTCTTTATTTCAGCGCAAAAAACTAGTACAAGAGTATAGAAACACATTCATGCAGCAGTCCGAGTCGAAGTTGAAACAACTTACTCAGGAACCAGCTAAACAGAATGACCGTATCCAACAGACTGTACAGCGTTTTGAAGCAGAAATCGACCAGATTGCAAAAGAGATTTCAGGAAAAGAACTGTACGGATTTAAGGTGACTGACGAAATGTCCACTAAAATCACAACATTCTTGAAAAAAGAAATCAGTTTGAATCGTGCCGATGGATCTATAGATGCAGAGTTAATGGCTGACTTTGCATTGTGGCGTTTGTATGGAAAAGATATCGTTCGAGCAAACGTTACCGCAGCCAAAAATGCTGGCCGGAAAGAACTGTTGATAGCGACAACAAATCCGTCTAGTGGTGCAGGATCATCCAATGCCAATCCGGGTATGAAAAACACCGGGGCAGATGATGCGTTCAGTGCCTACCTAAACGCTAAAAAAAGATAAAAAAATAAAAAATGGCAAGTCCAGTTACAAACCTAGATTTAAACCAGTCGCTCCTCCTTAGGGGGTTGAGCTTACCCAATAAAATGGCCATGGTTTACGCCCAAGATTATGGGTACAATGTTTTGACTCAGTTGACTTCTAAGTTGTCTTCTTCTATTTCGACTCCTCAGCCGAAAGTAGAAATCAGCGCACTTGGAAATCTTTCTGTTTATTCTCGTATTTCTGCTGCTCCTACCACCCCAAGTGGATATGCTGTAGGTGAAGCTTTGCTAGTAACCTTAGATGATAACTCCAACTTCCGTATTGGTGATATCGTTGCTGACGCTAACATGGTTCAGGCTATCGTAATTGACAAGCCTTCTTCTGGTGCTAACCAGCTTATCGTGAAGCGTGTGAGCACTACTTTGGTTATTGCTAACCACTTCTTGTCAGGTACTATCTGTAAGTCGTTGTTTGACTCTAGCGCAAACCGTTACAGCGGTGGTAAGACTCCGTTGAACTTTGTTCCTCAGACTGACTTTACCTACACTGCTATCACTCGTGAAAGCTCTAGCCAAGCACGTCGTGATCGTGCTGCTTCTTTCGTGAAATGGCAAGGTGATTTCTGGTATCGTTCATATGACGATTTGACTCTCCGTAAGTTCTCTAAGAGCTTGGAGTTCAAGTATGCGTTCTCTGAGCGTGCTATCGTAAACGGTCCTCAGGGTGAATCTTACACCACTGCTGGCTTGCGTTGGTCTATCATCAACAACGGTGGTACATACCTTCCATTGACTGCTGAAATCACTCAGACTCAGTTTAACGACTTCTTGGAAACTTTGGTTCGTAAGAGTGCTGAAAATGGCCGTAACCTTATCGCATTGATGGGTACTGCTATGATGGCTCGTTTGCAAACCTTGTTGTCTGCTTACATCCAGTATGCTGGTACTACCAACACCTTGGGTGGAGTTTCAGTAGAAGGTTTGAACGTTATGACTTACAGCTACGCTGGTATCAAGATTGATTTCGTTCGTTGGGCATTGTTGGATGACGATGCATTCAAAGGCGATTTGTCTGGTGTTACTGGTAAGCCTCGTATGTCTCACAGTATGTATGTATTGGATATGACTCCAATTCCAGCTGCTGACGGTAGCGGTACAATTTCTCCTTTGCAGAAGTATCACTTCAACAATGACGAGATGATCGCTAACTACGTACCGGGTATGATCGGCTTGCAAGACTCTAACCCTTCTACTATTAAGCAAGCAATTGCTAATGGTTTGACTGGTTCATTGGCTACTAGCGATATTGACGGTGTGGACTTCCACATTCTTTCTGATTGCGGTCTGTACGTTGCTGCTGAGCGTTGCGGATTGGTTGAATTAATCGCTTAATCTTTTAGAAAATGCAAAATCAAGCTTTATTTAATGGTGCAACTACCCTTGCCGTAGATAACGGTAAGCTGCACTTTGTTCGTGTTGGTGTTGACATCAACAACGTAGATGCCATGAGAGCTATCCCTATGGATGTAGCTGGTATCTTTAATGTTGAGATTGTTCCCGGTGTTGCTGGTACTTCACGTAGCCAAACTTTGACTCCTACAGCTGCGAATAACACAGTTTACACTGTGACTATTCAGGTGTACAAAGAGTCTGATTGGGGCTACTTTGGTCCTATTCTGCAGACTTTCACTGCTAGCTATACCTCAGATGGTACTGCTACTGTAGCTGAAATTACTGCAGGTTTGACTACTGCTATCAATGCTATCGGTGCTGCTTTTGGCGTAACTGCCACTGACGGTACTACTTTGGTAACTGTAACCTCTAACACAACCATTCCTCAGAACATCAACTGTATTAGCACTGGTGCTGGTACGTTGGCTGTTGCTCAGACTGTAGCTTTCGCTAAACCTTACGGTTTGGCTGCTGAGTTGCAAGCTCGTGGTTTGGCTAGTGCAACCACTGGTCAGTTGTATACCGAATTCATTTTCAAAGTAAAACAGGGCTATGCCTCTGGTCACGTTAGTTCGGGCCAAGAATACCTTGAGCAGACTATTTGGATTAACACCACTCAGTCTACTTTGATCACTGCGTTAGGTACAACCTTCCGTGATGCTCCGTTCACCACTCCTGCTTACAACCTGTAATCTGGAGTTTTGTAAAAAGGGGGGACTTGGTTCCCCCTTTTTTTGTTTTTAACAAAAAACACTTATCTTCGTTAAAATATTTATGATCCGCAAAATACTTTTATCGGCACGAACTCCCAAGGGTACACATACTCTTCAGGGCAGTTACTATGACAAAGCTTCTCGTAAACATCTTTACTGTGTAGAAAACGGTAAGCGTGTGGTTTCAGATTTTGAATTTGATGCCTCTCTTAAGCAATTCGACGTATTGCTTGATAACGCTGCAATCTACACTCTAGAGTATGATGACAGCAACGCCTATGAATTGGCAGTAGTTGACTTTTACATGAACCACCCATTGGTTCAAACCGAAGGTCATCAGAACATCAATTTGATTAATGGCTTGTTCACTTGTGTTCTACAGCACAAGATTGTTGACAACGAAGTATCCAACCTTAACGAAAACATGGATGTTGCGTTGAAGTGCTTGGCTTTGTCATTTGAGGAAAAAGCTGATTTAGCATATGCCCTAGGTATTGATGCTAGAGGTTTAACTCACAAAGAACTGGTAAGTCGTCTGATTGGTCCAAACCTTACAGGTGACGCAATCAGTCGCAAAAACGTATTCATCCATTTTTACGAATCTGCTGATACAGATCGCAAAGTAAAAGTGTATGCTCAAAAAGCCATTACCTTGGGTATCATCAAACTTGAGAATGGATACTACCGTGTCGGTGGCAGAACTCTTGGAACCAATGAGCGTGATGTCATTGACATGTGCCTAAGCGACAAAGATTTCTTCTATGGTTTCATCAAGGTAGAAGTCGATAAGGTTATAACCAAACCTAGCGAAAAACTCGATGATATGAGTAAAGAGGATATCACCGAAGTAGTTGCTGAAAAGGTTCAAGAGATTAAGAAACTCAGAGGTAAGAAAACCGAAATCATTGATTCGTTAACCGTATAACCATTGTTTCTAGTAATTAGTGCCAAGAGCCCCTCACCAGAGGGGTTTTTGGTTTAAAGTAAATCTATGATACGTAAAAAAGAAAAAAAGATTCCAGTCAAGGGGGTTTCAGAAAAACCTCTAAAGGAAACCATTTGCTCCGGCTGCAAAAGAAATCGTCCTTATGCCAACAAAACTAAAAAGCTTTGTTCTACCTGTGTGAAAAAAGCCGCTGACGAAAAAGCAAAAGAACGCAGAGCAGTCAAGCGTGAAAAGAAACGCATGAGTATTTCTCAACTGACTAAAAGATTAGACACTGTTTTTTCATTGTACATCAGACTAGAAAACTCCAACAAAAATGGAATGGTAAAGTGTTTCACTTGCGATAACCCTCATCACTACAAGTCTATTCACAATGGCCACTTTCAATCCAGACGATTCATGTCAACTAGGTTTGATCCTTTTAACTGTGCTCCCCAGTGCTACGCATGTAACGTTGGAATGAGCGGCATGCAGTATGAGTTCGGCAAGAGAATTGATTTGAAGTATGGAGAAGGAATGGCAGATTTGATTGTTCAGAAATCCAAAGGTGTTTACAAATTTACTCCTGAAGAAATGCTTGAGATGATAGAATTCTTCGCTGAAAAAGTAGACAAACTCAAGAAGCAAAAAGATATATCAGATTAAAAATAAATTTTGTACATTTGTGTTAAATGACCGGGGCACAATTTTACACACTTCTTCAACAAAAGATCGACAAAGCTTACAGTGCATATATTGACACTGCAAAGGCTGATCGCATTATTGAAGATACTATCTATCGGTTATGTGAAAGGGTTTACAGGGATCTCGATTCTCAGAAAGATTACGATGAACTGTGGAGCCTTTTAATTAAAGATGAAGTTAAGACAGTCGCTGCTCCTTACATCGATTTGTCTGGCTTGGACAGAACCTACATGCATTTATTTCGTGTGGCCTGTACCTACAATACCCTTTTGGGTGCTCTTACTCGTGCGACCACTGGTTCGGGTCCGTACACAACCGTCTTTTCATCCAGTGGTCACACGGTACGAGTTGGGGATCAGATTAAAGTATTATCAGTTACTGGAACAGTTACAGCTACAACCAAATTGAATTTTACAGTATCTACTGCAACTACAATTGACGCAGCTGCACCAGTATATCTAGTTAGAACTTTTGAAGCATCTCCTTATTATTCGGATAGAAAACGTGACGTGTATCATGCACCTACCATTTTTCATCCGAAGTATCAATTGCAAAACCGAATAGCAGGAGCCGTAAACAATAAGGCTCTTTATTTGTTTCCTCAAGCAGACGGAATAATCATTGATTACTTTGCTCAGCCTACTGTTGCAAATGGTCACATTTTTCTATCGACCGGTGCAACCCAAATAACAGCTTATACAGAAAAGTTTCTGTATCGTTTAGCTGACGAATGTGTAATGACCTACGCTGGCCAAGTTCGAGATATCGAGCTTCGTCAGAGTTCCGCTCAAGACATAGCACTCAACCCCTAATAAATGAGTACACTTACTGAAATTGTACACCGTATTACTAGCAATGTAAACGGTGGCAACACTACCGATGAAATGCGTTTTGATTCTCTTTACATTGAGTCTAAGATTCATACCGCCAGAGCATCTATTTTGTCTGCGATGAGTAGACAACCAATGTTTGACCGCATCAATGAAGCGTGTGTACAAGTTTATAGTGTAGAATTACTAGAAGAAGATGCAGAAGCAGACTGTGATGTTGTTAGATTTCCTTGTCCCACTGTTGTTAGGCTTGATGATAGACATGATGGTTTTGTATATGTTGGGCACGTTAATGGTCAAAAGCCATTTCTTCGTATTCGCTCAAACTATACGGCTTTGTCTATGCATTCTATTTTTCAAAAAGAAAAAGGAGTAGCTTGGGATTATGTGGCCGATTATGATGGTAAATTTTACATTCAAGTTTATAAAAATCCAAAGCAGCGTAAGCTGTTGGTAAGGGCGTTATTTAATGACCCCACTGAAGTTCCAAACTATCGTCGTGATATTGATCAATATCCTATAGACGCTACTTTGGAAAATGATATTGTGAATACAATAACCAACGATCTATTGAAGCAGATGGTTCGCACATCCGATGTGGTTTCAGATTCACTAGATACTATCCCGAATAAACCGAATTAATCGAATTGACAGATGAAGATCGAAGATGTTATAGCAGCTGCATGTGAAGAACTACAAGTTAGTTATTCAGAAAACGCAATGTGGTTTAAGGTACTTGTGAATCAAGTGCTGAAGACATTTCGCTCAGGTGAAAACTTGCGTTACTTTTCAGTTACAGATGAAGTTCTTGATTCAAGACTTCCTTTGCCTGAAGGCTGGGTAAGAATAAACGTAGTTCGTACCTGCGAAGGTGCAAGATACTGCGAACATTACGACTACGAGATTCAGAATGAGCATGTGATATTTGAGTCTGCGTTAGAAATACGAGACGGTTCTAAATTTGTGATTGAGTACAAAGGCTTTCCTGTTGACCAAGCTGGAAACGTTTATCTCAAAGATCAGTGGGAACGCATGCTTGTAGCATACATTGGCTGGAAATATTCTCGTAGACACTTTGAACGTTACGCTCCGGTAATGGAAAACTACAAGCGTGAATATCAACTTCAACGAGCAGCTAA
>Ga0315907_10002511_pt1 | contig 22925 bp, 14 predicted proteins | sample LakEriMetagenome_3_FD_203525 | JGI IMG/M metagenome (GOLD analysis project Ga0315907, IMG submission 203525) | Freshwater fungal communities from buoy surface, Lake Erie, Ohio, United States - Buoy 12 MA123 | ecosystem: Environmental > Aquatic > Freshwater > Lake > Lake biofilm | place: USA...
AATGGCTTCATTTATATCTGAAATAGCGCTATCAACTCCTGGAACTAAAGGTACATTGTATCCTTTTACGGCTTGCTTCGCACTTAATTTATCTCCCATTAACTCCATTGCTTCTGGAGAAGGTCCGATAAATGTAATTCCAGCTTCTTTTACTTTTCTTGCAAATCCTGAGTTTTCAGATAGAAAACCATATCCTGGGTGAATTCCATCTACACCTAGTTTTTTGCAATAATCTAAAATAACATCTTGTTTAAGGTAACTTTCAGAAGATGGACTTTCTCCTACATATACTGCTTCATCAGCTTCTAATACATGTGGTGCGTTTCTATCTGCATCTGAATATATTGCAACACTGGCAATATTCATTTTTTTTAATGTGCGAATTACTCTTCTAGCAATTTCACCTCTATTTGCAATTAATACTTTTTTCATATGTATTTTACATGTTTTAAAGTCATTTGACTGAAACTAGTCAACGTGTGAATTGCAAGCCTTTAATTTATCCTTTAAGGAGTTTATCGTTTAGCTTATTTCACATTCTTGCAAAAATAATAAAAGTTCTCTTTGATTAACTTTATTTGTCTTTATTCTTAGGCTATAAAAGGTTTATTTAAAGAAATTGTCTTATTTCTTTTGGTTGGTTGGAACAGCAGTCAATTTTCTTTTCTTCTTGTTGATATATTTTTTCTTTGTTTTAGGTCTAAAGACATCTAAAGCGTATTGAATCATTTTGAAGTTTTCTAGATCATTAAAATCTTCTTGATAATGAAGTCCAGCACCTTGTGTAAAAAGACCTAAAGATTTTTGTTGGATAATCGTGTTGTCATTTGATTCATTGAATACATTTACTCTAAAAGTACCTGTTTCATTTAATAAATATTCCAAGTTTACATCACCTATTAATGAACTTTGTGAAGTAGATGTGGTAGTGGTTGAGGTTGTTGTTGCTGAAGTTGGGGAATTAGCTGAATTCTCAACACCAAAACTACCTGTTAATATGAGTCGATTATCTAAAAATTGTTTCGATACATCTAAAGCAACGGTGTTACCTCCATTTGCATCAGCATCTAAATCTAATTTTAAATTATAGTCCTTAGAAACTTGTGATAGCATTGAATTTATTTGATTTGCAACTAAATCTAACGCAGCACTTCCTCCGCCAGCACCTGCAGCTCCTTGTAACGGTTGAAAATGTTTCCACAATAATAATGAGAAAAATTGCCTGTTTTTTTCATCAGGATCATTTACTATTCTACTAATAAGATTTTGACCTTCTTCCGATGCTTTTGGAGCTTTTATATCAAAAGCAATTGCAGGTTTAAATAACGATTCCGTTAAATTGATGTAACATTGTATGTCTTGAGGTGTTGAGTTACTAGTTCCAGTAATATTTTCTGGTGAAATTTCGCTAATACTAGCCTTTACATCAAAGTATGTTTTTAAATCGATGTAGGCATTGTATGGATCACCTGTCCAAGTGATTGAACCTTGTTGTATAATAAGTGGTTGACGAACGGAACCCATTACAAAATTGTACATTCCGTTATTGACATTAAATGTACCTTCCATTTCTACATCACCTAAATTATCTAATTTAACAGCGATGTTTCCATTTCCTTTTGCAGTAATCTGATCACCAGTTTTATCATTAAAAATAACTTTTAAGTTCGCTTCAGGTGTTATTTCAAAATTTAAATCTAAGTCAACTCCTGTAAAATCAATTTCAGGAACTAGGGTTTTTATAGTATCATTTTTAACTGTATATTTTATGAAACTTTCTTCTTCCTCAACTTGAGCAGCTTCATACATTGGAAATATTATTTTTGTATCTTTCTCTGTTTTTAGATTTACAGTAATTTCTATGTTGTCGGCATAACCAAAAATATTCGCTGTACCAGTTCCATATCCTTTTCCATAATAAATATCACCTTCTTTAAATTGAGTATTTAATACTAGGAACTTATCTAGTGGTGCTGGTTTCCATCCTAAAAGTGGATCTTTATGAACGTAATCATCTTCTAGGTTAAATTGTAGATCAAAGTTCCAGTCTTTAAAATTCGAATGATAGAGCGAGCCGTTTAATGAACCTGTATTTCCTTCTTCATCATTAATTGGCATGTTATTAATATAAAAACCATATTTATCGGATGATATCTTACCGTTTAAACCAAAATTAACACCAAGAATATCTATTTTAGAATTTCCATTTATTAATTCAACTTCTCCTTCGATAATTGGTTCATCAATATTTCCTGTAACTTTTAAACTTCCATTTATTAAACCTTTAATATTCGACATTACATCAGGATCCATGAATGCATTTGTAAATTGAATATCAGTATTGTCGAATAAGAGATTGAAATCTAAATTATTATCTTTTTTATCGACTGAATAATTTCCTTCAAAAGCAAAAGTTTCTACATTTTTATAAATTAAATCACCTGTTAATCCAAAACTGTTAGAATTTTTATTCCATTGAGATTGAACAAAAACATTTCCGACTTCTCGATTATCAACAAATAAATTCTGAATATTTGCATCCCCTATATAATTTAAGTTTTTATATGGGTTTGATATGTATCCCCAACCATTTACTAATCCACTAATATTAACTGGAGAACCAATTAAATATGCAAATTCATCAAGTAATAAGTCGTTGACTTTGAAGTTTAATTTTTCTTCGTCATTCGTTGAAATTTTTCCATCAATAGCAATGTATTGATTGCTTCGTTCTAGTAAAAAATTATCAACTTGAATGTTTAATCCATCAATTCCAATGAATGACTGATTTTTTATATCCCATCTTTTTTCTCTTAGAGCAAAATAAGAAGGGTCGAGTAGGACTTTATATTTGTCGTAATCTAAAACAACAGTGTTCCAGCTGATTTTTGAATCGTTTTTAGTTTCTGGATTCCAAGTTAATTGAGATGTTAAAGTGTCTTTTGTACCTGTAGTTTTGAAATATAAATTATCTACGTTTATACTATCGTTTAAATGGAGTTTTTTTATAGAATAATTAGCAATTAACTCTGTAGACGTAACTTTTTGATCTACAGCAATTTTTTGCATTTTAATGTTTTGATAATTGATAGCAGGAGAACTTATTTTCATTGAAAAATCTTCTGTTTTACCAATGTAATTTCCACTTATTTTAGTCCCATTTGCAATCATAAGGTCAGGAACAAAAATGCTTAGAAAGTCTTTTGCCTCTTTTATCTCAATCGAATATTGAAAATGATTCTTAGGTTTAATAACAGGTTTTTTCTTTTTTGCTTTTTTAGAGTTTATCGCTAATTCTGGTTTAACAATTGCTGGAAATATTTTGCTAAATTGATTTTTGAAATCATTTACTACCGTTCCAAAATCTACTTTTCCAATAATTGTTGTGTTTAATATACTACTGTTAATCGTCAAAATGTCTTCTTCAATAGAACGATCAACTTTTATTGTTAATGCTGGTATGTTAATTTTTTTATCACCTTCTGTGTAGACTAAACCGTTCATTTTGATTGTCCCAAAAAGTGAGTTTGAGGTTGAACCCGTTAAATCAATAGTGAAATTTGAAGTTAATTTTGTATTGTCAATATGAGTAATGTTTAAATTATCTAGAATTGCTTTTGTTAAGTCAATATTGAAATTCATATGTTGATTTCCATTGAAATCGATAAAACCATCGTAAACTAGGTTTAGATTATCGTCTTTCACCTCAATTTTAGCATCAAAAATGTTATCCACGAATTTTCCTTGCTCAACAAAAACATTTTCATAGGTATAATCCAAGTATTGAAAATGATCGATATTTCCTTCAATATTATTAAATTTAATATTGTTTAAAGAAAAAGCTTCACCACTCAAAAAGACAGTTCCATCAACTTCTCCAAAATTGGAATCATTTAAAAATTTATCTAATTGGAACTTCTCAATTTTCACATCGTATTCACTTGCTTCTGAACGCTCGAAGAAATAAGAATTATTTTGTTTGTTTTCAGTAAACATAATCCCATTGTCAAACTTAATTGAGCCAAGCGATGTGTTCAGCTGATTTGCAGCGACAACAAATTGAGAATAAAATCCATCTAATTTTAAGTTTTTTGCATTAAAATAACCTAATCGTTCTACGTATTTATCAAAGCTTAAATAACCGCCACCATTATCTTTTGGTAATTTTATTTTTTTTAAATCAGCTAGAGGAAGATTTAAATAGTCTATTTTTTCTTGAAAAAAAGCATGTTCGAAATTTCTAAAATCAGGTAAATTAAGGGTTCCTTTAAGTTGTATATTATCAGCTGTTTTTAAATCTAAATTTTCAATTTTGAGATCTTTTACTTTTCTAGTAACATCAGCTGATAAAAAAACTTGTTGATCCATCCCTTCTAATGCCGTTGCAAAATAAGCGATATCTTTCATAGAGATGGAGCTAGGATTAATGTGTGAATCAAAAGAAACACTATCTTCAAATGAATAAAAACATTCATAGCGATCCATTAGAAGATTCATTTTTTTTGCATAAAGTGTTGTAAAAGGTGTTTTTATACTAAGATTTTTCATTAGCACACCTTTGGGTGAAACTTCACAGTTTGTTTTGAATTTTTTTAAAATAAATCCTGATTTGTCGATGGCTGAAATTTCTTTAATTGAGGCTTTTATGGTTTCTCCAATAACTGAAATATCTGTTGCTATTATGTTGACATGCTTTAAATGGATGTGGTCGTAATCAACGCCAAAAGTAGAGTAATACTTTCGATTATCATCGTAATTAAATTTGACATCATTTAATCGAATTTCATTTAGATATAAGTCAATAGCTTTTCCTCCTGAACTTCCTCCACCAGCAAAGTAATCGGTAATAAACCAATAATTATAATCGCCGGTAGTTTTATCTCGATTTAATTTAATAATACCTTTATCAAGTTCGATTTTATTTAACACTACTTTATTTGCTCTCAGATTTAAGCTTTTTAGTGTTACATAAACTCTAGGGATAGAAGCTAAAGTGTCTTGCTTTTGGTCTCTTACTAGAACTTCTTCTAAAGCCAATTTATCAAAAGAAACGATCGAGACTTTACCAATTCTGAATTCTGTTTTTAATTCTTTAGAAAGGAAATTTGTTGCAAAACTAGCTATGTATGTTTGAACGGGACTTGTGCGAATTACAAAAGCAAATAATAATATGAAAATTAGAATCCATTCAAATGAAATTCCGACTATTCTTCCTATTATTTTAATTATTTTTGTCATTCAGATACAAATTTACTAAAAGTTGAGTCAAAAAGATATAATAATACTAGGTATTGAGTCATCTTGTGATGATACTTCTGCAGCAGTTATCAAAAACGAAGCCATTTTATCAAATATTATAGCTGGTCAAGAGATACATAAAATTTATGGTGGAGTTGTTCCTGAGCTTGCAAGTAGAGCACATCAACAAAATATTATTCCTGTTGTAGATACTGCAATAAAGAAAGCTGGCATTACTTTACAAGATATTGATGCTATAGCTTTTACTAAGGGGCCAGGATTATTAGGGTCTTTAGTTGTAGGTACTTCTTTTGCAAAGTCATTTGCTTTAGCACTAGATATTCCAATGTTGGATGTAAATCATATGCATGGCCATGTTTTAGCTCATTTTATTGATGATGAAGGAAAGGCGAAACCAAAATTTCCATTTATTTGTTTGACAGTTTCTGGAGGACATACTCAAATTGTTTTAGTGAAAGATCATTTAGAGATGGAGGTTATTGGTCAAACAATTGATGATGCTGCAGGTGAAGCATTCGATAAAGCGGCTAAAACATTAGGGTTTCCATATCCTGGAGGACCATTGATAGACAAGCATGCAAAATTAGGTAATCCTGATAGATTTGAATTTTCGAAACCACAAATTAAAGGTTACGATTACAGTTTTAGTGGTTTAAAAACTTCAATATTATATTTTATTCAAAAACAGGTTAAGGAAAATCCAAATTTCCTAGAAGAAAATATAAATGATTTATGTGCTTCAATTCAAAAAACGATTATTGAGATTTTATTTAAAAAGCTCATTTTAGCTGCAAAAGATTTGAAAATAAATCAAATAGCGATAGCGGGTGGTGTTTCGGCAAATTCTGGTTTGAGAACAAAATTAATGGAAGTAGGGGCTCAAAAAAAATGGGATGTTTATATACCAAAATTTGAATTTTGCACTGATAATGCCGCAATGATTGCAATAACTGGAAAATATATGTATAAAAATGGTATATTTGCCGACCAAACTGTAACTGCAACGGCAAGATTAAAAATTTAATATTATTTTTGCCAAAAATTTTATTTATTAAAAAAATTCTTTATATTTAAATTTAGTTCAGTAAGAGGAACAGATAAAGATTAAAGATTACTAAAACCAATTAGATATGAAAGAGACATCGACACCAGAACTTATCGAGAAAGAACTAGTAGCTTCTTTGTCGTTTCATGATAATTCAATTCATGTTGACCAAAATCCAGAAATAATGAAGTTGATTGAGAAAGCAACTTTGTTAGGGAATGCACACCATAGTAAAGTTTCTATTATTTTTCAAGACGATTCAGGATTGAAGAGAGTTGATACTACAATATGGGCAAACGGAGCAAAATATATCTGTTTAAAAGGAGGCGTTTGGATTCCAATTGCTAGAATTGTGGATGTGAAATTATAATTTACAGTTAAAAATATGTTAAAAAGAGGAATTTAGTTCCTCTTTTTTTTTGCTTAAAAAAACGATATTATACCTATGAATACCGAAGTGTTTTTGTTGTAATATTCAGTTTATAAATGTGTTAATGATTTATAAATTTGATTTTATTTGAAATAGGAATACAAGCTTTTTGTTAATTCAAACGGTTTTAAAGAAATGCTTTTTGTACATTTGAGTTGTAAATTACAAATATGAAATTACTTGTTACATTTTTAGTGTTGATTTTGAGTCAAGTACTATTTTCACAAGAAAAAGTGAAATGGGATTTTACTTACAATTCAAACAGCAAAACAATTGAAATGAAAGCTTCAATTGCAGAAGGTTGGCATTTATACAGCCAATACATCAATAATAAAATTGGACCAGTTCCGACAGCTTTTGTCTTTACTCCAAATGATAAGATTAAATTAATTGGAAAAACAGAAGAGCCAACGCCTATTAAAGAATATGATGAGAATTTTGAAGCTACATTAGATTTTTATAAAGGCGAAGTGGTATTCAAACAAAAAGTTGAATTTAGATCTTCTCAAATAATTGAAGGTTTTGTAACATTCATGGTGTGTAATGAAACAATGTGTTTGCCACCAACAGATATACCTTTCAAAATAGAATTAAAATAATTAAGAATTTAAAATAAATGCCAAAGATGAAAAATAAAAATACTTTCAATGTCATGAAAATGATTATGTTGTTTTTTGTTCTATTCAGTTCAAAAGCTATTTTAGCTCAAATTGAGTATCCAGAAGATAAAGCGAAATGGAAATTTTCTGTTGAACAAAAAGGTGACGAAGCAACAATTATTGCTGAAGTAAAGATGGAAACGCATTGGCATATTAATTCAATCGTGTTACCGAAAGGAGTATTTGGTTTACCAACAACTTTTAAATTAACGAAAACATCAACATTTAAAACAGTTGGAAGTGTTGTTGAGCCAAAGCCAATTGTTAAACATGATGATGCTTCTGATGAAGATTTAAGTTATCATGAAGGAAAAATTTTCTTAAAACAAAAGATCAAAGTTACTTCTGAAAAAGATTTCGTGTTAAATGGAACTTTCTCATTTCAAACATGTGATGCAACTCATTGTTTAGCGCCTTATGATGGAACTTTTAAAGTGAATGTTAAAGGTTTGAAATCAAGTGCTAATTCAGAGATTACTCCTATTGATGACCAAGTAAAATCAGTTGATTCAGTATCTGAAGCAGCAATGACAAATGTTGAAAATGTAGTTAAAGAGGAAAAGGTTTCTAATGATGTTAAACTTAATAATTCACCTCAAAAAGAGGAGAAAAAATCATTACTGGCAATTTTCATCATTTCTTTTATAAGCGGATTAGCAGCTTTATTTACACCATGTGTTTTCCCTATGATTCCAATGACTGTTAGTTTTTTCACGAAACAAAGTAAATCAAAAGCTCAAGGAATTAAAAATGCATCTATTTTCGGTATCTCAATTATTTTAATTTACATCACTTTAGGGACTGCTGTGACGGCAATTTTCGGAGCAGATGCTTTAAACAAAATGTCAACTGATCCTTGGTTCAATTTTGTGTTTTTCGTTTTATTAGTAGTTTTTGCTATTTCATTTCTTGGAGCATTTGAGATTAGAATGCCAAATTCATGGGTAAATAAAGCAGATGCAAAAGCAGATAAAGGTGGTTTATTAGGGATTTTCTTCATGGCTTTAGCTCTAGCTTTAGTTTCGTTTTCTTGTACTGGACCAATAGTAGGTTCATTAATTGTTGAGGCGGCTAGTGTTGGTGGTATTACCCCAATTATCGGAATGTTTGGTTTTTCATTAGCATTAGCTTTACCATTTGCAATATTTGCAATGTTTCCAGGTTGGTTAAATTCTATGCCGAAATCAGGTGGATGGTTAAACTCCGTAAAAGTAGTTTTAGGATTTTTAGAATTGGCTTTAGCTTTTAAATTCTTATCAAATGCTGATATGACTTGGAATTTACATTTATTGGAGAGAGAAATATTTATTGGAGTTTGGATTGCAGTATTTACAGTATTGACATTGTATTTATTCGGCAAAATAAGAATGCCACACGATAGTCCAATTGAAAAATTATCTGTTGGTAGAGTTTTATTAGGAACTACAACTTTATTATTCGTGATCTATATGATTCCTGGTATGTGGGGCGCTCCTTTGAAAATTATGAGTGCATTTCCTCCACCATTGCAATATAGTGAATCTCCAACTGGTTTTGGTGGAGGAATCACAGTTGCTCAAAAAGGTGGACCAGAAGGGACGCATTTAGGTCCACAAAATATTAATGTTTTTCATGATTACGATAAAGCATTAGCATATGCAAAAGAAGTAAACAAACCATTATTTGTTGATTTTACAGGAATCAATTGTGTTAATTGTCGTAAGATGGAACAACAAGTTTGGGGAGAAGAAGGTGTTCTAAATAAATTGACAAATGATGTTGTGATTGTTTCATTACATGTTGATGATCGTGAAGAATTACCAAAAAGTGAGCAAGGTGTTTTTAAAACAATTGACGGAAGAAATATGACCGTAAAAACTGCTGGTGATAAATGGAAGTTAATGCAAATTAATCGTTATAATATCTTAGCTCAACCATATTATGTGATGCAAGATGTGAATGGTAAAGATTTAACAAACGGTTCTGCTGATTATGAACACACAAGTAAGACTTCAGATTTCCAAAAATGGCTAGATGCAGGTCTAAAATCTTTTAACGAAGCAAAATAATTAATATCAACATAAATTAAATATTCAGTTTGTAAGATCCCTCGAAATTTTCGGGGGATTTTTTTTACCTTTACTTTATGAATGTTTTTCTTCAAACACCCATTGAATATTTAAAAGGTGTTGGTCCGCAACGTGCTGAAATTCTTAAAAAAGAATTGGGTATTCGGACCTTTGAAGATTTATTGTTTTATTTTCCATTTCGTTACATCAATCGTTCGCAATATCAAACGATTTCGGAATTACCTTATTTGGATTCTTATGCGCAGATTAAAGGACGAATCATTCAAATTAGTGAAACGCCAGTAGGTAAACAAAGTCGTTTAACAGCTAAATTTCAAGACCAAACAGGAATGATTGATTTGGTTTGGTTTCAAGGTGCGAAATGGATTAAACCAATGTTGAAAATAGGAACGGAATATCAAATATTTGGTAAGGCTAAAATTTTTGGTTCTTCATGGAATATTCCTCATCCAGAAATCGTTGAACTCGAAAGAGTAAAAAACGAAGTTGGATTTCAACCGATTTATTCAAGTTCGGAGAAATTAGGAATGAAAGGTTTCAGTTCGAAAGGGATTGAAAAAATCACTAAAGCCTTAGCTGAACAAATTAGAGGTAAAATTCCTGAAAATCTTCCGAATGAATTACTTCGAGATTTTCATTTAATATCGAGAGAAGAAGCTTTATTTCAAATACATTGTCCTTCCAATGAGCAAATTGTTCATTCAGCTCGAACGCGTTTGAAATTTGAAGAATTGTTTTTTCTTCAATTGGAAATGTTGATGCGAAAACAAATAAGTATGTCCAAAACAAAAGGGCATATTTTTAAAGAAGTTGGTGAACATTTTACGAAATTTTACGATCATCATTTACCTTTTGAATTGACAAATGCTCAAAAACGGGTTTTGAAAGAAATTCGAAAAGATTTCATGACTGGACATCACATGAATCGTTTGTTACAAGGGGATGTTGGAAGTGGAAAGACATTGGTCGCTTTATTAACTATGCTTTTTGGAATTGGAAATGGATTTCAAGCTGCATTAATGGCGCCTACAGAAATACTGGCAAATCAACATTTTATTACGATCAAAGATTTTTTGAAAGAAATGAATGTTAACGTTGAGTTGTTAACGGGTTCAGTTAAAAAGAAAGATAGAAAAGGGATTCACGAGCGATTAGAAAATGGTGAAACTCAAATTCTTATTGGAACACATGCCTTATTAGAGGATGTTGTGAAATTTCAAAATTTAGGAATTGTTGTTATTGATGAACAGCATCGTTTTGGTGTTGCTCAAAGGGCTAAACTTTGGAAGAAAAACACTATTCCTCCTCACGTATTAGTGATGACAGCAACTCCAATACCTAGAACCTTGGCGATGACATTTTATGGAGATTTAGATGTGTCGGTGATAGATGAATTACCTCCTGGTCGGAAACCAATTTCAACCATGCACAAGTTTGAAGCGAGTCGATTAGAGGTTTTTGGATTTATGAAACGAGAAATCACTCTAGGGAGACAAGTGTACATTGTTTATCCGTTGATAAAAGAATCGGAATCGATGGATTACAATAACTTAATGGATGGTTATGAAGCTATTTCAAGAGCATTTCCTTTGCCGAATTTTAGAGTGAGTATTGTTCACGGTCAAATGAAAGCTGAAGATAAAGAGTTTGAAATGCAACGCTTTATTAAAGGTGAAACGCAAATTATGGTTGCTACAACGGTGATTGAAGTTGGTGTAAATGTACCGAATGCTTCAATCATGATTATCGAAAGTGCAGAGCGATTTGGTTTGTCTCAATTACATCAATTAAGAGGTAGAGTAGGACGTGGAGCTGAAAAATCCTATTGTGTCTTAATGACTGGAATCAAACTATCGAAAGAATCCAAAAAACGAATGGAAACAATGGTTCGTACCAATGATGGTTTCGAAATTGCTGAGGTTGATTTAGAATTAAGAGGTCCAGGAGATATCATGGGAACGCAACAAAGTGGAGAATTAGATTTAAAAATAGCAGATTTAGCCAAAGATGGTCAATTGGTTTCTCAAGCAAGAGAATATGCTCGAAAAATTCTTCAAGAAGATCCATTTTTAGAATTACCCAAAAATCACATCGTTAAAGAACAATTACGAAAAGTGATGAAAGCAAAACCGAATTGGAGTCAGATTTCTTAAGAAATTGATAGTTGAGAATTAGTAGTTAATAATTAAATATTTCTAACTACTAACTACTAACTTTCAATTATATTTTACTCTTCTTTCCAATTTTGATCAGCGCCTTTTAAATAAGGTAATTGAATGTCTTGCAATTGTTTTTCGATTTGTTCTAAAGCGATGATTTGTTCATTTAATTTTGAACGGAAAACAGCATATTCTTCTTTTGTTATCTCGATGTTTTTGCGTTGTGTTGCTGTAACTGAAGTTGTTGTTTCGAATAATTGATATTCAACTGTTCCAAAACGATTCATGATACTAGTTGGAGTTTCAAATTCTAAATGAGCGATTAAATTATCTCCATAAAGTAAAATAGAACACTGCTCCAAATTATGCTTAATTGCTTTTGTTTGTTCAATTAATTTGATTGGAGCATTTGGATAATTTGTTAATGCATAATTGATTAATTCTAATTTTTCATTTGTCTCACTCATTAACTTTTCACTTCCTGCAAGGCTTCTTTTTAATTCTGAAACTTCTTTACGGAAGCTCGTTAAGTCTTCATTCATTTTAGGAGTAGTCATTGACGGGAAAAGTGATTTTACATTGAATTTTGTCGGTTCAATTAATTTTTCACCGATTCCATTTTTTAATTGAATTACTTCAACAGTGTATTCGCCTTCGCTAATTAAAAAACCATCATCTGCACTTTCGTAACGACCTGGAGCAGATTTAGAAATTTTAATCGCTGAAGTTGTTTCAGTTCTTAAATTCCAGTTAATTCTTGAAATCCCTTTAGAAGGAGTCGTAATCAAACGTTTAATTTCTTTGTTCGATTTATCTTTGATTATCCAAATTAATTGAGCCTTTTCTTCATTTTCTTCTTTACGCAATTCTTCAAAAGTAGGGTAGAATACATCTTTTTTCTCGCTTTCTAATTTTTTCTCCGTCTCTTGTCTTTTTTCTTTTAAACTTTTCTCTGTTTCTTTAATGTATAAAGAGAAAGTTGCACCAAAAGCAGGGTTTTCTGCTGCCCATAAATCAGCACCTTGTGAACCTGTTCCTGTTAAACCAAGTGGTGCAGAAGGAACATATAATAAAGCATCTTTCACAGGAAATAAATGTGCTTTTTTATCAAGAATTGTTGTGTTAACATCTCTTAAAGGTGCATAATTATCCAATACATAAAAACCTCTACCAAACGTTGCGGCAACTAAATCACATTCTCTTTGTTGAATGTCTAAATCGTACACTGCAATGGTTGGTAATCCACCAATTTTAATCCATTTTATTCCACCATCTTTTGAAAAATAAGCTCCAAATTCAGTTCCAATAAAAAGTAAATTTGGATCAACAAAATCTTGTCTTACGCAATAAACAGAACCTCTTACAGGAAGATTTCCAGCAATTGAAGTCCATGTTTTTCCTTTATCACTTGTTTTGAAAATATATGGTTTAAAGTCACCTGAACGGTGGTTATTGAATACAGCAAAAGCTACATTTTCATTGTGTAATGAAGCACAAATCATGTTGACTCTTGTGTTCTGTGGAACGCCTGTAAACGTTGTGTATTTTGTCCAATTTGAACCATCGTTTTCTGAAACTTGGATACATCCATCATCTGTTCCAGTGTATAACAAACCTTTCTTTTTAGGTGATTCATCTAATGCAATGATATTTCCGTAAATAGTCGTAGAAGCATTTTTCATTACTGATTCCATAGACCAAACTTGCCCCATGACTTTCAGTTTATTACGATCTATTTGTTGCGTTAAATCTGAAGAAATTGTTTGCCAATCATCGCCTTTGTTTGTGCTTTTGAAAACTTTGTTCGCAGCAAAATAAAGTGTTTTTGGGTCATGTGGAGAGATTAAAAGCGGTGCATCCCAATTCCAACGGTAACCAGCTTCATTTTTACCTGGTAATGGTTGAATTGAAATTTTTTCTCCAGTAATTGTATTGTAACGAACCAATCCACCATATTGAGATTCAGCATAAGCAATCGTTGGATCTGTAGGGTCGATAGCAGATTCAAAACCATCTCCGCCATTTGTAATATACCAGTCACTGTTTAAGATTCCAGCGTTATTGATAGTTGCTGATGGTCCACCCATTGAGTTGTTGTCTTGTGTTCCTCCATAAATATTGTAGAATGGAGCTTTGTTATCCGTTGCAACTTTGTAAAATTGAATGATTGGTAGATTGTCATAATATTTCCAATCTTTAGCGTGGTTAAACGTTTCGTATAATCCACCATCACAACCAACTAACCAATGATTTGGATCATTTGGATTCACCCAAATACAGTGATTATCAACGTGTTTTTTGTCTTCACCAGTACCGACAATTGTTTTCCCTCCATCTGTTGTGTGATGTAACCAAGTATCCATTATAAATACTTTGTCTTTATTCGTATTATCGCAGATGATTTCTTGGTAATAATTTCCACTCGTTGAAAAACCAGACATTTTTGACCAAGATTCACCTTTGTTTGTTGATTTGAAAAATCCTCCTTTATCGTTTTTGCCTTCAATTATTGCATAGACGTAATTTTCATCAGCTGGAGAAACTGAGATTCCAATTCTTCCCATTTCACCTTTTGGTAAACCGGATGAAATTTCTCTCCATGTTTTACCACCGTCAGTTGATTTGTATAATGCTGATTCTGGTCCACCACCGATATATGTCCATTCATGACGTCTTCTTTGGTGAGCTGCAGCATATAAAATATTTGGATTTTTAGGATCAATCGCTATTTCAGAAATACCAGTTTCATCTGAAATAAATAACGTTCTTTCCCATGTTTTACCTCCATCAGTTGTTTTGTAAACTCCTCTTTCACCACCTTTACTCCAAACTGGACCGTAAGCTGCAACCCAAACTGTATTTTCATCAGTTGGATGAATGATAATATTACCAATGTGCTCACTTAATTTTAACCCCATGTTTGTGAAAGACTTCCCACCATCAAGCGATTTATAAACTCCATCTCCATAAGAAACAGCTCTTTGATTATTGTTTTCACCAGTTCCAACCCAAACAGTATTCGGATTTGAAGGTGCTAATTCTACACAAGCAGTTGAGAACGACCCGTAATTATCAAAAATTGAAGTGAAGCTCGTTCCATGGTTTGTTGTTTTCCATACACCTCCAGATGCAGCTGCAATATACCAAGTGTTTTGATTAACGGCTAAGTCTGCAATTCGACCAGAAGTTAAAGCTGGACCAACTAATCTGAAATTTAAACCACCTACAGTTGATTCATCTAATTCTGCTTTTTTTGTTGATGCGTTCTGAGCGTTTGTAGCCGAAATAGCAACAAAAAGGAATGTTAATAAGGAAAATACATTTTTCATGTTCAACGATTTTTTTACAAAATTACATTAATATTTGGTAGTTGAAATTTATAGAAGTAGTAATTGATAACTGTTGATTTTTTTAGGAATTCAATAAAAGTGAATTTCATACAATTTAACTAAAAAATCTTCGTTCAAAACTGTAACTTTTTGCTCATTTTTCCGATATAGTATATTGGGTATGATTTTTGATTTTTACCCATTGAAATTAAAAAATTCATTGTTTATGTTTAAGCTTTACTTCATATTTCTAGGAATCACAATTTTAACATCATCTTTATCATACGCTCAAACAGAGGATGAAGCTTGTTTACCACCATCAAAAAAAATCATGAAAATTATTGATGCTGGAAAAAATGCTCCTGATGCAATGACAGCTATTTCAAACTTTAATAAAGCAATCGAAGAAAATCCTGATAATGCTACACCATATTATGAATATGCGATGTATGCCTTTGAAAGCGGGTCGAAATATTATGAGAAAAATCCTAATCCAGCGCAAGGAGATAAAAGTTTTCAGAAAGCGAAAGAAATGTTTATTGAAACATTAAATCACTGTGCAGATTTTCATGCAAATTGTTTCTATTATCTAGGAGTAATCAATTATACTCAAAAAAACATGCCAGATGCTGTAAAGTGGTTTGGAGAATTTAAAAAATTTAAAAGTAGCAACAATGATCGTTATCCTTTAGATTATGATAAAAAGTTAGCCGATATCAATGAAATTCTTCCTGATTTACAAAGTGAAATTGAGTTGAAAGCAAATCAAGTTCCATTTGAACCAAGAATGGTGAAAAATGTGAGTTCTAAAAATGACGAATATTTCCCAATGATTTCTCCTGATAACGAGATTATGTTTTTCACGAGAAAGGATACTTTAGATAAAAAACAATCAGGAATGGCTGTAGTTGTTCATGAGAATTTTACATTTTCTCAACGACCAAATGTTGCAGAATATTTTGACAATGGAAAACCATTGAAAGCACCGTTTAATGATGGTACATTTACAAGTTATGGAGCTGCTACAATGTCTGTCGATAATAAGGAAATGATTATTTGTGCGTGTAAACAAACGCAGGTAAGTGGTCAAAATTATTTGAATTGTGATTTGTATAGAACAGAATATGAAAGAGTTGGTTCAGGATGGCAAGATTATACTTGGACTAAACTTGAAAGTTTAGGAGATAAAATTAATACAGCCAATGGATGGGAAGGTCAACCAACTTTGTCACCTGATGGGAATACATTGTATTATACTGTTATGCGTCCATCTTCAAGAGATAACGATATCATGATCGCAACAAAAGGCGCTGACGGTAAGTGGGGAAATGTGAAACCATTTTTATACAATAGTAATGGAAAAGATAAAAGTCCATTCTTACATCAAGATAGTGAAACTTTGTATTTTGTATCAAATGATGCTGAAAAATTAAAAGGTGTTGGTGGATTAGATATTTACTATTGTCGATGGGATGCGAATACGAACAACTGGTCAAAACCTAAAAATATTGGTTATCCAATTAACTCAATTGATGATGAATTAGGGATTTTTGTTTCTACTGATGGAACATTGGCTTACTATTCTTCACGTCAAGGTGGAAACTGGAATATTTATTCGTTTGACTTATATGAAGAAGCGCGACCAACAGGTGTAACTATCTTGAAAGGTGATTTAAAAGATGAAAATGGAGATCCGATTAAAGGAGCTGAAATTGAAGTGGCGTATGCTGGAACAGGCGAAGTGACTAAAGTGAAAGTGAATGGGAATGATGGACATTTTGCTACAGTTGTAAAAAACACGACTAAACAAGATGTAATGGTTACAGTGAAAAAAGAAGGTTATGCCTTTGATTCAAAATTAATTACAAAAGAAGAATTAGAAAAAACGATTCCGACAAAACCTGCAGTTTCAAAACCAACAGAAACAGCCTCTGTAAATCCTAAAACGGAAGCTAAAAAAGATGGTAAAGAAAATAAAGAAACAAAAGGAAATGCAAAGGAAACTGCTAAAACGAATGCGAAAGAGAATAAGCAGAATCCAGTGAAAGAAGCGGAAGTGAAAACAGATATCGCAGAAGTAGTACGTCCGAAAGATGTGTCTATCAGAAACAATGATTTATTAGTAAAAGAAATTAAAGTAGGAGCGGCTTATACGATTAACGATATCTTATTTGCAACCAATTCTTATGATTTAAATGATCGTTCGAAATTTATTTTGAAACAATTTTCACGTTTCTTAATTGAAAATCCGAATGTCACAATAATGGTTCAAGGACATACGGATGATCAAGGTGATGATCAACAAAACTTATTGTTATCCGAAGGTCGTGCGAATGCTGTGAAATTGTATTTAATTGCTTGTGGAATTGATGGAAGTCGTTTGAAATCTAAAGGTTTCGGTGAAACAATGCCAAAATTAGACAATACGACTGATGCAAATAGAGCGAAAAATAGACGTACAGATTTCTTGATTGAGAAGATATAATTGTAGATTGCAGATTACAAATTACAAATTGGCAGATTTCAAATTTTGAATTAGAAGATTTTTCTGCTTTCTATTTCTGGTTGATTTGATTCTAATCTAAATGAATATGTGATTGAATTTTGATGATGTTCAATTACTTTACCGTCCAATTGTTCTAAGAAACTTTCTTGTAAATCTGTTCTTTTTGCATCATTCTCAAATAATTTATTTAAAGTTGAATCAAGTCGAATATTGATCATTGATTTTTCAATGCTTACACTTATTTTAAGCGTATCTTCTAGTTTTAATTTAGAAGTGATGTAAAAGAAATTGGCAATGCATTCATGGATAAATAATCCAAAAGGAACAGCTTGTTTGATGTGGATGTCATTTATGATTTGGCAATCAATAGAAATATTTGGATGGATATATGTTCCATTTTCATTGAGATTATAACTTTCGATTATTTCAGTTACGTATCTTTTAATGGGGATAAAGAATCCGTTTATTTTGTAAGATTGATGATGATGAGCTAAAGCAATCGTGTGAATTGCATGCCATGTTTCTTGTTGGATGAAATTGAAATCTTCAGCAGTTGAATTTTCACTTTTTAGTTTAATTAAAGAGCTAATGATGCTGAGATTATTTTTTAATCGATGTTGGATTTCTGCTAGAAGAATTTCTTTTTCTTTCGTTTTTTCACGCTCAAGTTGATTCAATTTACTTTCATCTGAAATTAATTCTTCAAGTAATTCCAGTTTTCTCAAATTGGATTTGATGATGTAATAAATAAAATACGATACCGCTAGTAATGATAATATCAAGTTTGATTTAAACATGATCTCAACTTGTTCTTCTTTTAGTGCTTGATTTTCGAATAATTTATAATCCGTGAAAACATTGATACAAGCAAGTGAAATAATAATGAACGTTTGTAAAAAGACAATTTGACGATCCTTTTTTGTTCTAAAATCAAATAAATTAGCAATGCCTAGGAATAGAGGAAAATAATATAGATATGAACCAGAATCAATTCCAGCATATGAGTCAAAATAAAATATCCCAAAAGAAATAATGGAATACAAATAAGAAATAGCGACTTTGTATTGATTGATATAATTAAAAAGGATTGTGAAAAGAGAAAATACACTAAAGCAAATAAGTAAGACTCCAGAAAAAGTGTCGTTTACATTAAGATTTGTAATACCTGAGATTAAAAAAACAATTGATGCAATTAATGTAAAGACATTTAAAAGTCCAATCTTATTTTTTTGATCATCTGATAATGAATCGTTAATTCCTATTTCTGAAATTTTCAAAATCGTAAAATATGCTAGTTTATTTTTAGCTAAGGTAACTAATTTCGATTTTTAAAATGCTATTTTAGAGACATTAAAATCTACAAGTTCATCTATCCCAGGTAAATTACCACTTTCAGAATATTGCCAATGTAAAATTCGCTGGTCATCGATGCATTCAGGTTTTCTTGAATAAGCAGCAATCCAAAATTTATAGTCTTTAAAATAATCTTTAAATTTTGTGTCAAAGAAATGATAGGATGTGTAAATAATAGGTCGCATTCCGGATTTTTTCTCGACTTCTTTTAACCAGATTTCCATTTTTTCACGAAGATCTTCATCAGATATTCCTTCTGTTTCAACATCAAGAACTGGAGGAAGATCAACTTCTCTTTTTTTCCAATGATTTAAAAAATGTTCTGCTTGAGGTAAAGGTGCATCTTTGGGTGTAAAGAAATGATAAGCACCGTTTGGAATTCCTTTATTATTTAATGTTTTTCGGTTTTCTTCCCATTTGGTATCGAGATGAGAATTACCTTCTGTTGCTTTACAGTATACGAATTGAATGATTGTATCGAATTTTTCATCGTCAAGCAATACTTTCCAATCAATTTCTCCTTGATGATGTGAAATGTCAATTCCAAATGACTCGAATCCTTTTGGAATCTGATGAACAAAATTATTTTTGTTGATTTTTTTATGTGAATTAGGAATGAAAAACCATCCAATTCCTGAAATCACAAAAATGATCAATAGCCAAATTGCAATTTTTCCTCCAGAAGATTTCTTCTTTGATTTATTAGTTTTTCGTTTTTGTTTGGCCATAATTTTTATTGCTCGTTTACTAAATTCTGATGTAAACTAAAAAAGCTCCTCAAATTGAGAAGCTTTAAATGTATATAGTTGAGTACTATTTTTTAGCAGCTTGAGCAGCCAAAGAAGCAGCACTTCTTTTTTCTCTAATACGAGCAGATTTACCTGTTCTCTCACGGAAGTAGAATATACGAGCACGACGAACAAATCCTCTTTTGTTAATTACGATGTCCTCAATGAAAGGAGAAGCAATTGGGAAGATACGCTCAACACCAATGTTTCCAGACATTTTACGAACTGTGAAAGTTTCAGTAACACCTGAACCACGACGTTGAATCACAACACCTTGGTATTGCTGAATACGCTCTTTGTTACCTTCTTTAATTTTATATGAAACAGTTACAGTATAACCACTTTTGAAAAAAGGGAAGTTTTTTACTTCAACTAATTCGTTCTCAATTTGTTTTAAAATATCCATGACTCTTAATTTCTATATTTCCGCGTAATTCGGGGTGCAATATTACGAATAATTTCTCAGTTTCAATAAAAAAACAATAAAAAATGTGAAATTATTTTACTTTCGCTGTAAATTTAAGGTTTATTAGTGTTTTAGATGTATTATTTGAAATTTTTATTTTAAATTCATATTTCATTTTAGTATGTTTAATGAAGATTTTGTCTTAGTGGATGGAGAAAATAATTATTGGAAGAAAAGATAAAGTAGATTTACCCGATTTTGGATTAGAGAATATACATGTGAAAGTAGATTCAGGTGCTTATTCTTGTTCAATCGATTGTCACTACTATCAGGAAATTGAAAAAGATGGGCAGAGAGTATTAGAAGTAATTTTTTTAGAAGATAATCATCCTTTGTATACTGGTGATAGATATTATTTTCCCTTGTATCGATTGAAAAGAGTTAAATCATCGATTGGTAAAGTTCAAGATCGGTTTTTTATTCAAGGTAAAATTGTGGTATTTGGAAAGGAGTACGAAACAGAATTCTCTTTATCTAAACGTCATGAGATGAAAAATCCAATTTTAATAGGTAGAAAATTATTGAATAAAGAATTTTTGGTAGATTCATCATTGGTTAATTTGTCCTATAAAAACAAAAAGAAAGTAGCGAAATAAAAGGTATATATATACATTCGCAAAATAACAAATAAGAAGCGTTATCGCATTACAATAAATAGAAGGAGAATAGATGAAAATTGCCATATTATCACGTAACCCAAATTTGTATTCTACACAACGATTAGTAGAAGCTGCTCGTAGTAGAGGACATGAAGCGAATGTGATTGATCATTTAAAGTGTAACATCGAAATTGAGCAGACTGGACCATCATTGTATTATGGTGATCATTATTTAGAAGGATATGACGCTGTTATTCCTCGAATTGGTGCTTCAGTTACTTTTTACGGCACTGCTGTTGTTCGTCAATTTGAAATGATGGAAGTTTTCTCTGCAGTTGGTTCGAGAGGGATTATTCATTCTAGAGATAAATTAAGATGTTTACAAGTTCTTTCCCGTGAAGGATTGGGATTACCAAAAACTGTTTTCACGAATTATTCAAGAAACGTTGAGCATGTTGTTGAATCAGCAGGTGGTGCTCCAGTTGTTTTAAAATTATTGGAAGGAACTCAAGGTTTAGGTGTTGTTTTGGCTGAAAATCAAAATGCAGCTCAATCAGTTTTGGAAGCATTTAATGGTTTGAAAGCAAGGGTAATTGTTCAGGAATTTATTAAAGAAGCAAAAGGAGCTGATGTTAGAGCGTTTGTTGTTGATGGAGAAGTTGTTGGAGCAATGAAACGTCAAGGTAAACCAGGTGAATTCCGTTCAAATTTACACCGTGGAGGAAGTTCTAGAATTATCGAATTAACAGATGAAGAAAAAGATACAGCAATTCGAGCTGCTGCAACAGTTGGTTTAGGTATTGCTGGTGTTGATTTATTGCAATCTGAAAGAGGTCCGTTGGTATTAGAAGTAAATTCATCTCCAGGATTAGAAGGAATTGAGAAAACAACAGGTACTGATATTGCTGGAAAAATCATTCAATACATTGAACGAAACGTTAAAAAATGAATCTAAAACATAAAAAGTTTGTTATTCTGAATGAAGAAATTCATCCAGGAAGAGGGGCTCAATTAAATTTAGAAGTAGCACATTTACATACGCATACACCTGTACAAGTTCCCGTTATTGTGGAGCGTGGAAAGGTGGATGGACCGGTTGTTTTATTGATGGCAGGAATGCACGGAGATGAAATAAACGGTATGGAAATTATCCGTCGAATCATTCGAAAAGGATACAATAAACCAACAGAAGGTATTATTATCTGTATACCTGTTTTCAATATTTTTGGATTTTTGAACGTTATGCGTGTTCTTCCTGATGGTCGGGATTTGAATCGTAGTTTTCCAGGGGCAAAAAATGGATCGTTAGCAAGTCAATTTGCTTACCATTTTATGAAGGAAATAGCGCCAAAAGTTGATTATGTAATCGATTTTCATACGGGATCTGCGCAACGTAATAACATGGCGCAAATTCGTTGTGTATTTAAAGATAATGAAAGCATGGAGTTGGCTAGGATTTTTAATCCACCATTTATTATCCATTCAGCTTATATCGCAAAATCTATTCGTGAATCGATGAATAAAAGAGGTAAAAAGATTCTTTTATTTGAAGGAGGTAAAACGAATAGTATTGAAGAAGGAATTGTAAAAGAAGGTGTTGATGGAATTAAACGCTTTTTGAATCATTTAAATATGCGTTCATTTAAAGAAGTTGGAAATCAACGTCACCCTGTTTATATAAAAGAGCATAAATGGCTAAGAGCACCTAATTCAGGAATGTTTCAAACAGCTGTAAAAAATGGTGATAAAGTGAATGTTGGAACTATTTTAGGTATGGTGACTGATCCATTTGGTAAAATTGAGAAAAGAATTAAATCTCCTATGGAAGGTTATGTTTTTTGTATCAATGAATCGCCAGTTGTGAATAAAGGTGATGCCATTTTCCATATCGGAGAAAAAGTTGAATATCTATAAGTATTTATAACGCAAAGCTAGAATACAAAGAGATTTATTAGTTTTGCACGACTAAACGAAAAAAATACAATGTCAGTACATTCTGAAATTAAAAAAGTAACAACGCATACGTTACAAGAAATGAAAAATACTGGTCGTAAAATTACGATGTTAACAGGTTACGATTTTTCTATGGCTCGAATCATTGATACAGCTGGAATAGATGTTATTTTGGTGGGAGATTCAGCTTCAAATGTAATGGCGGGACATGAAACAACATTGCCAATCACGTTAGATCAAATGATTTATCATGCTTCTTCAGTTGTTAGAGCTGTAAATAGAGCGTTGGTTGTTGTGGATATGCCGTTTG
>Ga0315907_10002513_pt1 | contig 22917 bp, 15 predicted proteins | sample LakEriMetagenome_3_FD_203525 | JGI IMG/M metagenome (GOLD analysis project Ga0315907, IMG submission 203525) | Freshwater fungal communities from buoy surface, Lake Erie, Ohio, United States - Buoy 12 MA123 | ecosystem: Environmental > Aquatic > Freshwater > Lake > Lake biofilm | place: USA...
CTTTACAGGAAAATGGCGCGGGTGCTTTAGCCATGGCTTTGGTGAAAAAGGCAGCCATAGAAAGAATTTTCGGTTTCGAGATTTTAACCGCTCCTTTTGTCGTCGCTCATCTACAATTAGGTTTATTCCTGCAAAGTTTGGGTGTACCTTTAATAGAAGATAGTGAACGGGTGGGGATTTATCTGACTAATGCTTTAACCGGTTGGCAACCTCCCGATGAGGAAAGTAAACAGAAAATTCAACAGCTACAATTAAGTTTTCCGGAGTTAAATAAGGAACGAGAGGCAGCCGATGAAGTTAAGCGCGGTAAACCTATTTTAGTTATTCTCGGTAATCCTCCCTACAATGCTTTTGCTGGAACAAGTCCCGCAGAAGAAGCAGGTTTAGTGGAAGTATATAAACAGGGTTTAATCTCCGATTGGGGGATTAAAAAGTTTAATTTGGATGAGCTATATGTGCGCTTTTTCCGTTTAGCAGAAAGATGTATTTCAGAAAATACCGGCAAAGGGGTTGTTTGTTATATTTCTAATTTTTCCTATCTCGGTGATCCTTCTTTTGTGGTGATGCGACAAAGATTTTTACAAGAATTTGATCGTCTTTGGTTTGATTGTCTCAATGGTGATAGTCGCGAAACGGGAAAGTTAACCCCTGAAGGTAATCCCGATCCTAGTGTTTTTTCTACTCAATACAATAAGGAAGGGATTCGAGTCGGGACAACTATCGGACTAATGGTAAGAAAGGAAGTAAGGAATAAAAATGTTGATGTCTATTTTCGCCATTTCTGGGGAGTTGCTAAACGAGAACAGTTATTAGATAGTTTAAATAATCAAGATTTTGATGTTTTTTATCAAGTCTCTAACCCAGAACAATCTAATCGTTATTCTTTCCGTCCCTCCGATGCTTCCTCTCACTATTTAGCATGGCCAAAGTTAACAGATTTATCTTGTCAAGATTCATCATTAATTATTCCATTACAGGGTATGGATGAAGATCGTGCAAATGCACTTATAGATTGTGATCAAGATATTTTATCATTAAGAATGCAAAAGTATTTTGATAAAACAACTGACTGGGATGAATTTTTAACTTTAAAAACTGGGTTAAGTCGAGATAGTGCGTCTTTTGATGCTAAAACTGTACGAAAAAAAGCACATCAATTAGATTCGTTTAAAGAAAATAACCTGAAAAGATATAATTTCCGTCCCTATGATACAAGATGGTGTTATATTACTTTAGCCCCTAATGTTTGGAAAAGAGTAAGGCCAGATTTATATGTACAATACACATATAAAAATTTATTTTTATTAAGTCGTTCTAAAGGAGTTGCTCAACCAGAAGGAATTCCATTTCTATTTACTCAAAGTCTTTTTGCTAGGGATTGTATGAGAGGTCATGCAGTTGCATTTCCCATGTTAATTTATCCTTCTGCGAAACATGAAGCAAAAAAACAAGATAAATTATTTAATTTTGAAAGTTATACAACTGTTAAAACAAAAGCCAATCTCTCAGAAAAATCTCGTCAATACTTAAATCAACTGGGTATTAATAATCTTGATGAAAATATCGAGAATGCCTCCTTAATTTGGCTGCACGCATTAGCGATTGGATACTCTCCCTTGTATCTTGGGGAAAATGCCGACGGTATTCGTCAAGACTTCCCACGAATTCCCCTTCCTAATAGCCAAGAATTATTAATTAAATCTGCCCAACTAGGACAAGCGATCGCCTCTCTTTTAGACACAGAAAACCCCGTTATAGGAGTCACCAAAAAACCGACCCCTGCACTGCAAAAAATCGCCTTGATTTCCTGCACTGATGGGGGAAATTTAAACCTAGATAAGGGGGATTTAATTATTAACGTCGGTTGGGGACACGGGGGTAAAAATGGTGTGACAATGCCGGGTAAAGGAAAAGCGATCGCCAGACAATATACAACCGCAGAAATGAGCGTAATTAGTCCAGAAATGCGAAAATTATTAGGAAAGACTACCTATGATATTTATCTCAATGATCGAGCCTATTGGCAAAATATACCAGTCCGGGTTTGGGAATATACCATCGGGGGTTATCAAGTCATTAAAAAATGGCTAAGTTATCGCGAGGAAAAATTATTAGGACGGGGATTAACTATCGCAGAAGTGCAGGAAGTGAGCGAGATGACTAGAAGAATTACTGCAATTATTCTCCTAGAATCAGACCTAGATGATAACTACCAAAATATCAAAACAGCCGTGTATTCTTTTTAATTAAATGATTGAAACCTGTCATTTCCTAGAGTTAAGTAGGTAGTCGTTAAAAATTATCAGATCCCCCCCTTGTTAAGGTGGATCCCCCCGCCTATCGGCACCCCCCTTATCAAGGGGGGCAGGGGGGATCGGCACCCCCCTTGATAAGGGGGGCAGGGGGGATCGGCCCCCCCCTTATCAAGGGGGGCAGGGGGGATCAAACCTAAAATCGATCACAGCAAAACTGTGTTAAGATTTAAACAGATATTCAACGCAATTATATGAGTATATTTTTTCCTATGGTATTAGGTGAACTGGACTCAGAGCAGTTATCAAAAGTTGAAGAGGTTTGGCTTTTTTGACTTGGGCTGCTCTAGAACTATGAATTTCTGAAAATGCGATCGCTTAAGTTAAAATAGAGAGGTTCAGTTTCAGGGACGAAAAAGGTAAAATAGATTAAAAGCTTACAATCTTCTAACTCGCTGCTATGCCAGTCACTCGCCAAGCTCTTAAGCAAGACCTTGACCAACTAACTAATGATCAACTTCAGCAAGTTGCTGACTTCATTGCCTTTCTCAAGTTCCAAGATAAACGCCGCCGGATCATTCTCGATCCTAGTCAACTTGTTTCCCTTGCGACTGATTTCGCCGAGGAAGACCGTATCTTTGCCGAAGCTGGAATGGATGATTATGCGGTGATGCTTGCTCAGGAAGAGCATCAATGACTGAACAGCTTAAACGTGGGGAAGTTTGGTTAGCAAACCTCAATCCTGCTCAAGGTTCTGAGCAGGCAGGTATTCGTCCTATCATTATTTTCCAAAATGATACTGTTTCTCAATTTTCCACAACAACCATTGCTATTCCCCTAACGACAAACCAACGCCGTGCTTCATTACCAATCTGTATGTTGATTAGACAGGGAGATGGCGGGTTATCGCAGGATTAGGTCGCACTTTGTTTTCAAATTAGAGTGCTAGATAAGACCCGTTTAATTCAGCGGTTAGGACTACTTAGGACTGAAACAATAGCTCAACTAGAAGATGTTGTGTTGATAACATTAGGATACCAACTATAAGGATAGTACGATCACCGCCCTTGTCGGGTGCAAAAACCCGCAGGTAACGCACCAATAATATCTTTGAGGCTCATCCCAATAATTTTCTCTAGCTTCGGGAATTTCTATGAAAAACCGGTAGGCGTTAGGCTGTATTTGTTTTGACATCAACGCCCCGTATTGTTCTCGGTAAAACCCCACACCCTACACCCCACACCCCACGAAAAACTTTTTGGGCAAACCCTAATTATTGCCCCCCCAATAGCCATCGTTGCCCCTTGCGAGCAGCGAATCATTAATAATTTCTTTGTAAACGGCAAAACCGATAAAAATTTTCTATCAAAAAACTGGCAAAAACTGGCAGGACGAAAAATGCTGATCAGCTTGGAACATCTGAGATAGAGCATCGTCAATCTGGACATTCAAAATGTCACCAACTTGCTGTGATCCCGGTGCTAATGGTCAGAGGGAGACTTGCATGATTTCAAAATCTAAGTTAATCTCACCTAAAAGTCACCTTTAGGTATTTTGACTAAAAAGTAAAGTTGCTTAACTTCTACTCTAGCCTCAAGGCTAATGCTGAAAGCTAGACCCATCGGCTTAATCCACTGGCTCTAGCTAACTCTTTACACCACAGGAGGTCTGTTTGAAAGAGACTTTTATCCACAACCCCATGACATCCGCTACCCCAGAACAGAATTGCACCGCTGAGTCTAACCGAGTCCGTTACTCAGTTGCTCTACTGGGATTAGCACTCTCTCTGGGAGTACCTAGCATTCTCAACTCCACCTCAGAATCAGCCCAGGCCGCCAATTCTGTACCCTTAGAATGGGAAGTGATCGACCTGGCCCAAAAAGCCAAAGCTGCGGGTAAAGAACTAAAAGAACCGCAAATAATCCAATCCCAAGCACTCGCCACCGTCAAATTCATCGCCACATCAGTGGTTGAGCATCAAGTAAAATCGGGAGAGTCCCTGTGGAGTTTAGCCGACACCTATCAAACCACCCCCACAGCGATCGCTACCAGCAATAATCTCTCCCCCCAATCCGATCTGATTATCGGACAAACCTTAAAAATTCCCACTCCTGAGCAGTTGCCCCCGGCAGCCCCGGCAGCAACTCCTGAGCAGTTGGATAGTTCCTCTGCTAGTCTGCGTCAAACCCGTCAACGTCTCCAAGAAAGTTTGGCCGCCTTGCGAACCGAGGAAAACCCCCATCAGTCCAATTCCGGGGAAACGGTAATCGTCACCGAAACTACCGCTCTCGTTCCCGATAATTCGCCAACTAGCGTCGAGATTCCCGTTATTGCTCCCGAAGAATCCCCCCGACCAACCGGCCAGGTGATCCCGATTCCCGTTCCCACCCCTGAAAGCGATCGCCCGATAGCCACAATTCCCGTTAATCCTCCCTTAACCAGCAGACCGGAAATTCCCAGCGTTGTCCTACGAAATCCGGCTCCTGTGACTGAAATTCCCGCCATTCCCAATCCTCGGGTCATAGTTCCCCCAGAAAACCAAGTTTATCGGGTTCGGCCAGGGGATACCTTAAACACGATCGCTCGCGCTCTCGGCATCACCCCCGCCGAATTAGCTAGGGAAAACGGCATTGACAACCCCAACCGGATTAAAGTCAATCAAACCCTAGTGGTTCCCGATCGCTCTGCCAACGCTAGAGTTAATCAAAATCTTACCCCCTTGGTCGGCGATCGCCCTAGGTTGTCCTTTAACCCCAGCAATCGGCAAAATTTGCCCGCCGCCACGGAGACGGAAGAATTCCCCGAAAATATCACCGGCAGCTATCGGGAAAGACTGCGCCAAGAGGTGGCTAATCTGCGGGAAACTAACCTTTCGGAAACCCAGAAAAGTATCGCTATTCCCGTCGATAATCCCGCAGAAACCCCCGATGATCGACAAATAACCCCTAATCCCCAATGGACAGCCCTTCGTTCGCGTTCTAACCAAAGCATCCCCCCCCAGATTATCGGTTCGGCTCCTACCAATGTGGAAGAATATAATGACCGCCTACGAATTCCCGTCGGCGAAACCGTAGAACCTTCCCTTCCTCCCCTCGCTAATCCCGATGAGCATTTACCTAATCCCGCCCCGATTTTTACCGGCTTTATCTGGCCCACTAGAGGTGTGTTAACCTCCGGTTTCGGTTGGCGCTGGGGCAGGCCTCATCGCGGCATCGATATCGCCGGTCCAGTGGGTACACCAGTTGTGGCGGCGGCTGCCGGTGAAGTAATCTCCTCTGGTTGGAATTCTGGCGGTTATGGCAATCTGGTGAAACTGCGTCACCCCGATGGTAGCGTCACTCTCTATGCCCATAACAGCCGTCTGCTGGTGCGTCGCGGCCAAACTGTTGAGCAAGGCGAGCCGATCGCCCAGATGGGTAGCACCGGTTTTAGCACCGGCCCCCACCTCCATTTCGAGGTTCACCCCTCCGGCCAGGGCGCAGTTAATCCCATCGCTTTCCTGCCAGGCAGACGTTAAAGATGCCCCCAAAGGGAAGAAAAAATCTTCCCTTTTTTGCTCTTGTGCAATTGGGTGATTATGTGTTATGATTGATAACTGTGTAAACAACGGCTTAGTAGCTCAGTTGGTCAGAGCAGGGGACTCATAAGCCCAAGGTCGGCAGTTCAAATCTGCCCTGAGCCATTTTAGGAAAACCTAAGTGTAGAATTTTAGAAATACAGAATCTTGCTTGAAGATTATCTCGTTCCCCGGTTCTACCTGATCACTGCCCCCCACCAAAGCCTTTTTGGCGTTGCTGATTTGAGATATGAATCTTCTTTTGTGGGATTTTTAAAACCTAGACCCAAACTAACTTTTGGATAGGTGCAAGGTTGTCATTCATACCTTGATTCAGCAACGCCGCCTTTTTTTTGATTTCTGGAAATTCGCACCCATAAGTATGGAAAAGGGCTTGACTTAGGTGGCGGTTTGCGTTATGCTTTTTTTATAATGGGAATCTGTGCAAATTCCAGTGATTGTCAATAGTTCCATTATGAATAAAATCTTTTAAAAATATTATCTCAAAATCTCCCCAGAAAAGCAAGCAAAATTTTGCCAATAATTGTTAAGTTTTGTTAAAAAGAAATGGAGAGATCGGCCTTTATTTTTTCCCTTGCAGTAGGCCAAAACGAATTAAACCCGACTCGTAACCGCGCCGCATTAACCCTAAAGATAAAGCTCCTTGTATAGTAGTGTAACCGCTTGCTAACAAACCAGCGATCGCATCTATGGTTAGGGCCGAATCAATCACCACATCCCAAAAAGCGGCCACCGATAGGGACCAATCATCGGTTTTTAGGTCTTGAAAGCCAACTTCACGGGCAATATCGGCGTATTCTGGCAAAGAAATCACATAGGGCAGACAATAAACCTGATAAATCTCGTTTAATAGTTTAATCTCCCCTTCCGTTAAATTACCGGCCAGGGAAGTGGTGGGACGATGACACCAAGTAGCCATCAAAAAAGTCCCCCCGGGCCGCAAAACCCGATAACATTCCCGCAGAAATTGCCTTTTATCGGGCATATGTTCGCCACTTTCCAAAGACCAGACCAGATCAAAATTATTCTCAGGAAAGGGGGTTTTTAGGGCATCAGCCACACAAAAACTGACTTTTTCTTCTAAATTGAACTCTTGCGCTCTTTGGCTGGCTCTAGCGGCTTGTACCGGGGAAAGGGTAATCCCCACCGCTTGACTGTGAAATTTTTCGGCCAGATAAAGGCTACTGCCACCAATGCCACAACCCACATCGAGAATCTGATTAGCGCCGGTGACATCACCCCAAGTTAATAATTCTTCTATTAAATCAATTTGTGCCTGACGGCGATCGAGTTTAATCTTGCCGCCGCGACCGTAGTAACCATGGTGCATATGTTCGCCCCAAATCCTTTCCCACAGTCCACTAGAGGAGTCATAAAAATCGGCTATTCGTTGATAAAGTTCCATGGTGATTTCCTAAGTAAGTGGGTGGAATTAAAGATAAGAGGTTTCCGACATAAGAAGTTTCTCCAGTATTGAGTTCCGATGTTTCTAGTTTAAAAGATTTAGGCGGACAAAGTACACACAAAAGAAGAGGAGGAAATCATCAGTCTTTAGAGAGAGTTGACAGAAAGGTAGCCAGTGGCATAATATTCCCGAAGATGTGGTTCGTCGTCGTTATAAGCGGGGACGTAAGCTGTTCGTAATTTAAATTGCTTGTTGAGACGAGGCAAAAGGCAACAGTAAAGGGATTGGAGGAGGTTCGGCTAATCTAAGAATAAGCGGTTTAAATGCGTCTTAGCTTATTAACGTGACCCAGTTGTATTTATCCTTATGCGATACTTGGATTATCTATCTGGAACTCAATTGACTGAATCCACCTTAACAGAACTGCATCAGAAAATCGATGCTGGTGTGAGAATAGCGATTGCGGAGGCGATGGAGAGACACCGACTAGGAGAGTCTATCAGCATTTTAAAAGATGGCTAAATTGTCACCTTAACGGCCGGGCAAATTCCCCCAAAATCACAATAATAAATGCTTTCAGTATCAAGATTTGGTAGTATTAAATAGGTAGGGAAATTTTATGACTAGAATTAAGCGTAGGCAATTACTATCCCTGACTGGTTCTTTATTAGCCACTTTAGGATTAAGCCAGTTGGAATTGAAACAGCGAGCCATTCTTTATCGTAGCGTACTGGCAGAGAATACACCTCGTAAACGGGCATTATTAGTGGGTGTTAATAATTACCCCGATACTAGATGGATACCCCTTGAAGGCGCAGTCAATGATGTCAAACTACAACAGGAATTACTCATTCACCGTTTTGGATTTCAGTCCGATCAAATTTTGCTTTTAACTGATCATGAAGCAACTCGTGAGAATATCCTACAAGCGTTTGAGGAGCATTTAACTAAATGGGCGCAACCTGGTGATGTGGTAGTTTTTCACTTTTCTGGTCATGGTTCTCAAGTTTTTGATCCCGATCAAATTTTTCAAGGTGGGCAAGTTATAACGATTGTTCCTGTTGATAGCATTCTGCCTCCAGGTTATCCCAATAAAGGAGGAAAAGTCAATGATATTACAGGTCATACTTTGTGGTTGTTAATGCAAGCAATTAATACAGAAAATGTCACTTTTATTCTGGATAGTTGTCACTCTGGAGGGGCAAGAAAAGGCATCTTAACAGTGCGATCGCGCCCTAGAAATCGGGAGTTAAACCGGACTGAAAACTCTAACATCCAACTGTTAGCAAGTCCCCAGGAACAGGAATATCAAAAACAACTGATGTCCAGACTCAACTTGACCGCTTCAGACTTGGCCACAGAGCGAAAAAAAGGCGTTCCCAAAGGCATAATGCTGGCGGCTGCTAGAACTGACCAAGCGGCGATCGATGCTTCCTTTGGTGATACGGCTGCCGGTATCTTTACATATATCTTGACTCGCTATCTCTGGCAGCAAACCGGAGGCGATTCAGTTAGTCAAGTAATGATAAGTGCGACGGCTACTACCGATCGCATTTTACGCGAATATTTCCCGACGGCTGGTTTATTACAGCAACCGGAATTTAATACTAGGGAGGGAAGTAACAACAGCCAGCAAGCGGTTTATTTTCTCAAACCAGATCAGAAAATCCCTGCTGAAGCTGTGGTCACTCAAGTGCAGGGAAATCGGGTGGATCTGTTTTTGGGAGGGATCGATCCGCGTACCTTAGCAGCATTCGGTCGGGGGGCAATTTTAACTTTAGTGGATGGGGAAGGGAAAGAACGAGGTCAAGTTCAGATAGAGTCTCGTCAAGAGTTGACAGCTAAAGGGAAACTGATGCAGACAAGAGATAATATTGCTTCCGGGACTCTACTTCAAGAGCGATCGCGGGCTATTCCCAGGGACTTAACTCTCCGAATTGGTTTAGATGCTTCCTTAGGACAGGAACAAGCAGCCGCCAAGCAAGCTTTACAAGGGATTAAATCCATCGAAGCGGTTTCCTCAGATGAGACAGATATCCACTATTTTCTGGGTCGAGTGACTCCCTTTTACTATCAACAATTGCAGAAACTTAAAGTGACTCCCTTACCAGAAATAGGTAGTCTGGCTCTATTTTCTCTGGCTGCGGATCTGATTCCTGGTTCGGCTGACGTTCCAGGAGAAAGTGTAACTGATGGAGTCAAGCGATTGCAAGCGAAACTCAAATCTTTATTAGCAGCAAGGTTAGTCAAGCTAACCCTCAATGCGACTTCCTCTCGCTTGAGTGTGGCTGCGGCGATGGAAACGGTAGATGGTGGCCAATTGGTGGCAGAATCGTTTACGGTTAGGGGTGCAAAGTCAGGCAGTTTCAGTCAAAATAGAGTGGTGCGCGGTTTAACCAGTAACGCGCAAAAAATCAAGCAGGGGACTCAAGTGCAATTTCTCGTACAAAATAACGAGTTAGTTCCTCTCTATATTACTGTTTTACTTATTAGCGTAGATGGGACGCTTACCGTGCTTTCGCCTTTACCGGGGACGGGAGATAATTCTCCTGTGACTCCGGGGGAAAAAATTCAGATTCCCGATCGAAATCGAGGGGAATTGTATAAATTTAAGGTAGCGGGTGAAACGGGAATAGCGGAAGTGTTGGTTATTGCTACTACGACTCCTTTAACCAAAGCTGTGGAATTGTTGCAGGTTTTAGCTACAGAGAGAGGGGATAATCTGAGAGGGACACCTATAGATTTAACTCAGCCAGATGAGGCGATTTCTAGCCTTCTGGATGATTTAGATGGGGGTAGTCGGAGGAGTGGGAGAGTTTATACTTCAAGAGTGCGTCAGATTGATACTCGACAGATGGCTGCTATGTCAATTACTTTTGAGGTTGTTGTCTAGTTCTTAACTTTAGTCAGAGGAACACTTCAATGAATCTTCGTTGTAATTCTATTAATCTTGTTAGTATTTCGTTACTTGTCTCTTTGGGTTTTCCTCTTTCGATTTTTTCGTCTCCACATCTTCCTAATTTTCTAGGATCATCGTTTGAGTCGGAGGTATTGTCTCAAACAGTAGGCGATCTTAAAGCTGAAGCAGACCAACTGTTACAACAGGGTATTAGACATATCAAATCTCATCAATTTAACGAGGGCATACGTTTGTATCAGCAAGCATTAGCAATTTATCAGAAACTTGGTGATTATGAATCTCAAGCAGAAGTTTTAGCATTGCTTGGCTATATATCCAGCTTTCAAGAAAACTATCCTGTCGCAATTAACTATCTGGAAAGAGCATTAAAACTTGCCAGAGAAATTCCTAATCGTTATCTAGAAGGCAATATTTTATTTAACTTAGGTGGGGCGTATATTTTCCAAAAAGATATTACTAGAGGAAAAGAGTATCTTCAGCAAAGTTTAGATATTGCCAGAGAAATTAATGATCGTGACTTGTTAAAAGTACATGAACAAATTTGGCAATCCTTAACGGGTACAGTTCCAGACTCAAATATTTCCTCAACTCAGTCACGCCAACACCAAACTCTCAGCCAAAATCTCAATAGTTCCCGTTTAGTAGAAGCCGGTTCCCTCAATGATCAAGGGATTGAATTAGGAAATGCTGGTCAATTTGAGCAAGCACAACATTTTTTTGAAAAAGCACTAACTATCTATAGAGAAATTGACAATCAACAAATGGAGTCAAGGGTTCTGGGAAATATAGGGCTACTTTACTTCTCTCAGGGATATTTTGATCAAGCAATTGATTACTATAACAAGAGCTTATTGATAGCAAGGAAAGCTCAGGATTACCAATGGGAAGCAGCTATTCTAACTCATCTGGGAACAGTTAATTTTGAACGAGGAAACTATGCACAGGCAATTGATTATCAAATGCAAAGTTTATCAATTGCACAGAAACTAGGAGACAAAGAATTAGAAGCTAGAATTCAAGATCAACTAGGCTCTATTTACTTGAATTTAGGAGAGTATTTTAAAGCGGTTGAATACCAGCTTTCTAGCTTGGTAATCATACAAGACCTCAAAAATGCTCCAGATTTGAATACACGCATTGAAGCTCGTCGCTATGAAGCTGGTTATTTAGGTAATTTAGCTAATACTTTTAAGAATCTGGGAGAATATGTAAAAGCCGAAGAATACGCCCAACAAAGTTTGCAAATTGCTCGAGAGATAAACAATCCTGTAATTGAATCAAAAGCTTTAGGTACTCTTAGCAATATTTCAATAGGCAAAGGAAACTATGATGTAGCCAAAGAGTATGCACAGCAAAAATTGACAATTACTCTAAGAATTAATGATCGTCAAGGACAGTTTGAAGCTTTAAATAGCTTGGGAAATAGCTACTTTTTTCTTAAAGATTATTCCACAGCAATTAAGTATTTTCAAGAAAGTTTAAATCTTTCACAGGAGATAGGAGATATTTATAAAAAGGGATGGACTTTGACTAAGTTAGGAGATGCTTTTTTAAAATATGGTAACTTTGAAGAATCAGAAAAATTTCTCCGTCTTGGCATGGAAGCAAGAGAAGCTTTACGAGGAAAAGTGGGTAGTAATGATGCTTATAAGGTGTCAATTTTTGATCTTCAAGTTGATACTTACCAACTTCTTCAACAAGCTCTTGTTGCTCAAAATAAGACCGATGAAGCTCTAGAAATTGCCGAAAGAGGACGCGCTAGAGCCTTGGTTGAATTACTTTCAAGGCGATTCTCTCCCAATCAAACAGAAGTATCCCCTATCACCGCACCTAAACTTGAGGAAATTAAACAAATTGCCAAAACTCAAAATGCTACCTTAGTTGAATATTCAATTATTGTGGAGCAGTTACCAGGAAACCAAGATACCAGTGAATCCGAATTGTATATCTGGGTAATCCAACCTACAGGCGAAGTAACCTTTCGTCGCAGCAATCTCAAACCCTTATGGCAAACCCAAAAGTTATCTCTTAAACAACTTGTAACCAGTAGTCGCCAATCAATCGGAGTTAGAGGAAGAAGTAGTATCGAAGTAGTGCCGCTTAATAGCTCTGAAATAGAAAATCAACTAAAGCAACTTCACAAAATTCTAATTGATCCGATCGCTGATTTACTCCCCTCCGATCCTAACGCTCATGTTATTTTCATGCCTCAAGGAGAACTCTTTTTAGTACCTTTTCCTGCCTTACAAGATGCTAATGGCAAATACTTAATTGAAAAACACACAATTCTCACTGCACCCGCCATTCAAGTGTTAGACTTAACCCAAAAACAACGAGTAAAAGTGCAACAAGCTAACCCGAAAGGACTTGTCGTTGTCGGCAATCCTACCATGCCAAAAGTAACTATCAAAATTGGCGAACCACCAGAACAACTTAATTCCTTACCAGCAGCAGAAAACGAAGCTATTACTATTGCTAAACTACTCAATACTAAAGCTTTAACAGGCAACCAAGCCACTAAAAAAGCTATCCTTTCCCAATTACCTCAAGCCAGAATTATTCATCTAGCAACCCATGGTTTATTAGATGATTTTAAAGGATTAGGAGTACCCGGTGCGATCGCTCTTGCACCTTCTGGTAATGACGATGGTTTGCTTACTGCTAGTGAAATTCTCAACTTAAAACTGAATGCGGAATTAGTGGTTTTAAGTGCTTGCGATACGGGAAGGGGACGCATTACCGGAGATGGTGTAATCGGATTATCCCGTTCTTTAATTACCGCAGGAGTGCCAAGTATTATTGTTTCTTTATGGTCAGTTCCCGATGCACCTACTGCAAGTTTAATGACTGAATTTTATCGCAATTGGCAAGAGAAAAAACTAGATAAGGCCCAGGCGTTGCGACAGGCAATGTTAACAATAATGAAAGATCGAAAGTATCAGAATCCTAAAAATTGGGCAGCATTTACTTTAATTGGAGAAGCAGAATAAGACCCAATACTACTCGGTTAAGCCCGAAAAAGACTTGCTGAGGTTCAGCATTTACTAAGCTTGCTGAACTATACTGTAATCTTGATTGAACTAACAGCGTCATTTTGATGATTTATTTCTGGCATTTTTGGAGCGACTGTTATCGTTAATCTCAATCCTAAAGCTTGGAGCCAAGAGGTTAGTTGATTCATGGCTTCAGGGGCAGGTTTTTGCATTAATTCTTCCAATTGCTTCGCCTGAATTTTGATTTGTTCTGGTGTTAGATTTTGGGAGCCAAGGGCTTCTAGGACGTGATTGAAGGAGAGTCTAAGTAATTCTGATTCAAATCCATATTCATCTCCCTCTAGATGAGTTTCCAGATAAACTGCTGCATAATGGGGATCTTTAAGGGATTCGATCAGGGAATCATGATAACTATCACTGACTGGCATTTTCTCGCCTCCTATAATCTTGCCAATATTTTTGGGCTATTTCAATGTCTTTAGCTTGCGTTCTTTTATCTCCTCCACACAGGAGTAAGATAATCGTTGTCCCGATTTGTCCAAAGTAAATGCGATAACCGGAACCATAGTCTATTCGTAGTTCATAAACTCCCCCTCCTACTGATTTATAATCCCCTAAGTTCCCTAAATTAAGACGGTTTAGGCGTTGAGCAATTTTAGTTTTAGCCTTGATATCTCGCAAAGAATCGAGCCATTGAGCAAAGGGAACTTTGCCGTCGGTGGTAACATAACGTCGAATGTCTCTGGGTTGAGCCGCCATGTTTAAATTATAGTAACTCAATGCAATACAGTAAGAGGATTCAAAAAATTTTCGGCGGATCGCGTAAAAAAGAAGAACCCACCATGAAAGCAAGATACAGGCGCTCTATTTGACCGCCCTCACTCCCACACACACTACAATAGGGCATAGCAATGCTATGCCCCTACACGGGAGGCTTCCATGTCCTGCATCCCCAAATCCCTCAACCTCGCTACCCTACTGCTGCTACTCGCCTCCGGCGTGTCTATCTTGCCCATTTCTCAACCCGGAATAGTGCCACCTGTCCAAGCGCAAACCAATGAGACGAAAAAAGCTGAAGCGGAAAGGCTATTTAACGAGGGGATGCAACTATTTCAACAAGGGACAGCCGAATCCTATCAACAGGCTATAACCAAATGGGAACAAGCCTTACCCCTTTGGCGTAAGCTGGGAGATAAAGTGCAGGAAGCCTTCATAAATCTAGCACTCGGTAAGTGGATGGTACAGCAAGGAGTGCGGAGTCAATCCTTGCCATCGCCGAGAAAACTGGTAATTGGCGCAAGAGATAATAAAAGCTTCTTTTATTAGGAAATACGAACGGAAAATGTTAAGCATTGGCGAGGAAACTAATGTGCTAGAGTTAATTCATGGCAACGCAACCAAGAGAAATTGAGCGTTATGTAACAGCCGATGGTCAAATTCCTTTTGATAATTGGTTTGATTCTATCCGAGTGTCTAAAACTCAAACTATCATCAGTAAAAGACTTGACCGAGTGAGGATGGGCAATTTAGGCGATTACCGTTCGGTAGGAGGAGGTGTTTTTGAATTAAGAATAGACTATGGTCCAGGTTATCGCATCTAAGTAGCTGGTTATAATTAAATTAAAAATGGATTTTAGGTTCGATCCCCCCTGCCCCCCTTGATAAGGGGGGTGCCGATCCCCCCTTAGTCTCCCCTTTAATCCCCCCTTAATAAGGGGGGTGTCTGACAACTTTTAACGCCTACCTACTTATTTCGGACAAGTAGGGACAACCATCGTGTTGCTACTGTGTGGAGGTGATAAAAGCAGTCAAATTAAAGATATTCGCCAAGCCCAAGAATACTGGAGAGATTATCGGAGTTAAAATTATGTCTAAAAGTATTAGCTACCACCCTTTTTTGCTGGACAATCTTAAAGATCCAAACTATGCGGCTCTTTATCTCGAAACTCACTTAGAAGAAGACGAGTTTGAATTCGATCCCGAATTACTGAAAATGGCTTTGAGGAATGTTCTGGAAGCTCTTGGGGATTCTCATTTAACCGCAGAACAAATTAAAATTTATGAGCAATTTCTCGATAAATTATTAACAATGCCAGCAGGAATAGGAATTTATAATTTAGGGCTTTGGCTGAAGGCTTTGGGATTAAAACTAGCTGTAACAGTTGATAAAGAGGGGAAGAATGTTGTTGAAAACTTGCCTAGTTTGAATAGAGATAACAAAGAAAAATATGAGGGAGTTTTAACAAAAGTCCCGGATCTATAACCAGAAAGTAGAATAAACGGCTCTTCTGGTTTCTGTGTGGAAACGAGGTCTATACTGATAGAATATCCGCAAAATAGTCTTAAAAGTTTTGTCCAGTAAGCATTTCACGATTCCATAAGCAAAAATTATCACACAAAGCCGAGAAGAGCCAATAAACTAAATATCCTTTCTTAAACCATGCTCAAATCCCTCAACCTCGCTACCCTACTGCTGCTACTCGCCTCCGGCGTGTCTATCTTGTCCATTTCTCAACCCGGAATAGTGCCACCTGTCCAAGCGCAAACGAATGAGACGAAAAAAGCTGAAGCGGAAAGGCTATTTAACGAGGGGATGCAACTATTCCAGCAAGGGACAGCCGAATCCTATCAACAAGCTATAACCAAATGGGAACAAGCCTTACCTCTGTGGCGTAATCTGGGAGATAAAGCACAGGAAGCCTTAATAAATCTAGCACTCGGTAGAGTTTACGATCTATTAGGATTCAAACCCAAAGCCCTGGAATACTTTAACCAAGCCTTACCTATCTATCAATCCCTAAAAGACCGCAAGGGGGAAGCCAGACTTCTCAATAATATTGGTGGTGTCTATTCAGATTTAGGGGAGAAACAAAAGGCATTAGACTATTACCAACAGGCATTACCCTTAAGGCGGGCGGTGGGAGATCGCGCAGGGGAAGCCGTCACTCTCAATAATATTGGTCGTGTCTATTCAGATTTAGGGGAGAAACAAAAGGCATTAGACTATTACCAACAGGCTTTACCCTTATCCCGGGCGGTGGGCGATCGCGCAGGGGAAGCCGTCACTCTCAATCAGATAGGAGTAATTTATGTTCAGCTAAAAGAATATACCCAAGCGATCGATTTACACCGCCAGGCTTTGGCTATCTATGAACAACTGAGCCACAAACAGAAGCAAGCAGAAACTCTAGGATATATTGCTAATGCTTATTTTTCCTTGGGTGAGTACGCTAAGGTAATAAATTTATTTAGTGGAAAACTGAAAGCTGTAGGGGACAAAAAACCTATTCTTGAGGTAATGAAACGATATTTATATAGAGAATGGTCGTTTAATATTGCTTATGCTGCTGGCACAGTCTCTAAAAAATTAAGCGAACGTCTCAAAATTGATGATATTTCCTGGCAAGAAGCTTGGGAGATTAGTCAATTGAACGCATTTTTAGCTAGAGAAGTTGATGATTCAAATAGCCTTGTTGGTAGCTTACACGATCAAGGTTGGGCTGCAAGAAATCTAGGTAAATATTCTCAGGCATTAGCTTTATATAGTGAGGCGCTAAATATAGCCAGAGAAATTAAAGACCAAGATAGAGAAGCATTTTTACTCACAGATATTGGTATCATTTATTCTGATTTTGGGCAGTATGATCTAGCTTTAACTCACTTCAATCAAGCCTTAATAATTGTTAAAAAATCGAGTGATAACAGCATAGCTAAGCAGGTAGTACATCACTTAGTTATTAACAGTATAGGATTTGTTTATAAACAGCTTGAGCAAGAAGATATTGCTTTGAGTTTATTTAAGGAAGCTTTGTTATTGCGTCAAGGATTTGCACTGGGTTATATCCTTAACAATATTGGTTCAATCTATTTTGATAAGGGAGAATTATCTCAAGCATTAAAATATTATGAAGAAGCTTTACAAGCTCCTCGTGTTATTGGAGAGCCGGGAATACCAGGGTTTACTTTTAACAAGATTGGTTTAGTTCACTCCGAAATGGGAAACTATACTAAAGCCATAGAAAGTTATCAGAAAGCATTAGTTATTTTCAGAAAAATAAAAGATACTCCTGGACAAGCAATAACTCTCAGTAACATCGGCAAACTCCTTGACAAACAAAACCAACCTGAACTCGCCATCGTCTTCTACAAAGAAGCTGTCAAACTCATCGAAGAAATCCGACAGGGACTGAGAGAATTATCCCTAGAAAAGCAAAAAACCTACACCGAAACTGTTGCTGATACCTACCGCCGTTTAGCTGACTTGCTGCTGCAACAAGACCGCATTCTGGAAGCGCAACGGGTGTTAGATTTGTTGAAAGTACAGGAATTAGACGATTATTTGCGGGGAGTGCGCGGTAATACAAATACAGAACAGGGAGTTCCTAAACTACCGCCAGAACAAAAAATAGACGAGGGAATTGAGGCAATTCTTAATAAAGCAGTAGAAATTGGCCAAGAAATCAGCCGACTGCAAGAACGACAAAAACTCAACGGCAAACTAACTCCCTCAGAAGAACAACGTCTCGCCCAACTCTGGAAACAACAGGAACAAATTGTCGCTGAGTTTAATAAATTTATCGAAAGTCCAGAAGTTTTAGCCTTAATTAACCAACTCAAACCCCAAACCCGTTCCGCCGATCTCCTGAATAATTTAGACAATTTAATTGGCTTATCTGATAATCTCAAAAAACTCCAACAAAATGCCGTCCTTATCTACCCAATTATCTTTGATGACCGCTTAGAAATCATCCTCACCACTGCTGATTCTCCTCCCGTCCGCCACACCGTAAAAGTCAGCAAAAAAGAACTAAACGAAACTATTCGCGCTTTCCGGGAAGCCTTACAAAATCCTAGTCTGGATGCCAAAAAGCCAGCCCAACAGCTTTATGAATGGCTGATTAAACCCCTAGAAAATAAACTAAAAACTGCCGATGCAAAAACGATTATTTATGCTCCTGACGGACAACTGCGCTACATTCCTCTGGCGGCTTTATACGACGGCAAACAGTGGTTAATTGAACGCTACCTGGTTAATAATATTACGGCAGCATCCCTGACTGATTTTAATACCAAACCCGAACCGAAAATGCAAATTTTAGCGGCGGCATTTGTCAAGGGCAGCTATCAGTTTCGACATGAAGGACAAGACTTCAGATTTAATGGGTTGCCTTTTGCGGGTATAGAGGTAGATAAATTAGCACAGACCGTTTCTCCTACTACTAAATACTTCGATAAAGACTTCAATCAAACAATTATTCCCCTACTGGATAGCTATACTGTCGTCCATTTTGCCACCCATGCAGCCTTTGTGGTGGGAACTCCAGAACAGTCTTTTGTTCTTTTTGGAGATGGGACAGTTGTGACTCTACAAACAATGAAAAACTGGCGGTTTAAAAATATTGATTTAATTGTTTTGAGTGCTTGCGAGACAGGTTTAGGGGGTAATTACGGCACAGGAATCGAAATTTTAGGGTTAGGATATCGACTACAAACCGCAGGTGCAAGGGCAGTTATTGCCTCTTTATGGAGTGTTGATGATGGCGGTACACAAGCTTTGATGAATGCTTTTTATGCTGCTTTGAGGACGGGTAAATTGAGTAAAGCAGCGGCATTACAACAGGCACAAATTGCCTTGATTACCAGTAATAACCCCACCAATGAGCAGCGGCGTGGTAGTATTAGAATAGAACCTATTGAAGGAGTGCCATCGGACGTAGCAAATCGCCTCAGCCATCCCCGTTACTGGGCTCCTTTTATTCTCATTGGCAATGGATTATAATCAGTTATCAGTTATCAGTTATCAGTTATCAGTTATCAGTTATCAGTTATCAGTTATCAGTTGTTAGTTATCAGATAAATCTTAAAAATCCTGCTCAAAAATGCTATGATAACCCAAGTTCCACATCAGGTAATTTGCCCCGACAGGGGGTTTTTCGTCTGGAAACCGATTGGGTGGGGGCGAACGCAAATTGGGTGGGGGCGAACGCAAATTGGGTGGGGGCGAACGCAAATTGGGTGGGGGCGAACGCAAATTGGGTGGGGGCGAACGCAATTCGCCCCTACAAAGTCCGTCGGATTTTGGCAATCAATCCCCCAAAAACTATCCAATCCCACAATAAAACCGTAGGGGCGCATCGCGTGCGCCCAAACACCCCTGTGTAATCCGAAATTCTCAAACCGAACTTAGGTTAAATTATTCAAAATAAGATTATCAAAGAAGCAATTAGTTTATGAAATAAAATAGAATCAATAGCTAAAAAAATTCTGGGATAGTTAATTTAATTTTATTAATAAACGTTAAAGACTATGTCTAATTCATCTCTAGAACAAGACCTAAAAACTTATCAAGATTTGATCGCCATTCTCCAAGAGCATCCTACACTAACAGAAGCCGAAATTCTTAATATTTTACTAGCCCGCGATCGCATTCAAACTAAGCTAACAGAAACCTATTTAATTACTGATAATATCCTAAATATTCTCCAAGAATTAGACAACATTCTTAGGAAAAAACAAGCCACAATCGCCCCAACAATCGCCAAATTACGTCCCGATTTTAATCCCGATACTAAAAATTGGTGGTGGCTACTTGAAGTCCCTAAAATTGATTCTCCTTGGCATAAATACGATTTATTGGCAAATGGAGCTTCTGTTACTTTCTTGACAATTTCTTTAGGATTAATTGGTGAAATTGGCTCTCGGTTTCTTTCAGGGGGAAGCGATATTTTGGGAGGTGTTTTAGTCAGTTTTCAAAGTATATTAACCTTACTTGCCGCAGGAGGAATCTTAACTAAAACTGGACAAGAAACTGGAAAAAACTTACTGACACGCTTTGGGATTCAAGAACAATACTGGCAGGAAATTGGCGCTGGTTTATCTTTTTTATTAATGCTGAGTATTTGGGGATTAAGACTCTCTTTACCAACTGTAGCCACCTGGTATAATCATTGGGGTTGGAGTCATTATGAAAAGGGAGATTTGAGCAGTGCAGAAGAAGATTATCAACGAGCCTTGTCTTTAAATCCAGATGACGCTGAGGCACATTTTAACTTAGGATTACTCTACGAAGAATTACAGGATTTTGATTTAGCTAGAAAAGAATATATATTAGCTATACAAGGAGGAGAAATAACTACCGCTATTAATAATCTAGCTCGATTACATATTCTCAATAAAAATTATCCTGCTGCTGTTCACCTCTTACTTAAAGCCCAATCTGGTCTAAAATTAGATCAAGAAACCCAATTTGCTATCTGGAAAAATTTAGGTTGGGCAAGGCTAAAACAAGGAGATATTCCAGGGGCAGAAACAGCTTTATCAGAAGCGATTAAATTAGATAAAAATAGTGCTGCCCCTCATTGTTTACTAGCGCAGGTAAGAGAAGCCCAAAATAACCAAACAGAGGCATTAAAAGAATGGGAAACCTGTAATCAATACGCTAACAGCTTAAATCCTGACGAAGATAGCTGGAGAATACAAGCACAACAATGTCTAGCAAACCGGGAGAAACAAAAATGCTCACCAAAACCCAACTCATCCTATTAGGATTAAGCACAGGAATACTGACCCTATTTTTAGAAAGTGCTAAAGGGATAGCATTGCCTGCTAGAATTGAATCAACAACTGGTATCGTCAAGCTAAAAAGACAAAATTGGACTGAATTTAAACCCGTTTCTATTAATACAGAATTAAACAAAGGCGATCAAATTTTTCCTCTTCAGGGTGTTAGGGTGACAGTATTATGTCCCGATTTACAACAACGCCCAGTTAGTTCAGGTGTACCCTCTGGACTAAAGACAATTTGCCCCATCTGGGAAGCGTTAAAAGCCAAAAATCCCCCACCCCCGGGTTCTTTAGGGGGAACAAATGCACTCATTCCCTATCTCATTTCACCCCGTCACACCCTGATACTGACAGATACCCCCATTTTGCGCTGGAATGAAGTTTCCCAAACGAGATATTACACAATAAAAGTTATGGGTTCACAGGGGATTATCTGGGAAAAGCAAGTTTCTCAAACCCAAATTTCCTATCCCGGAACACCAGTTTTTCGGCCCGGTATTCCTTATTCTGTGACAATTCAAACCGATGGGGGACAGTCTTCCGAGCAAGATAAAGCTTCTAAAATAGAATTCATCAGGTTACATTCCTCAGAAGTTGCAACCATACAGGCCGAAGTTAATAAAATAGAACAATTAAATATAAATAAGCAAACTAAAGCATTAATATTAGCCGATTTTTATGGAACTTATACCCTACCGACTTCAACTTTTAATAACTATGTTTTATCCTCCAAATCCCTAGCAACTTATCATCTTACCAGTGAAGCGATCACTATTCTAGAAACCACCATCAAACAGGGTCAAAATTCAGCCATCATCGAGAGAAACTTAGCTGATTTGTACTGGCAAATTGGCCTAGCTAATCTAGCTACCAATCATTATCTTAAAGCGATAGAATTAGCTCGGATACCAGAACAATTAGAAGAAAAAACCTTGGCTCAATTTGGTTTAGGAGAAGTTTATGCCGCTTTAGGAGATAATAATCAAGCCAAGATTTGGTATAGTAAAGCTAGAGAAGGTTATCTAGCTTTAGGCGATTCTGCAAGGGCTAACTTTGTGATTCAATTAATAGAAAGCTTGCCTTAAGTTAAAAAAAGAGTAGTCTAGCTGTTGCGGGTTTTGTCTTGAGCCAACTTCTCGGGTTGTTGCCCTAAGTCGGGGTATCCAGGAAGACTGGCGCCCCAGGAGCATCAGCTAACAGAGCTTGTAAGTAGGTAGGCGTTAAAAATTATCAGATGCCCCCCTTATTAAGGGGGGCAGGGGGGATCGGCACCCCCCTTATCAAGGGGGGCAGGGGGGATCGGCACCCCCCTTATCAAGGGGGCAGGGGGGATCGAACCTAAAATCCATTTTTAATTTAATTATAACCAGCTACTTAGCAGCTTGTTATCGCCCTTCCAGAAGTTCAGGAAGAGCGATAACCCGAAACTCTCAACCACGGACAAAACCCTTTCAAGTCGATCAATGGCTAGGTGGGGTGAAGACAATCAAACCCGACAGCAACCCCGAAAATCGTGTCAGAATAGATCAGTGTAGTCACTGATTATCTTTGAGAAAAATATTTATATGTTAGGACGGGACAACTACGATTTAATCATTGTCGGGGGCGGTATAGTCGGAACCACCCTAGCGGTGGCTTTAAAAAATACAGGATTAAATATCGCTATGATCGAGGAACGTCCCCTAGAGGTGGCCGCCTCCCGTCGTCAAGCTTATGCCCTCTCCTTGATGTCCAGCCGGATTTTTACAGGCTTGGGTATCTGGGATAAAATCTCGCCCAGTATCGGTAAATTTCGTCATATTCGCCTTTCTGATGCCGATTTTCCGATTTTTGTCCCCTTTGTGGTCGATGAGCTAAAAACCGATTATTTGGGCTATGTGGGCGAACATCAAGTGATTTTAACGGCCCTGCACAAGGCCAGCCAAGATTGCGATCGCATTGAGTGGTTATCCCCTGCTAAAGTGTTAGAAGTGGAGTACGGAGGAGAAATAGCCACTGTCACCCTGGAAGAAGCCGGTCAAACCCGAAAAATCACCGCAAAATTAGTTATCGGGGCTGATGGAGCCAGATCCGCTATCCGGCAAGGGGCGCAAATTAAAACCAAAGGTTGGAAATATTGGCAATCCTGTGTCGCTTTCACCATTAAACATCAACTCGATCGCAACGATACCGCCTTTGAAAGATTTTGGCCCACCGGTCCGATGGGC
>Ga0315907_10002518_pt1 | contig 22893 bp, 18 predicted proteins | sample LakEriMetagenome_3_FD_203525 | JGI IMG/M metagenome (GOLD analysis project Ga0315907, IMG submission 203525) | Freshwater fungal communities from buoy surface, Lake Erie, Ohio, United States - Buoy 12 MA123 | ecosystem: Environmental > Aquatic > Freshwater > Lake > Lake biofilm | place: USA...
GCAACACCACAGCCATAGCCCCGCTATGGCGAGGATTTGCAACGCCGCAGATCGCTTCAATCCGGGGATGCGACGTCGGTAAGCGATTGATGCAGAGGGTCCCTAATCATCGCCGTTGAACGAATACAAAAGCGTCGGTCTGCGGCGGGCTACAGAACCTGGTCACGCGGCAGTACGAAACCGCGCCAACATGCCCACGAGGTTCTGCGCTTCGGTTTTGAGTGTTTCGGTGGCGGCTGTGGCTTGCTCGACCAAAGCCGCGTTTTGTTGTGTGGAGCGGTCCATGTCAGCCACGGCGTCGTTGACTTGCGAAATGCCACCCGCTTGTTCACTGCTCGCCTGGGAGATTTCACCGACCGTGTGCGACACCTTTTCAATCGCGTTGACGATGCGGGTCATGGTGTCACCGGCAACCTGCACTTTCTTGGCACCCACGCCAATTTGATCGACAGACGATTGAATCAAGGTACGAATTTCCTTGGCTGCGTCGGCACTGCGCTGGGCCAAGGTGCGGACCTCGCTGGCAACAACGCTGAAGCCACGGCCTTGCTCTCCCGCACGTGCCGCTTCGACGGCGGCGTTCAGCGCCAGGATATTGGTTTGAAAGGCAATGCTGTCAATCACTCCGATGATCTCGCCAATCTTTTTGGCCTGGGCGTTGATGGCTTCCATGGTGGTGATGACGTCGCCCACGACATTGCCGCCTTCGCGTGCGACCGCCGAGGCGTCGCGCGCCAGCACATCGGCTTGCCGCGCGTTGTCGGCACTGTTGCGGATCGTGGCGGAGAGTTGTTCGATTGATGCCGCAGTTTGCTCCAGAGATGCAGCATTGCTCTCAGTTCGGGCCGACAGGTCCACCGTGCCTGTGGCAATTTCAGAGGAAGACTGGTTGACGGTTTGGGCTGAACGACGGATGTCTTCGAAGATGGCGGATAGCCCCATGGACACCTGCCCCAGCGCCGACAGCACTTGTCCCGTGGCATCGGTTGAGCAGTTGGTTGGCTGTTGGCTCAAGTCGCCACCGGCCAAGGCATGGGCGAGCCGAGACGCTTCGGTCAGGGGGCGCACGATGACCCTCGCCATGAACCAAGCGATGGCTATCGTGGCAAGCAGTGCAGCAACAGAGCCGGTCAATATCAGAATCCGGTTGTTCGTGGCCTGGCCCCGCCCTGCAGACACTGCTGCGGAGGACGCTTGTGTTTGTTCGTCGACCAATGCTTGCAATGCAGCTTTGAGTTTGGCGTAGTCATCGTCCATGGTGGTCATGTACGAGGCCGCATTGCCTAGCATGCCCGTTTTAATGTCTAGCGCATATCTCGCGTTGTTGCCGTATTTGATGAATTCAGCCAGTGCAGTTTCAAGATGTCCCCGCTCGCTCGCAATCAGTGAAGCATCTTCGAGTTGTCTTTCCAGCGTCTTTTTGTAGTCACCGATTTGACCGAGAATCTTTTTGTCCAAGGCTTCTATTTTTGCCGCCTTGTAGCCCGCACCTTCCCAGGCCAAACTTTGATTGACCGATGCATGGATGGCGGTGACTTGTTCAGACAAGCTGGTTGCCGCCACGATGCGTGGCACGCGCTCCTCACCCAGGTTGATCAGAGCGCCACTCAGCCGTTCATTGGCAACAAAGCCAATTCCGCCCACCATGGCCAAACAGGCAATGGCCAAACCCGGTGCCAGTGCCACTTTCACCGTCACCGACGCGTTGCGTATCCAGTTCAACATGTTTGTCTCCAAACCCTGGTGGCTCATCCAGGGCGCCGCTTTTCAGACCGTCTTAAACGCGGCCAACTTCTCGCCAGCGTGCCTCTTGAACCCAACGCAGGCGTTACCGCCACACGAAAGGTCACAGCCCGTTATCGGGTTGTTTGGGGCGAATCTTGAGCTTGATGTGCTTGCCAGGAAGCGATGAAAAGAACCACAAAGCGGGGTCAAATGAGTGACGAAGGGGTGTCTTCAGGTGGTTTTAAGGTGACCAATGGTGCCCATCAAACGCTGTGCCTGCTGTTTCAACGAGGCCGCCACGGAGGCCGCGTTTTCCACGAGGGCGGCGTTTTGTTGGGTGTTTTTATCCATTTCCGAGACAGCCGAGTGGATCTGGCTGACCCCGCTGGCCTGTTCCGCCATGGCCCGTGAAATTTCCTGGACGGTCGTGCTCACCTCTCGGATGCTGCTCACGATGCGTGCCATCGTCTGACCAGCTGTCTGCACCCGCTGCCCGGCGGTTTGAACTTCCGCCACCGAGCCCGTGATGAGTTCGCGGATTTCCTTCGCGGCCTCGGCGCTGTTTTGTGCCAAACCGCGCACCTCTTGGGCCACAACGGCAAAACCGCGCCCGTGTTCACCTGCGCGTGCAGCCTCCACGGCGGCGTTCAGGGCCAATATGTTGGTTTGAAAGGCAATGCTGTCGATCACGCCAATGATTTCGGAGATTTTTTGGGCCTGCGCATCGATCTTTTGCATGGTGTCCGCCATGTCGGCCGTGGCTTGCCCGCCTTGGTCGGCGACTTGACTGGCTGTTTGGGCGAGCAAGCTCGCCTGTGCCGCATGGTCGGCGCTTTGACGGATGGTGGCAGTGAGCTCTTCTAACGACGCCGCTGTTTCCTCTAACGCCGAGGCGGTGCTTTCCGTGCGGCGTGACAGGTCCATGCTAGCGGCAGACAGGGTGGAGCTGGAGTCATCCACCTCCTGGGCGGCAGACCGGATGTTGGTCACGATCTGACTGAGTTGTTCAGACACATCACCCATGGCTCGAAGCACCTGGCCGGTGGCGTCTTTCGACGGGGCCACCGGGCGCACGGTGAAGTCACCGCTGCCCATGGCGTTGGCCAGACGCACGGCCTGTTTCAGAGGTGCCAAGATCAACCTTGAGCCCAACCAAGCCAGACCCAGGGCCAAGGTGGCGGCGATTGCCACACTGCTTGCAATCAGTCGGGTGTTGCTGCGCGCCAAAGCTTGCCCTTGTTCGACCAATTCAGTGGACAGTGCACTTTCCAACTCACGTAACTTCACCAGTGTCTGGCTGAGTTTGGCGTAGTGGCCGTCGATCACGGTCATGAAGGAGGCCGCATTGCCCAGCATGCCGGTTTTGATGTCCAGTGCATCGATGGATGTTTTTCGGTACTGATCAAACTCCTGCTGCATCTGCGCCAACAGCGTTGTTTGTTCCGGCGTGAGCTCAGAGTCCTCGCTGCTGGTCCGCAAATCTTCTGCGTAACGGCCCAGGTCTTTGTGAATGCGCTGGTCCAGCGTTTTGATTTTGGCTTCTTTGAAACCCGCCCCTTCCCACGCCAAGCTTTGATTGACTGCCGCGTTGAGTTCTGCCAAACGCTGACCGAGACTTTCCACCTGGGCTAACTTAGGCATGCGGGTTTGAGTGAGTTGGTTCAATGCTCCATTGAGCTGGGTGTTCGCTGCCCAACCAATCACACCCACCAATACCAAAAATACCACGCCCAGCACCGGGGGAAAAGCCACTTTCACGTTCACTGAGGTGTCTTTTAACCATGCACTCACCACGTCTGATGCCTCCTGTTTCGTCGCCCCGAATGTGTCTCCGGCTGGCCAACTTTTTCAACGCATAAAAAGCGGGGCGACACGTGTCGCCCCGCCTGTTGCTCGGTTGTGGCTGTGTCAGCGGTAAACGCCCACGCCTACAAAGCCTTCGTAGTTCACCATTTTTTTGCTGTAGGAAATCTTGCTTTCAATCTTTTTGGTTTGTGGATGGGGCCATTCGTATTCCACCCAACCACCACCTTTGGCAGCGGTGTCCCGCAGTTCCTTGATCAAAAGCTTGCCTTCAGGGTCTTTCAATTCGATCAGGTTTTTACCGATCAATTTGTCGTTGGCACCGTGGGCCACGTTCACACCCTCCATGTTGTAGGCAAAAACGTAAAGGTCTTTCTTTTGCCAGTTCTTGTTGCTTTTGTCAGTGAAATCCTTGAAGGCCTGTTCCGGCCCCACTTTCTTCACGTGCTCAATCGCGGCTTCGACCATGGCCTTGGCCTCGTCGCGCGTGCCGTTTTCTTGTGCCTGTGCACTGCTTGCCCAAAAACCCACCGAAACCATGGTGGCCAAAATGATGCGGAACAGAGATTTCATGATGAAAGTACCTTTCATTCAAAAAGAGTGGGCAGCGCCTGTTGCTGCCGAAAAGTATGAGAAAAACAAACGATAGCCATGCCAAACTTTCATGACAAGGGCTGATACCCTTGGACAAGTTATCGACACAAAAAGCGCTTCGCTTAAATTGACGCCCATGACTGGCCTGTGCGTCGCGCCCTGGTGCTCGCTGACGCCCGGTAATCGCTGATTGTTTTACTTGGCCGAGTCTCGATCGCACCGTGGCGATGCGCTGCGGTTTGCGGACTTTGCTTAGGTGAAGGCCCTAGCGCTTTGATGCGACAGTTTTGGGGTCCAGGGCGTCGCGCAGGGCGTCGGTCAAAAATGAAAACGCGGTCACAAACGCCGCCATGAAAACCGTGGCAACCGCGAGTTGCCACCAGTGGCCGAGCAAGAGTTCGCTTTGTGCTTCGGCCAGCATGGAACCCCAGCTGACCTGGTCGACGGCCACGCCCAGTCCCAGGTAGCTCAGTATGACTTCTGCTTTGATGCATGCCACCACCAACACCGACAACTGAACCAAGGCCACATGGTTCACGTTGGGCAGGATGTGAACGAACATGCACCGCATTTTGGAGGCGCCCAAGGCCTGCGCGGCGCGCACATAGTCCAGGTTGGCGTGTTTGATAAATTCCGCACGTACCAGTCGGTACACCCCCGTCCAGCTGGTGAAGCCGAGGATCAAGGTGAGGGTGACCACCCCGCGCGGGAAGATGGAATCGCTGCGGTTGAACACGGCAGCAAACATAAACACCAGCAAGATGCCCGGAATGGCTGTGAACACGTTGTAAAGCCATTCCGTCACATCACCCACTTTGTCACCCATGAAACCACCCAGCGCGCCGAGGAGGGTGCCCAGGCCAGTGGCCAGCAATGCCGCCATCAAGCCGACGGTGATGGAGACCTCCGCCCCTTTGACTGCTTTGCTGAACACGTCACGACCTAACCGGTCCGCTCCAAAGGTCAGGTGCTGGGCGCGTTGCAACTCTTGTTTGGGATAGGTCGCCGCTTTGGCCGACCACTCGTTGTAATAGGGGGCCAGTGGATCGATGGGGGACAGGTCGATGCGTTCGGACAAAGTCACCGAGTTTGGAGCTGACGTCACGCCAACCGGAGCGCTCTCAGCGAACCAACTCGGTGGGGCACTCGGTTCGGCCACTTCTTGGTTCCAGCCTTGTGCCAACCAGCCGCTGCTTGATGCGGCGACCATGGCCACAAACACCAGAACCCCGAGCAAGGCCAGCGAGCCCACAGGGTCGGCGCGAAGCCGCTGTAAGGCCGTGTTGTGCGCGGTTCGCCTCATTTCAGCACCACGCGGGGGTCGGCCCAGGTGTAGAGCACGTCCACCAGTGCGTTGGCGGCCAGGGTGAGCAGGGCCACATAGACGGTGATGGCCTGAATCACGGGGTAGTCGCTGCGGCTCACCGCCAGCAACACCTCGCGGCCTAAACCTGGAATAGAGAAAAACACTTCGATCAAAAAGGAACCCACGAGCAAACTCGGCAGTGCCACGGCAATGTTGGTGAGGATGGGCAACCAGGCGTTGCGAAGCACGTGGTGCAGCATCACCTGCGGCTCACTCAAACCTTTGGCACGTGCGGTGCGTACATAGTCCTGCTGCATTTCTTCCAGAAAAAAACTGCGGTAGAGCCGGATTTGAGGTGCCAGGCCCACCAAGACGGTCAGCAGCACCGGCAGCGCGGTGTAGTGCGTCAGGTTGGTCCACACATTGCTGGTCCAGCCTTGCACGGGGAACCAACCCCAGCGGTATCCCAGCACATATTGACCTACGATGACATAAACCAAGAAAGATATCGACAGGGCGATCGTGCACAGCCCCATGATGGCCCGGTCGGTGAGTGAACCCCGCACGCGTGCCACCCACAAGGCCAGGGGCAGGGCCAAAAAGACGTCAAGCAACAAGATCGGAACCATGATGGTCAGCGTGGCTGGCAACCTGCTGAGAAAAAGTTCGTCCACCGGCTCTTGGGTGGCCCAGCTGTGGCCCCAGTCCAGGGTGATGATTTGCTGCAGGAACAAACCGAACTGGTGCCAAAGGGGCTCGTTCAAGCCGAGCTGTTCTCGCACCGCGTCTATTTGTGCGGGAGAGGCATTTCGTCCTGCCAGGATATCGGCCGGGTCGCCCCCGAAGGCTTTGAAGAGCAGAAATACCAACAGCACCACGCCCAACAACGTGGGCAGTGCTTGCCAGAGTCGGCGCAGCAGGTAGGTGGTCATGGGATGTACAGGCGTGTGCTGTCGATGCAGGTTGCATCGATCTGGTGGGACGTTTGGTGCCCGCCCAAGCGCGAAGGCAGGCTGTGGTGTCTTTGGATTCGTCGGCGGCGCACGGTCGGGCTCTTTTTTGGAAAAGAAGGCTTCCTCACTGACCCTTTGGGTACCAAGCGTTTGAGTCTAGGGCCTGTTAACAATAAATTGGCACTGCGCCGGTAGTCCAAGTCGTGCTGGGGCAGGTGCAGGCCGCCGACCGGGGCTCACGCAGCGGCAATTTAATTGTTAACGGGCCCTAGTGTGGTGTCCCACTGATAACTGCCAATGGAATCGTGTATTGCAAGCCAGGGCCGCGTTGCAAATCCTCGCGATACCGCCTGTTATCGCTGCGGTTTGCGCCTTGCCCTGACTTGCAATCCATCGATTCCACTTTTGTCAGTTATCAGCGGGACACCACACTAGAGCAATGCCTGCCGAATCAAGCCTGTCGTCATGATGACGTCCTTGAATTTGATGAGTGTTGTGCCCCAGCCCATGGCTTTTTCCTGGGCCGGTCAGAGTTTTCCGCAGGGCAGCAGGCCATTTTTGGCCGGCGAGTTTGAGGTTGCTGTTAATCTCGTTACTCCGTTACACACGATGTGATCCGCATGACGCTGCACAGCCCGGCACAACGAAGCGAACTGTTTTGTAAGAGGCTTGCTTTGCGATACCCCGTGTTGTTGGGGCCGATGGCGGGTGTGCCTGCGCCGGCGCTGTCCATTGCCGTGGCGCAAGCCGGTGGTCTGGGTGCCTGTGGTGCATTGCTGATGGAGCCCGATGCCATCCATCAATGGGCGGCGACAGTTCGGTCACACACCACAGGTCCGTTTCAGTTGAATTTGTGGATACCCGACCCACCACCGTGCCGTGATCCAACCCACGAATCCCAGTGGCGACAGTGGTTGTCGGCGTGGGGCCCCGCGGTGTCGCTTGATGCGGGCGATGCCACGCCGCCCAACTTCGAGTCGCAATGTGAAGCGCTTTTGGCAGTGAAGCCAGCGGTGGTGTCCTCGGTCATGGGTTTGTTCCCAGCGTTTTTTGTGCAGCGCTTAAAAGCTGCGGGCATTCATTGGTTTGCCAATGTGTCCACCGTGGCAGAGGCCCGCGCCGCGCAAGCTGCCGGTGCAGATGTCATCGTGGCCCAGGGCATGGAAGCCGGGGGTCACAGGGCGTGTTTTGACGCGGCTCGCGCCGAGGCCCAACAAGTGGGTTTGATGGCCCTGGTGCCTGCCGTGGTGGACGCCGTCGATCTGCCCGTGGTAGCCACCGGCGGTATTGCTGACGCACGGGGTGTGGCAGCAGCCTTCGCGCTGGGCGCCAGCGCGGTTCAAATTGGCACGGGTTTTTTGCGGACACCCGAAGCAGGTCTGCCCAGCAGTTGGGCAGATGCCCTGTCAAAAACCTGGCCTGAGGACACGCAACTCACACGTGCTTTCAGTGGTCGCGCCGGACGCAGCTTGAGCACCGAGTATGTTCGTGCAGCCTCCGCCCGTGACGCACTTCTTGCAGCGCCCTATCCAGTTCAACGGGGCCTCACCCACGTGATGCGCTTGCAGGCCGTCCGCCACAATGATTTGCGCGCCATGCAGGCTTGGGCAGGTCAGTCGGCCCGTTTGGCACTGGCTTTACCTGCAGCCGAGGTGTTTGCGCGTTTATGCCAAGGCTTACCCCAGCAAACCAACTGATGGAGTCGAAGGTGATGTTGCGAAACGAAGTTTCTTTGGAATCGATGGTCCGTTTTCAAACGGGCACCCTGGGTGACCAGTACGGCTTACAACTGACCCATCTTGGCGAGGGCCAACTCTTTGGTCAGTTTGAAGTGCGGCCATGGATGATGGCGCCGAACGGGTTTTTGCATGCAGCCAGCGTGATCGCCTTGGCCGACACTTGCGCTGGGTACGCCACGGTGGCCCATTTGCCAGAAGGCGCAAAAACCTTCACCACCATTGAGCTGAAAACCAATTTTTTCAGCAGCACACGCAGTGGCGTGGTGCGTTGTGAAGCCCATGCGGAACACTTGGGTCGTACGACGCAGGTTTGGTCAGCGACGGTGTTCAGTCCCGAGGGCAAGAAGATGGCGCTGTTTCGCTGCACACAAATGGTGCTGTGGTGATCCCATCGGATCGAAAAAAAAGCCCAACCCGTGAGGGGTGGGCCTTGCAAGTCCTTCAGTGAAGGACATCGTTGGGATCGTATTCAGCCTTTTGAACCCTGTGCCGGGCTTGTGAAGCTTTGTTCTGCGCGAGGCCCCCAGAAGGGCACCGTGTGACAGCAGTCATGAGACTGTAGAGGGCCACATGCCAGCAGGCCATCCCTACAAGGAGGGGGACGGCAGTGGGGGCGTCGAAACGAATTGTTTCCTGGGTTGCGCTACCTGGCCCTGCATGTGTGAGGCCATCAAAGCCACTGTCTGGTCGCCAGTGCTGCGGCTGCGGTTCGGGTTTCCACGCCCAGCTTTTCAAAGATGTGCTCGAGGTGTTTGTTCACGGTGCGCGGGCTCATGCCCAGAATGTCAGCGATGTCGCGGTTGGTTTTGCCTTTGGCCAGCCAGGACAAAACTTCAGCCTCGCGGGGTGTGAGGGCTGCGTCGGACAGGCGGTTGCTCGTTTCATGGTTAACGAGGTGCAGCAGCAACATGGTTTCCCCCAGGCCGACGCTGCCCAGGTGCCGCGCCACCAGGGTTTGCGTGCCATGGTGGAGCGACTGCACCGGGGTGCTAAGTGCTTGTTCGGCTTGAAGGTGCAACCACGCTGGAGGCAACGCCCCTTGATGCTCCGGGAAAAATGCCAACAGCCACTTTTCAGCCTGGGGTGAACGCCAGGCCACGCGACCTTTGACATCGACCAGCACCACGCCATGCCCGCCCACGTCGACCGCCTCGCGGGCCAGCCGTGACACCCGTGCGTTGCGCACATGGGTGCTCAGGCGCACCAGTACTTCTTCTGCTCGCACGGGCTTGACCACATAGTCCACTCCACCACTGTCAAAACCCTGCACCAAATGCTCTACCTCGGACAGACCGGTCATGAAAATCACTGGAATGTGGTGCCAGGCGGGTGTGGCTTTGATGTGGCGGCAGACCTCAAAGCCCGACATGCCAGGCATCATCGCGTCGAGAAGAATGGCGTCGGGACAGACCAAATCCAGGCGCTGTAAGGCGGACTGGCCGTCGTGGGCCATCAGCATGGTGTAGCCCGCAGTCTCCAAGGTGTGGCACAGCAGGCCCAAGGTATCCGGCGCGTCGTCGACCACCAGCACCACTTCGTTGCGTGTCGCTGCGGAGCCTGTCCGGTTCTGGTCAAGCGGCGTGGACATCGACGTTCTCCTGCAAGAGTTTCAGTACGGCCCCGATGTCGCATCGGCTCACCAAGGCCTCCAGGCGGGCGCAGTCGGTTTGCCAGTGCGGGTGCTTGCCAGCGTCGCGTGTCGCCCAGTGGGCCAAGGTGCGCTGCAAGCCGGCGAGGTGGCCCATTTGCGCAAGACGGGTCAATTCCTCCACGGCTTCTGTGGGCAAACGCAGGGGAGGGGTTGTCGTCATGGGCAACACCGCAGCGCCAGAGAATGGCCTTAAGCGCACATCGGTGACCCACTCAATTTCCAGATGGCGCTCCAGCATGTCGAGCAGCTCCGATTCAATCACGGGTTTGCCCACAAAGCCCTGGGCTTGTGAAACGGTCAGCAGGCTGGCTTGGTTTTCAAACACATTGGCCGACACGATGATGATGGGGCCCTGATAGCCCCTGGCACGCAATTGGCGGCATGTGGTCCAGCCATCCAGATCGTCCATGGTGAGGTCGAGCAAGACCGCGTCAGGGCTGTGTTCTTGCACGCTGTCCAAACACTCGTGGCCACTCGCCGCCTCGCGGATGACAAACCCGAGCGGCATCAGCATGCCAGCCAACATTTGACGCTGCACGGGTTGATCGTCCACCACCAGCAGGGTGCGCCGCGGTCCGATGTAGCCGCGCACCTGCCAATGCGATGCATGGCGGGCATTGTGGCCTGGTGCTGGGGCACTGGTTTCCGGCAAATACAGCCGCACGGTGAAGGTGCTGCCCAGGCCGGGTGTGCTGGACACCGTGACTTCGCCCCCCATCAATTCTGTGAGCAAGTGGGTGATGGTCAGGCCCAGGCCGGTGCCGGGCTCAGCGGTGCGGCGCCCACCTGTGCTGCGCTCAAAGGGCAGGAAGATGCGAGTGTGGTCTTCTGCTGCAATACCAATGCCGGTGTCGATGATTTCGAAACGTGCCACCTCGCGCCGGTAGTCCATGTGCAAGGTGATGCTGCCCTGAGGCGTGAAACGCACCGCATTGCTTAAAAGGTTGATCAGAATCTGCCGCAACCGCTTGGCATCGGTTTGTACGAAGGCGGGCATGCGGCCGCTGGTTTTGAAGTGGCAAGCCAGACCTTTGGCCTGCGCTTGCGGTCGCACCATGTGCATCAACTCATCCAAGAACGCAGGCAGGGCCAGCGGTGCGTGTTCCAGTTGCAAGCGGCCTGCTTCAATGCGCGCCAGGTCGAGCAGGCCGTCGATCAACTCCGACATGTGTTCGCCACTGCGGTGAATGGTTTCCAGTGCTTGCTGGCGGGGTATGTGGTGGTGCGTTTGAGACTTGTCGTCCTTGAGCAGTATTTGGGCGTAACCCAAAATGCTGTTCAGGGGCGTGCGAAGTTCGTGGGTCATGCCCGCCACATAACGTGTTTTGGCCTGGTTGGCTGATTCCGCGAGCTCTTTGGCTTTTTGCAACGCAGCGTCGGTGCGCTGATGGGCTTCGATTTCCCGCTCCAACAATTGGTTCTGCCGGTTGGACTCATCTTGCGCGACTCGGCGGCTCTCGCTGCCCAACACAATCCACCAGCAACACACCGCCACCATCAGCATGAGGATGGCATAGGATTTTTTGAATCCGAGCAACATCTGCGCCCGTGCTTGTTCGTCCAGCAGCCCGACTTCACTTTGCTGCACATACACAAGAGACAGCAACGTGGCCAGTATCAAAGCCATCGATCCCAGCAGTATCAAATACTGCGTGACCGCTGTGTTCACACGTCTGGCGATCACCGGCGGTAGGAGCGATGTGAACAGGCCTTGCATCTGTTCGGCCGCACGGGAGTTGGTTTTGCAGCGGTCGTGGCAACGAGACTCCAGCGTGCAGCACAGCGAACAAATGGGCGCGCTGTAGGCGGGGCATTGGGCCATGTCGTCGGATTCGAAGGTGTTCTCGCACACGGCGCACTTCACCTTGTCGCCTGCTGTCCAGCGCGGCCGGTCTTTGCGAGCCAGGTAATAGCGTCCGCCCGTTGCCCAGGCAATCAACGGCGATGTGATCAGTGCCACCGCCAGTGCGACGAAAGGCGCAAAGGCTTGCCAACTGTCGCCCAGCAGCCCGCCATAACAAAACATGCCCAGCAGGCCAGCCAACAGCATGGCGCCAAACCCCACAGGGTTGATGTCGTAGAGGTGGGCGCGTTTGAATTCAATGCCGGCGGGTGACCAGCCCAGCGGTTTGTTGATGACCAGGTCCGCCACCAAAGCACCCACCCAGGCCACGCCCACGATGCTGAACACGCCCAGCACCCGCTCCAGCGCTTGAAAAACGCCCAGCGTCATCAAGAGCAAGGCAATCGCCACGTTGAAAACCAACCACACGACGCGCCCTGGGTGGCTGTGGGTCAAACGCGCAAAAAAATTGGACCACGCGAGCGACCCCGCATAAGCATTGGTCACATTGATCTTGATTTGCGAGACGATGACAAACACCACCATCGCCGACATTACCCACGCCGGGTCACTGAACACATAGGCGTAGCCCGCCAGGTACATCTGCGTGGGCTCAAGCGCTTGCGCTAGCGGCACTTGCGTCTGCAGCGCCAAGAATGCGAGGAAAGCGCCGGCCAACATCTTGAGCATGCCCGGGATGATCCAACCTGGTCCAGCAATCAAAACTGCGGCCCACCAGCGCTTGCGGTTTTGAGCTGTTTTTTCCGGCATGAAACGCAGGAAGTCCACCTGCTCACCCACCTGCACCACCAGCGCAAAGGCGGCCGTGCTGGCCACGCCAAACATGGTCCAGTTGAATCCGCTGTCGCCCGAGATGCGTCCTGACAACTGCGTGAATTGAACGAATACTTGCGGGTCCTTGAACAAGATGGCCAGGTAGGGCAGCACCAGCAGCACCAGCCACAGCGGTTGCGTCCACCACTGAATGCGGTTGATGAGTGTGATGCCATGGGTGACCAGTGGAATCACCACCAGGGCGGACACCAGGTAACAAGCCACCAAGGGCCAGCCGAAAAACAATTGCAGTGCCAGCGCCATGATGGCCGCTTCAATGGCGAAGAAGATGAAGGTGAAGCTGGCGTAAATGAGCGAGGTGACGGTGGATCCGAGGTAACCAAAGCCGGCGCCCCGCGTCAGCAAGTCCATGTCTACACCGTAGCGGGCGGCGTACACGCTGATGGGCAGGGCGGTGAAAAACGTCAACAGCCCCACCACCAGGATGGCCCACAGCGCATTGGCAAAGCCGTAATTCAGCGCAATCGCGCCGCCTATGGCCTCCAGCGCCAGGAAGGACACCGCGCCAAAGGCGGTGCTGGCCACGCGAAATTCGCTCCAGCGCCTAAAGCTGCGCGGTGTGTAACGCAGCGCGTAGTCCTCCAGGGTTTCATTGGCCACCCAGGTGTTGTAGTCGCGGCGGACGAAAAAGATTTTTTGGATGGAGGTGGACATGGGGTGCGGCAAGGTCGTAGCGATTCCGCCCCTCTTTTGAGCTTTGAACCGTTCGCCCTGAGCTTGACGAAGGGCAGCGCGTGCAACCTGGGCTTCGACAAGCTCAGCCCGAACGGAAGATGAGACTTCAAAGGGCCGGGTTAGACAAATAACTCAGCAAGAACCGAACCATCCCAGTGGGCCACGAATGCCGCTGCCGCCACTACGTTGAATGACGTATTGGGACGAACCCGGGTTTCTCCGAGGATTGCTGCACCGCAACGCACAAGGCTGGTGCAACAAAACCCAAGCCCCACCGCCTAGCGCGCCGATTCAGTTCGTCCCACGTCATAAACCGCCAGGAGCGTTCCTCATGTCCAAGATTCCCAAGTCCGAATTTGCCCCCCAGTCACCCTCACGCCGACGCCTGATTCAAGGCGCCTCAAGCCTGCCTTTGATGGGCATGGCTGGTTTGGCCAGCGCACAAGCCCATCCCACCGCCAAGGTCAACACCACCAAACTCGCGGTGACGGACACCGAAGTTACCGTGGGCCAGTTGCACTCGGCCACCGGCACCATGGCGATCTCAGAAACAGGCTCGATCCAGGCAGAACAGCTGGCGATTGACCAGATCAATGCCATGGGCGGTGTGCTGGGCCGCAAAATCAAAGTCATCAAAGAAGACGGCGCATCCGACTGGCCCACCTTTGCTGAGAAGAGCAAGAAGCTCTTGGTCAACGACAAAGTGGCCTGCGTGTTCGGCTGCTGGACCAGTGCCTCGCGCAAAGCGGTGTTGCCCATCTTTGAAAAAGAAAACGGCATGCTCTATTACCCGACCTTCTATGAAGGTTTAGAGCAAAGCAAAAACGTGATCTACACCGGCCAGGAAGCCACGCAGCAAATTTTGTATGGCCTGGATTGGGCGGCCAAAGAGAAAAAAGCCAAGACCTATTTCTTGGTGGGTTCAGACTACATCTGGCCGCGCACCTCCATGAAGATTGCCCGCGCCCACATTGAGCGCGTGGCCAAAACCGGCAAGGTGGTGGGGGAGGAGTACTACCCGCTGGGCCACACCAACTTCAACTCCTTGATCAACAAGATCAAGGTGGCCAAACCCGACTGCATCTTCATCGCGGTGGTGGGCGGCTCCAACGTGGCCTTCTACAAACAGCTCAAAGCCGCCGGCGTCACTGCCGACAAACAGTTCCTGTTGACCATCTCGGTGACCGAAGACGAGGTGCTGGGCATCGGCGGCGAAAACATGTCGGGGTTCTATGCCTCGATGAAGTATTTCCAATCGCTGGACAACCCCAACAACAAGAAGTTTGTCGAAGCCTTCAAGGCCAAATACGGCAAAGACGCGGTGATTGGTGACGTGACCCAGGCCGCCTACCTCGGCCCTTGGTTGTGGAAGGCCACGGTAGAGAAAGCCGGCAGCTTTGACGTGAGCAAGGTGTCGGCGGCATCGCCCGGCATTGAATACAAAGAAGCACCGGAAGGCTACGTGAAGATCCACGAGAACAACCACCTGTGGAGCAAGGCGCGTATCGGTGAGGCTCAGGCCAATGGACAGTTCAAGCTGGTGGCCGAGTCGCCGGGTTTGATTGAGCCGAATCCTTTCCCCAAGGGATACCAGTAAGTCACTTGTTTCGAGCGGTTTGCCGTGTTCGCGTGGAGACCGTTCGAATGCAAACGCTCTTGCCGTTCGGGCTGAGCCTGTCGAAGCCCAGAGGCTATTTGCAAAGACCCTTCGACAGGCTCAGGGTGAACGGAGTTTTCACCGGATCACAGGACTCGCCACCATGACCTTCTCCGACATGCTCAACATCGGCCTCATGCAAGGTTTTGCTGGCCTGAGCCTCTTCTCCGTGCTGCTGCTGATGGGCCTGGGCCTGGCCATCATCTTCGGTCAGATGGGTGTGATCAACATGGCCCATGGTGAGTTCATGACCATCGGGGCGTACACCATCTTCTTCTTCTCTCACTTGGCAGAGTCTTTCGCGCCCAAGCTGGTCCAGCTGTACTTCCCCTTTGCGATTGCCGCGGCGTTCTGCATCGCCTTTGCGGTGGGCTGGTTGGTGGAGTGGGCCTTCATTCGCCACCTTTACAAACGCCCACTCGACACCCTGCTCGCCACCTGGGGGTTGTCGCTGGGCATGCAGCAGATTTTTCGCTCCTCCTTTGGCGCCAAAGAAGTCAGCCCGACCTTGCCCGATTGGTTGATGGGCTCATGGGCACCGATAGAGGGGCTGGACATTCCCATCAACGGCCTCTTCGTGCTGGCACTGACCCTGCTTGTCACAGGTGGCGTCTTGCTCGCCCTCTACAAATCGCGCTGGGGCCTGCGGGTGCGGGCCACGGTGGCGAATCGGGCCATGGCCAACGCCACCGGCATCAACACCAAACGCACCGACCGCCTGACATTCGCGATTGGTTGCGGCGTGGCGGGCATCGCGGGTGCGGCCTTCACCACCATCGGCTCCACCGGCCCCACCAGCGGCTCGCTCTACATCGTGGACGCTTTCCTGGTGGTGACCTTCGGTGGTGCGGCCAGTTTGCTCGGCACCGTGGCCTCGGCCTTTGGCATCGCGCAAACCCAGTCCATCGCCGAGTTCTTCATGACGGGGTCGATGGCCAAGGTGCTCACCTTGCTCATCATCGTGACGATTTTGATGTTCCGTCCCCAAGGTTTGTTTGCATCGAAGGTGCGCCGTTAACGGTACCCGAGCGGTTGTTTGTTTATTTTCTGGAGAGCAGGCCATGAACGGCTTCAAAGCGTGGATCAACAAATACAACGCCGGCAGCGTGCTGTTGCTTGCCGTGGTGCTGGCGGTGCTCTTTCCCTTGATGTTTGACATCTTCCGCTTGAACCTGGTGGGCAAGTACCTGAGTTACGCCTTCGTGGCCTTGGGCCTGGTGATGCTGTGGGGTTATGGCGGTGTGCTCAGCCTGGGTCAGGGCGTGTTCTTCGGCTTGGGCGGATATGGCATGGCCATGTTCTTGAAGCTTGAAGCGTCGGATCCCGAGACCACCAAGATTCAATCCACACCGGGCATTCCCGACTTCATGGACTGGAACCAGATCACCGCGCTACCGCTGTGGTGGGAGCCCTTCCGCAGCTTCCCGCTGGCTCTGCTCATCCTGCTTGCGGTGCCCACGCTCCTGGCTTTCATCATTGGTTATGCCATGTTCAAGCGACGGGTTGGTGGGGTGTACTTCGCCATCATCACTCAAGCCGTCGCGCTCATCCTCACCGTGCTCATCATCGGCCAGCAGGGTTACACCGGCGGCGTCAATGGCATGACAGATTTGAAGACGTTGATGGGCTGGGACACCCGCACTGACAGCGCCAAATACATCCTTTACTTCATCAACGTGGGCCTGTTGATTGGTGCCATCGCCCTGTGTTTATGGATACAGCGCAGCAAACTCGGCACCTTGCTCCTGGCCATGCGGGACAAAGAAGACCGCGTGCGGTTCTCTGGCTACGACGTGGCGATGTTCCGCATCTTTGCATTTTGTTTGGCGGCGTTTCTGTCCGCCATCGGCGGGGCACTGTTCACGCTGCAAGTGGGTTTCATGTCGCCCTCGCTGGTGGGCATCGTGCCGTCCATCGAGATGGTGATCTTCGCCGCCGTGGGGGGGCGCATGTCCCTGGTGGGGGCGGTCTACGGTACTTTGCTGGTGAGTTTTGGCAAGACCTATTTCTCCGAGAGCGCACCCGACTTGTGGCTCTTCCTGATGGCGGCGCTCTACATCGGTGTGGTGCTGGTGATGCCTGATGGGCTGGCTGGGCTGTATGAGAAAAAACTCAAACCTTGGTGGATGGCGCGCCGCGGGACCTTGGTGCAGTTCAAGGCCTTGACGCCACCGCCACGCGCCAAAAAACCGATTGAACCCAACAGCCTGCCGGGCAACTTGCAAGGGAGCAGGCCATGAGCAATACGGACTTCGTTCTGGCGGTAGAAGACCTCACCGTGTCCTTCGATGGTTTCAAAGCCATCGATGCCCTCACCTTGTATGTCGACAAAAACGAGCTGCGCGTCATCATCGGCCCCAATGGCGCTGGCAAGACGACCTTGCTGGATTTGATCTGCGGCAAAACACGCGCCAGCGGCGGCAGCATCAAGTTCAAGAACAGCGAGATGACCCAGTTGCCCGAATACCAGATCGTGCGCAAAGGCATAGGCCGCAAGTTTCAAACGCCGTCGATCTACGAAAACTTGAGTGTCTTTCAGAACCTGGAGGTTTCCTTCCCGCGCGGTCGAGGGGTGTTCGGTGCCTTGGCATTCAGCTGCACCGATGAGGTGAAAGACCGCGTTCAAACCGTGGCTGAAGAGATCGGCCTGGCCGAGCACATGGACCTGGAGGCGGGCTTGTTGTCCCACGGCCAAAAGCAGTGGCTGGAGATCGGCATGCTGCTGATGCAGGAGCCTGAACTCTTGATGCTGGACGAACCCATCGCTGGCATGAGCGTACGCGAACGCGAACTCACCGCTGAATTGCTTCAACGCATTTGCAAAGGCCGCTCGGTGATCGTGATTGAACACGACATGGAATTCGTCAAAAAAATTGCCCACAAGGTGACGGTGATGCACCAGGGAAAAATTTTGGCCGAAGGCTCGATGGAGCAGGTTCAAAACGATGAACGGGTGGTTGAGGTTTATCTGGGGCATTGAGGCTGGGGCCTCAATTCATGCTTTTCCAAACCATGAGAACTACTATTTCTTCTTGCTTCCGAGTTGATCGGTTATGCGGTGCACTGCGTCGGGATATGCGCCCGACAGCGCACTCACTTTCTTTTGCTTCGCCAAAAGAAAGTAAGCAAAGAAAAGGCGACCCCGAATCCGGCGGTCCCGGGGTACCGGGACTGCTCTGCGCTGCTCGTGCAAGACGGGAAGTTCAGAAACTCGCCCTTCGGGCTCAGACATCTGAACTTCTTGATCCGTCTTGCCCTGCGCTGCTCGACGCCTCCCACGGGGACCCCAAGAGCGAACACCAGCAGACGGCTCGTTTGGCTGCGCCAAACATCGCGCCGATCCGCGCTCCCTCAACCCAGGCGATGCGCAGCGAGCCGTGGTGTATTGGCTCTTGGGCCCCCTTGAGACGAGCTGAGCAGCGCAGCGGGAGGCGAAAAAAGAAGTTCAGATGTCTGAGCCCGCAGGGCGAGTTTCTGAACTTCCCGCCTCTCGCGAGCAGCGCAAGGCAGCCCCGGTACTCCGGGGCCTCGGAACCGGGGTCGCCTTTCTTTTGGTTCCTTTTCTTTGGCGAAGCAAAGAAAAGGGACTCGGCTGCCGGGTCGAAATCCCGGCGCGGTGCAACGAATCACCACACCGCATCAATAGTGAACCACGAAAGCCCCACATGCTGAATGTCCAAAACCTCCACGTCGCCTATGGCCAAAGCGAAGCCCTTCATGGCATCAGTTTCTCCGTCAAGCCCGATGAAACGGTAGCCATCATGGGCCGCAATGGCATGGGCAAAACCACTTTGTTCAAGTCGCTCATTGGCATCCTGCCCGCCAAAAGCGGCAGCATTGAAGTCGGCGGCTTTGAAGTGTCGAAAGAAGAGAGTTACCAGCGCGTTGCACGCGGCATCGCCTATGTGCCGCAGGGTCGGATGATCTTTCCCAGCCTCACCGTGCTGGAGAACATTCAGACCGGGCTTGAGAACGCCAAAGACAAACGTGTGCCCGAAGAAATTTATGCCCTCTTCCCAGTGCTGTGGGACATGCGCAGCCGCAAAGGCGGCAACCTCTCAGGTGGACAGCAACAACAGCTCGCGATTGCACGCGCGCTGGTGACCAATCCCAAGGTGCTGCTGCTGGACGAGCCCACCGAAGGCATCCAGCCTTCCATCATCAAAGACATTGCGCGTGCGCTGAATGAGATTCGCAAGCGCCGAAAAATCAGCATCGTTGTTTCCGAGCAGGTGCTGAGTTTCGCCATGGATGTGGCCGACCGCTTGTTCGTGATTGAAGGCGGTCGCCTGGTCCATGAAAGCAGCCGCGACAACACCGATGCAGCTCGCATCAAACAGTTCCTTTCCGTCTGAACGTCCACGCCCCCACAACACCCAGGAGCCATGCCATGACCGACACCCTCATCAAAGTTGACCTCAGCAAATCCCCCGTGGAGAACGAAAACATCCACAACCGCTGGCACCCCGACATTCCGATGGCCTGCTGGGTCAAACCGGGTGACGACTTCATTCTGGAAACCTTCGACTGGACCGGCGGTTTCATCAAGAACAACGACAGCGCCGACGACGTGCGCGACATCGACCTCACCACAGTGCACTACCTCAGCGGCCCGGTGGGCGTGAAAGGTGCCGAGCCCGGAGATTTGTTGGTGGTGGATTTGCTGGACATCGGGGCCAAACCCGACAGCCTCTGGGGCTTCAACGGCTTTTTCAGCAAGAAGAACGGTGGTGGTTTCCTGACAGACCATTTCCCGCAAGCGCAAAAGTCGATCTGGGACTTTCACGGCATGTACACCAGCTCGCGCCATGTGCCGGGCGTGCAGTTCGCAGGCCTGATACACCCTGGGCTGATTGGCTGCTTGCCCGACCGCAAGATGCTGGAAATGTGGAACAAACGCGAAGGCGACTTTATTGCCACCGACCCGCACCGCGTGCCCCCATTGGCCGTGCCACCCTCCTCAGGCACCGCCCACATGGGCAAGATGACCGGCGCTGACCGTGACAAAGCGGCAGCCGAAGGGGCGCGCACCGTGCCGCCTCGCGAGCACGGCGGCAACTGCGACATCAAAGACTTGTCGCGCGGCTCCAAAATTTATTTCCCTGTGTATGTGGATGGCGCGGGTTTGTCGGTGGGTGATTTGCACTTCAGCCAGGGCGACGGTGAAATCACTTTCTGCGGCGCGATTGAAATGGCCGGCTGGGTGCACATGCGCGTGAGCCTGCTCAAAGGCGGCATGGCCAAGTACGGCATCAAAAACCCCATCTTCAAACCCAGCCCCATCACACCGCACTACAACGACTACCTGATTTTTGAAGGCATCTCGGTGGACGAGTGGGGCAAACAGCACTACCTGGATGTGCATGTGGCCTATCGCCAGGCCTGCCTGAACGCCATTGAGTACCTGACGAAATTTGGCTACAGCCGCGCCCAGGCCCACTCCATTTTGGGCACGGCGCCGGTGCAGGGCCACATCAGCGGCGTGGTGGACATTCCCAATGCCTGCGCCACCTTGTGGTTGCCGACACAGATTTTTGACTTTGACATCAACCCCAATGCAGCGGGCCCCGTCAAACACATTGATGGCAAGGTGGACATGCCTTTGTCGCCTGACCTCGTTTAACGCTTGTATTTGCGCAAAAAATCGGAGCCACCGCATGCCCACCTACGACTACCACTGCGCGTCCTGCGGCGGCTTCGATGCGTTTCGCACCGTCGCTGCGCGCAACGAGCCCGCCATTTGCCCCGATTGCGGCGCGGCCTCGGAGCGGGTCTTTGTCAGCGCGCCTCGATTGGCCTGCATGGATACCAGCACCCGCAACGCCATGGGCATCAATGAACGTGCGGCTCATGCGCCGCGCTCTTCCAGTGATGGGTCCTATGCCAGGCTGCGACACCCAGCGGGTTGCGGCTGCTGCTCCACCTCTATCAGACGCAGCGCCACTGTGACGGCATCCAACGGAGCCAAAGCATTCCCAACCAAAAGACCGTGGATGATCAGTCATTGATGGTTTTTCTTGTGCACTGGCCCGGAAATTTGATCAGGGACACGCCAGAGTGGGCTGTGCTGCGGGGCAATGGCAAGGCGCAATCGGGTGTGCCGCGCTCGGACGCATTTGAATTTGGCATTCAAAGCCAAACAAGTGCGTATTCATGTGTTGTTGGGAAGCATATAAAGCGCCCCGGTGAAATATCCGGGCCGTGAGTCGTAAACGGTGCCCATCGCGCCCGGCGGGGACCTCGCCGCAGAGTTTGATGTCTGAGCGCACGACCGGGGTGCCGATCTTTGAGTTCGGCCGATTCACGAATAAGATGCCACCGACAACGTGGACGTCAGGGCGCGGAGCATGGCGCCCCCCGCACCATGGACTTGGCCAGACATGCAACGGGCATGCCGACATGCCAACTCGCCCCCCCCTGGCCGCGCCAGACCGCAAGCACCCTGCGGCTCGGTCGCACCGATGTCGATGTGGTCCCGAGACGTCGGCTTGGGCCTTTCATCCCAGGGCAACTACACCCTACGTGCAAATGAGGTCCGCTTCAGCAGTCGTCGCAGCGCCCGCCATGCTGATGTGGATCCCTCCAGAGTGACATGCCCATGCCAGGGGTTGAGCCAGGGACAGGGTTTCGTCGGATCAGTGTGCCTTTGCTTGGCCAAACAGGGGGTGATGGCACCCATCATCGGAAAATCCGGGCAGGTTTTCTCGCTCGGCCAGGATTCTGCTCTGCCACAATCGCTGCGGTTAGAAGAAGAGTACATCCGCCCGATCCGATGTTTTGGTTGTTTGTCGCGCAGGCCCACCGAGTTGCATGAGTTCTCAACCACCACCGCCCTCTGCATCCCCCTCCATTTCGGTCTCCGATGAGATGACCGAGGTGTTCGCGCCCGGAACCACCCCAAAGTCGGTTTTCCCGACATCGCCCCATGCCCTGCCAGTGGGCGCGCGCATTGGTGAATTTGAGGTGCACCGGCTCATCGGAGAAGGTGGTTTTGGGATTGTTTACCTCTGCTACGACCAGGCGCTGGACCGGTATGTGGCACTGAAGGAATACATGCCGTCCTCGCTCGCGATGCGGCAGGACACGACGCTGGCCATCGTGGTCAAGTCCAAACACCACGAGGAAACGTTCGAAGCGGGCCTCAAAAGTTTCATCAATGAAGCGCGGTTGTTGGCCCAGTTCGACCACCCCTCCTTATTGAAGGTTTACAGGTTCTGGCAGGCCAACGGCACGGCCTACATGACCATGCCGTATTACGAAGGGCCCACGCTCAAACAGGCGCTTGCAGCGCTCGGCGGACCGCCCGATGAAGCGACGCTGCGCTCGTGGTTGCTGCCCATGCTCGACGCGCTGGAAGAAATCCACCGCGTCAATTGCTACCACCGCGACATCGCGCCCGACAACATCCTTCTGACCGCCTCTGGCCCCTTGCTCTTGGATTTCGGTGCTGCAAGAAGGGTGATTGGCGACATGACCCAGGCCTTGACCGTGGTGCTCAAGCCCGGTTTTGCGCCGATAGAGCAATATGGTGATGCTGCCACCATGAGCCAAGGGGCGTGGACGGATTTGTATGCGCTGGCCAGCGTGGTGTATTTCGCCATCACAGGTCGTCCACCGATGAGTGCAGTGGACCGGGTGATGGACGACAGGCTGGAACCCCTGAGCCACCGCGTGGCGGGCCGCTACAGCCATGCTTTGTTGGCAACGGTGGACACGGCGCTGTCTGTGCGTCCCCAGGACCGTCCGCAAAACGTAGCGGCGTTTCGTGCCATGCTCAACGCAAGGCCTGACGAACAAACCGCTGATCTGCACCTCTGGGGCGAGGACGATGCACCCACCGAGGTGGACGCTGCGACCGTGCCGGGCGCTTTGAGTGTGGCGCCTTACGATGAACCCCGAACGGTGCCGACCGGGCGTCAAAAAAATGAACCTGTGTCGCCATCCGAGGGTTTCGCGTCGCCCATGGCACAGGCCGCGCGTCCGCCTTCAGGCGGTGCGGCGCCGCCTGCTTTGGCGTCGCCATCCCTGCCGTTGCCCGAACGCACCATGGTGGCCATGCCTGGGCGCGCCGAAGTCGTTGGCGGGCTGCCGC
>Ga0315907_10002520_pt1 | contig 22881 bp, 18 predicted proteins | sample LakEriMetagenome_3_FD_203525 | JGI IMG/M metagenome (GOLD analysis project Ga0315907, IMG submission 203525) | Freshwater fungal communities from buoy surface, Lake Erie, Ohio, United States - Buoy 12 MA123 | ecosystem: Environmental > Aquatic > Freshwater > Lake > Lake biofilm | place: USA...
AAGGCAGACCTAACGTATTGCGAGATCGAGATCGTTCAATATTATATGATGGGCCACTTGCTGTTATGGTAAATGAATTTTCAGCGTCTGCATCTGAAATTTTCGCTGCGGCCATACAGGATTATAATAGGGGTGTGGTTGTAGGATCAACATCAACCTATGGTAAGGGTACTGTACAACGAAATATAAGTCTGGATAATAATGCTAACCCATTTAGTGTTACTTCTGATCCAGAAACGGCTTTAGGAACCATTAAACTAACCCTTCAAAAATTTTATAGAATAAATGGAGGATCAACTCAATTAAAGGGAGTTACACCAGATATTATCTTACCAGATCAATTCGAATACCTAAAATACAGAGAAAAGGATAACCCTGATGCTTTGCCTTGGGACGAAATTGAGAAAGCCATTTTTGTGCCCACAAGAAATTATAATATTTCTGATGTTGTACAAAAAGAAAATGAACGAATTTCTAAGAGTGTAACTTTTAATACCATTAAACAAGCTATTACTCAACTTGAAAAAATCAATGATAAAGTTTTTTCACTTAATCTGGATAAATACCGAGCAGAACAAAAGGAGATAAAAGCTATTATTAAAAAAATAGATGAAGTAAATAAACCCTCTTCAGAAATGTCTCTTTCCTTGATTCCAGTTGATGAGAAGCGTTTAGCTCAAGATGCAGATCAGCTTGAGCGAAGAAAACTTTGGGCAAAATCTTTAGGTAAGGATATTTATTTAAAAGAAACGGTTGCGATCATCAAAAGTTTAATCAATCAAGCCTCTTTTGTAAAACAGTAAAATGATTTTTTTTAAAAAGGCCTACTATACAGTACGCCTTTTTTTATTTATAGAAATTACTGGGATGTTTTTTAGGGTTGCTGGTTTCGTTTTTTAGCGTTGTACATTATTTCTGCTTCTTTAATGGCCTCTACTGCATGTATGATCCCTCCAGTTTTACTTAAATTGGAGAATGGAACTTTATGAATGGATTCGCCACCTTTTTCTGGTAACCCAACTAGCAGACTTATCGCAGAAGCAGATTTTTCTATTGCTTTTTTAACTTCAGCGGGGCTCAGTTCTGGGTATCTACTTAAGATCAATGCTGCCAAACCTGCCACAACTGGACTAGCCATACTTGTACCACTTTCAAAATCATAAGTATTTCCTCCAGGAACCGTTGAATAAATAGATGATCCGGGGGCAAAAACATCCACTTGCTTTGAACTATAATTAGAAAAATAGGCCGCCAGTTTTTCTTCTGTAGATCCGCTTGCTCCAACTGTGATCCAGTTACCAGCTTTTCTTTTTTCGTCACCAATAATCGGATTAGGGTAATTTTCTGATGAATCTAAATTCGTTGATTCATTACCTGCCGCATGAATTAGCAATACTCCCTTGCTTTCTGCTAATCGAACAGCATCATCAACCCATTTTTTCTGAGGTGAAAAGCTTTTACCAAAGCTCATATTGATCACTTTAGCCCCATTTTCTACAGCATATCTAATCGCATTCGCAATATCCTTATCATGCTCATCTCCATCTGGCACTGCCCTTAGAACCATAATTTTAACATGATCTGCTACTCCTTTTATGCCGATCTGATTATTTCTATAGGCGGCAATTATACCAGCCACATGTGTACCATGTCTGGGATCTGGACCCATAATATCATTATTACCGTAATAACGGTCATTGATATTGAAATAATCGTCTTTTACGACACTGTTCCGAAAATCCGGAGGTGCTTTTTGTGAAACATCAACGGCAGCTTTCTTTCCTTCATAATAATCGGTGATCTCTCTAATTAATTTAGTATTGGTAAAACTTTCTGCATTTTCTCCGCTCTCAGCTATTGATTGAAATAAGCCTAATAGTAGTGATTTTGCTCGTTGTTGTTCTGAATTGATTGGTTTAAATGTTTGTAGTTGATCACCATTATATACTTGATTACCCCATTGCTTACGTATGATACTATCTGCTGCAGGTAATTGCTCTACCATATTTTTCCATAGCATCACAACCATTGATGCTTCCTTTGCCTGTTCTTCAATCTGTGATTTTGCTCTTACATACATTTGATATTTAACCTTATCAGCGGAGGTTATTAGAGAGGGATCTGATACATTTTCAAATAATGATTTGTACATATAATATACTCTTGCACCTTCATAACTATCTTTGGATACGTTTTTTCCATCTTTACCGCCTATAAAATTCCACCCATGAATATCATCTATGTAACCATTTTTATCATCATCTACACCATTGCCGGGTATTTCCCTGGGATTATTCCAAAGAACAGGTTTAAGGTCTTCATGCGTGGTATCAATTCCAGAATCAATCACCGCTACTAAAACTTCTTTTTTGGCAGCTTTATTCTTTAATATATTGGCATAGGCTTTTTCTAACCCTATACCATAAAATCCATCTTCAGTCCTATCTAATAAATGCCAATTAAGTGGTGCTTGCTTTTCTGCTTGTTGAGCATAAAGGATTGAACTCAATTGCAGAAAATAGAAGATTATGAATACTCTGATCATTATATTATTTTGTTTAAAGTTATAAACTGTATGAATAGCTTGAAAGTTGTATTATTTTTTAACATGGGGTTAAGAGTTATATTTCAAAACGAATTCCTTGTGCAAGCGGCAATTGAGAAGAATAATTGATGGTATTGGTTTGTCGGCGCATATAACACTTCCATGCGTCACTTCCGCTTTCTCTTCCACCACCAGTCTCCTTCTCGCCACCAAATGCTCCACCAATCTCGGCACCACTGGTTCCAATATTTACATTAGCTATGCCACAATCACTTCCATTTATAGATAAGAAATATTCAGCTTCTCTCATGTTCAATGTCATTATTGCTGATGAAAGTCCCTGAGGAACATCATTTTGAATGGTAATGGCTTCCTCAATAGATGCATATTTCATAACATATAAAATAGGTGCAAATGTTTCATGTTTAACTATAGGCAAGGATGGATTTACTTCAGCTATACATGGTTTAACATAACAACCGCTTTCAAAACCTTCACCCGATAATACTTCAGGTTCTACTAAAAACCTACCTCCTTGTTCTTTGCAATCAGCAATTGTTTTCCAATAGGCCTCCACAGCATCTTTGTCGATCAACGGACCAACATGAGATGAAGTTTCTAGCGGATTACCAATTTTTAGTTGAGAATAGGCTTTAATTAATCGATCCATAAATGATGGATAAATGGATTCGTGGATGATCAGTCGGCGAGTAGAGGTACATCGTTGTCCGGCAGTTCCTACGGCGCCAAATAAAGCACCCAATACGGCCATTTCCATATCTGCAGAAGGAGAGATGATTATGGCATTGTTGCCGCCTAGTTCAAGTAAAGATCGACCTAATCTTGCTGCAACAGTAGCCGCAACAGCTTTACCCATTTTGGTTGAACCCGTTGCTGATACTAAAGGAACACGAGGATCTGCTGAAAGCCACTCACCTGTTTCTCTTTCTCCAATGATCAAACAACTTACTCCTTCAGGAACATTATTTTCTTTAAAAACTTCAGCGGTAATTTTTTGACAGGCTATAGCACAAAGAGTGGTCTTTTCTGAAGGTTTCCATATACAAACATCTCCACAAACCCAGGCGAGTGCAGTATTCCAGCTCCATACTGCTACTGGGAAATTAAACGCAGATATGATTCCTACTGAGCCTAATGGATGCCATTGTTCATACATGCGATGACCCGGACGTTCACTAGGCATGGTTAATCCATATAATTGCCTGGATAAGCCCACTGCAAAATCACATATATCGATCATTTCCTGAACTTCACCCAAACCTTCCTGAAGGCTTTTACCCATCTCCCATGAAACCAATCGGCCTAATGGATCCTTGTATGCTCGTAGTTTCTGACCAAGCTGTCGAACCACTTCACCACGTTTTGGAGCTGGCCAGTTTTTCCATTCCAGGAAAGCTGCCCCAGCTTTTTGAATAACATCATCATATCCTTTTCGATCAGCAAGAGATACAGAAGCAATAGGTTTTCCATCTACTGGGGAAAAAGAGGTAATGGATCCGGATGATGATCCAAGCCATTGTTGTCCAGTACTTAAACCATGATTATGGGAAGAAATACCAAGTTGAGTTAAAAAATCTTTCATCGCGTTATAATTTTTGGATCTTCTCGATGATATTCGTAGTTGAATATCCATTTACAAATGGAATGATCTCTACTTTTCCACCATTAGATAAAACATGTTCAGCTCCCACTACCTGATCTATTGCATAGTCGCCACCTTTAACAAGTACTGTTGGCGTAAAAGATCCAATGAGTTGAAGAGGGGTTTGTTCATCAAATAAAACTACTGCATCTACGATTTCTAAGGAAGCCATCATCCAACACCTGAAAGATTCATGGTGTATTGGCCTTAAATCACCTTTTAAACGTTTGATTGACGCATCTGAATTTAGAGCCACAATAAGTTTATCTCCAAGGCTTGCACTTTGGGTTAGTAACTCAAGATGGCCACTATGTAAAATATCGAAACATCCATTCGTGAAAACAACTGTCAGTCCATCCAGCTTCCATTTACTACAGAGATCTGTTAATCGCTCTTTTGATAGTATCTTTTTGGGTATCCTATCCGTTTGATTCATGTCTTGTTCTATTGATAACTGGTAATAATATAAGTAAAAGTATTCCTGAAATAACTACAATGATGGTTTGAAATAGCCAGAGAAGCCAACCAAAAGTAAGGCCTTGAACTTCTGGAATTCCATACAGCGTTAGTGTTTTTTGAACTGCAAGTTGATAAGCACCAATTCCTCCTTGTGTGAGGATCATGGCAATACTTCCAAAAGAGAGAATGGTAAAAGATGGATTAATTCCTAGATGAGCTACCGAAGACAATGCCAAAAAGCCTAATCGAATACTCAGCAAATACATTGTCCAAATAAAAACAGTATGAAAAAAGAACGCTGCTTTTCTTTTTAAGTATCTGATACTGGTCAGCCCGGCCCAGATTCCTGATAAAATTCTTCTTGCTTTCCCAATCATGCCAATATGGGCATATCGAATGAATACAAAACGCATTAAAAAAAAGAAAAATATAAAAATGAATATAAAAGTACCCAAGTTGATTGGATTAAATTTTGTTCTAAAGACATGGCCAAACTCATCATTTGCATATCCACCTAAAAGGTCCACTTGCAGAAAGAGGGTAATAAAAAAAACGATAAACAAACTGATCACATCTACAGCTCGTTCTGCTACCATCGTTCCAACTAACTTATCCACTGGAGCCTTCTCATATTTAGCGAGAATGGTACATTTCATTACCTCGCCTAATCTGGGAACCAAAAGGTTAAAAAAATAGCTAAGCATCACGGCAATGAACGTATTTTTTGAAGAAGGATGAAAACCCAATGGTTCCATTAAGATTTTCCATCTCAATGCTCTGCTGTAATGACTTGCCAAAAAAACCAATGCTGCGGGAATGGCAATCCAAAATTGAGCCCCTTGGATTGATTGCTTCATCATGGATATCTCAGCATCTGTGAGATTACGACTGCTGTACCAAAGTAAGACCAAACCCAAACTAAGGAAAAACGCATATTGAACCGCAGCAATCAGATTCTGTCTCATAATGGTTTAATGCAGAGTACCTAATTTAAGATTAAGAGATTTACACTAGTATGGTACAATTCCGAGTCAAATATAGATAATTGATAAACAATATCTTAGAATTAAATAAACGATTAAAAGACAATGTTTTATATCCTTTAAAATGACGCCTATCATGTTGCCTAATATTTATTACCTTTGCACTCGTTTAGGGTACATATTTTTAACATCACCATCGGTAAATGACAGCCAAGAAAAGGATTTTATTCATTGCTAATGAAATGTCTCCCTATCTTGAACTTACAGAGTTCTCAGAGATAGTGAACAAATTAGCTATAAAAGCTAATGATAGTGGGTTTGAGGTCAGATGCATCATGCCCCGTTTTGGTGTGATCAATGAACGCAGACACCGGTTGCATGAAGTTGTTCGCCTGTCGGGTATTAACGTTTCGATAGAAAACGATGATTATCCTCTCCAGATTAAAGTTGCTTCACTGCCTAATGCACGACTTCAAGTTTATTTTCTCGATAACGAGGATATGTTCAAACGTAAGTTTGTTTTTACGGATGAAGATGATAAATGGTATGATGATAATGCCCTACGTTCGGTTTTTTTCTGCAAGGGTGCTCTAGAGACCGTGAAGAAATTTGGTTGGCCTCCTGATATCATCCATGCATCTGGATGGATGACCGGTCTTATACCTGGGTATTTAAAAACTGTTTACAAAAAAGAACCTGTTTTTGGTAACAGTAAAATTATTTACACCATTGGGGAAAATACATTTACGGAATCGCTTGGAGAAGGGTTTCTTAAGACTGCTCAGATACACGCTTCTATAAAAGAAAAAGACCTAGAGCCTTACAAAGAAAGTAACAACACATCGATGTTCCGAGGTGCAGCTCAATATGCTGATGCTATTACTTTTGGATCAGCTAATGTTGAACAGGAGCTCGTAGCTCAATTCAGTAAAGTAAAAGGGAAGAAGGTTATTCCTTTTCAGGAAAATACTGATTTAACAGAGTATTTACAATTGTATCGCGACCTTGCTGATAAGTAAGAAATCTGAAAAAATTTGCCGGTGAATCGGAATTTGTTAAGTAGATTATTCGTAGCTCTATATGTTCTTTTGCTAGTTGGTGTTGGATGTACCAAGATTAAAAGTACTGAGATTGGCACCAGCCTTATTCCTGTTGTTGATAATATCAGCACTTTTGATACTCTTCTTGAAGTTGAAACAGAGAATTTCATTCTTCCTGATTCTTCCTATCCACGTTTGTCCCTTACTTCAATAGGTGGAATTCCTACGTTGATTGCCGGGCAGATAAATAATGACCCACAGTTCGGTAAAACAACCGGATCCTTATTTTTCCATTTCAAACCATCTGGTTTTCCTTATTCTTTTGAAACGACTAATAAAGACAGTCTTTATCTGGATTCGGTAGTATTATGTATGAACTGGAGTGGTTATCTCATCGGGGATACCAATCGACTTCAAAAATTCAATGTACACCTACTAGAGTACACACCTCGTTTCGATTCTTCCTATAGCTTAAGAGATATTATCCCTTACGATCAGTTGTTAGGGACCAGAATATTTGCACCATCTGTATTGAATGATTCTTTGTATCTCTTCCGCCAAACAACAGCTAATCAATTGCGTATTCGCTTAAGTGATGATTGGGGCCGACAATTACTCAAACTAGATTCATCAGCAGGGAAGCCTTTTAATAATGATTCTTTATTTCGTCGTTTCTTACCCGGTTTGGCGGTAGTCCCAGATCCCAATAGTAACACAGGTAATGCACTAATGGGTTTTAATCTAAGTGATACCAGCAGTTACATTCGGATTTACTATAGATACACCTTAGGTGGCAAAATGGATACCACACATAAATCTTTTCGTTATGGTGGGAATGCCGGATTTGTCAATAACATAAAGCGTAATCATCAAGGATCTGAAATTTTTAATGCAGCGCAACCTGGCCCTGATAGTATAATTTATATCCAAACAACTCCAGGTTCTTATGCCAAGATCAGAGTGAAATCTTTAAATGGTTTTAAAGCTACTAAAGGAAATGTTCTGGTGCATAATGCTCAATTGGTTATGACTCAAGTCCCCACAACGGGTCAGAATGATGATCTTTTTATTGCTCCAGATTTCTTATATCTTGATTATATCGATTCCATTAAAAATATTCGTCAACCTTTTCTTTTTGACGCCTTCCCAGATGGATCTCTTGAGCCAGCAATTTTTGGTGGAGTTCGTAAGTCCATAGCTGGGCCTGTTGGAACTATAAATAATGAATATAGATTCAATATTACCAGATATATCCAAGGTGTGATTACACGTAATGATCCCAACTTCCAGTTATATCTTTCTTCTCCTCATCTTATTTTTTATAGTACTCCGGCTCTATTCTCTGGTTTAAATCCAATTGCTAAGGGGAGAGTAAAATTAGGTGGCGGGAACAATCGATCCGGAAAGAAAATGTATTTGAGAATAGTGTACTCAAAACTTTAGTCTATTTCATATATTTGCATAAACACAAACTAACGCATTATGCCTTACCTGTTTACTTCAGAATCTGTTTCTGAAGGACATCCTGACAAAGTTGCTGATCAGATTTCAGATGCCCTAATTGATAACTTCCTCGCTTGGGACCCTCAGTCGAAAGTGGCTTGTGAAACCTTAGTGACTACCGGTCAGGTAGTACTAGCCGGAGAAGTTAAATCAACCGCTAATCTCGACGTACAGAAAATCGCCCGTGGTGTGATTGAAAAAATTGGCTATACCAAAGGTGAATACATGTTTGAAGCCCAATCTTGTGGTATCATCTCTGCCATTCACGAACAATCTCCTGATATTAATCAGGGTGTTGAACGTAAAAAGAAAGAAGATCAAGGAGCCGGTGATCAGGGTATGATGTTTGGTTATGCTACAAACGAAACAGATAACTATATGCCTCTGGCCCTGGATCTGGCACATAAGATACTTCAGGAACTATCTGGGATCCGTCGCGACAAGAATTCTAAAATGCCTTATCTGCGTCCAGATGCCAAGAGCCAAGTTACGATTGAGTATGATGATAACGACAGACCTGTTCGTATAGATACTATTGTAGTCTCTACACAACATGATGCCTTTGATAAGGATGAGAAAATGTTGGCTAAGATCAAAGCTGATGTGATCAACATCGTTATTCCTAAAGTAAAGGCAAGATGCAAGAAAGAAGTTCAGAAATTATTCAACGATAAGATCACCTATCACGTGAACCCAACTGGTAAATTCGTTATCGGAGGACCACACGGCGATACAGGATTAACTGGACGTAAAATCATCGTGGATACATACGGTGGAAAAGGTGCACATGGCGGTGGTGCATTCAGTGGTAAAGATCCTTCTAAAGTGGATCGTAGTGCCGCTTATGCAGCCCGACATATCGCTAAAAACTTGGTAGCTGCTGGTGTTTCAGATGAGATTCTGGTTCAGGTTTCATATGCGATCGGTGTGGCAAAACCAATGAACATTTTCGTGGATACTTACGGCACTTCAAAAGTTAACATGACTGATGGGCAGATCGCTCAAATCGTTGACAAATTATTCGATATGCGCCCTTATGCAATCGAAACTCGATTGAAACTGCGCAATCCAATTTATAGCGAAACAGCGGCGTACGGCCACATGGGAAGAGAATCCAAAATAGTAGAAAAGACATTTGAAGGTGCTGGCGGTAAAAAAGTAAAACTTAAAGTTGAACTGTTTACCTGGGAGAAATTGGATTATGTAGATAAAGTTAAAAAAGCTTTTAAGTTAAAATAGTTTAAGCCCCCATTTGGGGGCTTTTTTAATTTTTACAAAATGCATTCAAATCCCTGGAAAATACTGGCTGCAAAAAACGTTTATGAAAATCCCTGGATACATGTTACAGAATTTGAAGTACTCAATCCAAAGGGGAAAGAAAGTATTTATGGCAAAGTTTCATTTAAGAACAGAGCAGTGGGAGTGGTAGCCATTGATTCCGAATCTCAAGTTTTCTTAGTAGGTCAGTATCGTTTCACGTTAGAACAATATTCATGGGAATTACCGGAAGGGGGAAGCCCAATAGATGAATCTCTTTTAGCCACTGCAAAAAGAGAATTATTAGAAGAGACAGGTATTAAAGCCAAGAAATGGGAACATCTATTGGACATCCATTTATCGAATTCCGTTACGGATGAGTTTGGATGTATATATCTGGCTACAGATCTAGAATATGGTGAGTCAAATCCTGAGGATACAGAGGTTTTAATGGTAAAAAAACTACATTTGGATTCGGCAATTGACATGATCTATAAAGGTGAGATTACCGATTCATTAACTATTGCCGGTTTACTCAGAACAAAATTGTTATTCATTGAAAGGAAGATCAATTAATCAAAAAGCAGCATTTGTAATAGGTCGTCAACCCGTGATGGAAGCATTGAACGCTGGCAAACCACTGGAAAGGATCTTTATTCAAAAGAATTCTACAGGAGATGTTATCAACGAAATTAGAAAAGCTGCTTTTGTTGCTCGAATTCCTGTAAATACTGTTCCCATAGAAAAATTAAATTCTTTATCACGGGCTAATCATCAGGGAGTAATTGCCATTGCCGGAATAGTGGACTATATGGATCTTCAGGATGTAATCGATCATGTGGTTGCATCGGGTGAAACCCCACTATTTGTGATTTTGGACGGAATTACTGATGTCCGAAATATTGGTGCAATTGCACGTAGTGCACTGTGTTGCGGAGCTCAGGCTATAATTATTCCAGATAAAGGGGTAGGTGCCATCAATGAAGAAGCCATGAAATCCTCTGCAGGGGCGTTAAATTCTATACATATTTGCAGAGTAGAAAGTTTATTAAAAGCTGTGGATACCCTTCACTTAAATGGGGTTCAAGTTTTTACTGCTGAAATGAAAGCCTCTTCTGTGCTGTCCAATATTGATTTTTCTATACCATGTTGCGTTATTATGGGTAGCGAAGATAAAGGTGTTCAATCCTTTTTAAGAAAAGCTGCAGACGATACATTTACGATACCAATGTCTGATAAATTTGAATCCTTTAATGTTAGTGTAGCTGCAGGGATTATACTTTATGAAGCTTTTCGGCAGCGTATTGGCTGAGTAATTCTTGTCGATACATTTCCCGATCCACAATATATCGCTGAATAAATTCTGGAATAATTTTGTTGACCCAGTATAGTATTCGATTGATTTTCCCTGGTATGAACATTTTTTTTTCTGCGAACATGGCCTTTATGGACGCTTCAGCTACAGCTGAGGGTAGCATTACAGATTTTTTACCAATACCTTTCATCTCTTTATGAATTTCCTTCATTCTGATGTTTGAATCTACACTGCCCGGACAAATAATACTAACCTTTATAGATGTATTCTTCAAATACACATATAATGACCTGCTGAACGAAATAATAAAGGATTTTGATGCTACATAAACTTCTTTATGCGGCATATCAAAAAAAGCACCTAAACTGGCCATATTTACAATATGTGCTTTTTTTAATTTAAGCATTTCAGGTATCATCAACCTACATAGATATACCGGTGCCTGACAATTTATAGCAATCTGTTTTTCGTAAAATCCAGGAGGGAATCTAGTAAATGCTCCATTTGATCCAATACCTGCATTATTGATCAAAATATTTACGATGTAATGCTTTGAATTGATCACATCTATCAGTTGACTGCAATTTTCCAAAACAGTAAGATCTGTTTCATAAAAAAAAACTTCGACTCCATACATCATGGTGATACTTGATGCTTTTTCAGCTATTTGCTCATTTGGAAGAGATACCATGATTAAATTGTGCTTTCTCCTTGCTAAACTTTCACAAATAGCTAACCCAATCCCTTGACTGGCTCCTGTAACTAAGGCAAAATATTTATTGATCAACGATTCTCTCTTATCCATTTTATCGTTTTTTCAATTCCATCATACAAAGGCGTTATAGTATAGCCCAATTGTTTCACCGCTTTTTCACTATTCAATGCCCAATGGTAATCATATCGATTAACCCATTCTGGTGTTATCATTGGCGAAGATTCGGTAACTTCTGCCCACCACTTGAATACTTGGCTGACTGCTTTAAGTATTGGAAAGGGCAAGTGATATAATCTTTTTTTTACACCACTGATAAGCATGATACAATGCATCAATTCATTGAAGCTGGCATTTACACCCCCTAATATATATCGTTCACCTGAACGACCTTTATCCATGGCTGCTATATGACCATCTACCACATCGTCAATAAAACAATAGGATCCAATATCATTTCCTGTACCTGGTATCAAATGCCATTTCCCTTTCAAATAAAGTTCTACGATTTTGGTTACGGGATTACTTCCACAATCTAGTCCAGGCCCATATACTCTTGCCGGATTCACAGTAGTAACAAAAAGTCCTTTATGGGCAAATTCCTGTACAATATTTTCAGCTTGTGTTTTTGTTTCTTCATATGAATTAAAATAGGGTATAGTTCTTGGAAATTCTTCATTTATGGGTTCAACTACAGAAGGACCCAATACCCCTGCTGTAGATGTATATACCATTTTTTCTACACCTTCTTCAAATGCGGCCTCTAAAATATTGTTAGTTCCCTCTACATTAATTTTATAGTAGGTTGTTTGTTCCTTTGCCCACAATCGTGCGTAAGCCGCTAAATGATAAATTTTATCTATTCCATTTATTGCTTTTCGCAATCGCTTATAATCATTGATGTCACCTAAAATCAGCTCAATGGCTGGATGATGAAATAGCGGAGACATTGGTTTTGTTCGGCAATAAATACGGATCTTTTCTCCTCTGTCAACAAGTTTTTTTGTAAGATGTGAGCCAATATATCCAGAGGCTCCAGTTATCAGTGTAGGCATATCCCATTGAACTACAAACTATATACCGCATAATCAGTGGTTTTGTAAGTTGTTGCATCATGTAAGATTCCACTTTTAACTTACCTTTATTTTGAAAATTCGACAATGGAATTCAGAAAGGAGCTCATTATCAGGCCATTCAAACACAAAATTGACTTTAAGGATAAGATTTTATTGATCGGTTCCTGCTTTTCTGATAATCTGGGTGAAAAATTACGTCATTTTAAATTTGATGTTCGCATCAATCCAAATGGAACACTTTTTAATCCAGTAAGCATAAGTAAGGCATTATCTTCTTATATAGCATGTAAATCTTATAATCCTGATGACCTTTTTTTTCATGATGATCTTTGGAAATCATGGGATCATCATTCTCAATTTTCGCATCGGGAGCAAAATGAGATCTTACGTACCATCAACATGTCTATTCAAGAGACACATAATCTGCTTAAGCGTTCGAGCTGGCTTATTATCACGCTAGGATCCGCTTGGGTTTATGAAAAAGAAAATGGATCTGTTGTAGCCAATTGCCATAAAGTTCCAACGGATAAATTTAGAAAAAGGTTACTTACTGCACTGGAAACAAAAGCAATGCTTGCCGATTGCATTCATGAATTAACTTCCTTTAATCCTTCCATTCGCATCCTGTTTACTATTAGTCCGGTAAGGCATTTACGTGATGGTTTTATTGAAAATAATAGAAGTAAAGCTGTATTGATCCAGGCTGTTCATGATCTCCTTGAAGAAAAAAATAATATAATGTATTTTCCTGCCTATGAATTTATAATAGATGATCTCAGAGATTATAGATTTTATGCTGAGGATATGGTTCATCCCAATTATATGGCAACTGATTACGTATGGGAAAAGTTTCAGCAGTCCTGTATTAATGATAGATCTCTGTTTTACTTTAAAGATATCAATTTGATCAATGCGGCAAAAGCCCACAAGCCCTTTCAACCCGATACGGCTGCCCACCAACAGTTTAGAAAAAAGAATTATAATCTTGTAAAAAAATTACAAGCTGAGCTGCCAGAATTGAATTGGGAATCTGATTTAGAATTCTTTAAGGATTAGTGTACTCTATCTCCTCGTATATCCATTTGTTTCATCACATCAGCCTCATAATTCAACCATTCCTGCCAACGGGCTCGTACTTTCTCTTTTGGTAGATAATGCTCTGCCAGTTCAATAAAAAGGGTATAATGCCCGGCTTCACTTTCCATGAACTTCCGGTAGAAATTGCGCATATAAGCATCATCCAGTCCTTCACTTAACCTTTTAAAACGTTCACAACTTCTCGCTTCGATTAGGGCTCCAATAAGCAGTGCATCTAAGAACCTTTCCTCAGGAGACCCCCCTTTTTTCTGGTATTCCAGTAGTTTATTTACATAAATATCTTTCCGCTGTTTGCCTAACTTAAGCCCACGTTTATGCAATTCTGCCAACACTTGGCGAAAATGCCCCCATTCTTCAGTAACGATTGGAGCCAGTTCCTCCACTAGTTTCTCTTTTTCTGAATATTTCTGAATGATCGAAATACAATTCGTAGCCGCCTTTTGCTCGCAAAAAGCATGATCGGTCAATATTTCCTCTATAGTTTTTTCTGCCAGATCCACCCATCTAGGGTCTGTGGTAAGCTTTAAACCCAGTATATTTTTTACATCTTGTTCATGCATAGAGGGCAAAAATAAATCTATACAGATAAATTTTCACTTAGATTTGAACTTAAATGGTATGCCATGCGGGTATTTTCCTTTCTTTTTAGTCTTCTTCTGACCATAGGACTCACCTACGTTTTAGATACAACGGCAGTTTTGCCTGCCCCTTTAGGAAAACTGCTAAGCCCCCAGGAGGGAATTTGGCAAAATGCTGAACCGGTTGATGGGGATATTAGCCAGGCCTTATCCATGCCTTCCTTAAAGGGCAATACAGAAGTCTATTTTGATGAGCGTATGATCCCTCATATATTTTCTGATAATGAGGAAGATGCCTATTTTGTGCAAGGCTATTTGCATGCTAAATTCAGACTATGGCAGATGGAATTTCAAACCCATTTTATTTCAGGAAGAATTAGTGAAATAGTAGGGGATAAGGGGCTGGAAGTTGATCGTAAACATCGAAGAATGGGTATCACCAGTGCCGCAGAAAAAACATTAGCCATGTGGGAAGCAGATACCGAAATAATGAACATGTGTAATGCATATACAGCAGGAATCAATGCATACATTTCGGACCTGCCTGAATCTAAACTCCCACTGGAATATAAATTACTCGGATACAAGCCTGAACGTTGGACTAATTTGAAATCAGTTCTATTTTTTAAGGCTATGACCATGGACTTGGCAGGTGGTGATAATGATTTTGAGCAGACCAACTTGCTACGTATTTTAGGTGAAGATGATTTCCAGATGTTATTTCCGGAGGCTCCAGATTCGCTTTCACCGATAATCCCCAAAGGAGTTCCTTTTACTAAGTCAACGGAGATTCCGATACAGCCGATCAATGCCGATGCTGAATATTTTCACAGACAAGATTCAGTTTGGTTTGCCGACCAATTCAAGCCAGATCCGGATAATGGAAGTAACAACTGGGTTTTATCAGGTAGTAAAACACAAAGTGGTAGTCCAATCTTATGTAATGATCCTCATTTGGGATTGACTCTTCCTGCCATTTGGTTTGAGATCCATATCCAGACGCCAACATCAAATGCTTATGGTGTTTCTTTTCCAGGTTTACCTGGTGTTGTTATTGGTTTTAATGATCATATTGCCTTCGGTTTTACCAATGCTGGACGAGATATGAAAGACTATTATGAGATCAAGTTCAAAGATGAAAGTCGATCTGAATATTGGTTTAATGGTGAGTGGAAAAAAGCAGATCTGAGAATTGAGCAGATTAATATAAAAGGTAAACAACCATACATCGATACCGTTTCTTATACCATTTTCGGTCCTGTTATATATGATAAAACATTTAATGACCGATTAAAACAACATAAGGCCTATGCCTTAAGCTGGATCGCCCATTCTCCATCCAATCCAATGCGGATGTGGTATCAACTCAATCGGGCAAAAAATTATAATGACTATCTGGAAGCCATTAAGTATTTTAATGAGCCATCACAAAATATTTTGTTTGCAAGTAAAGAAAATGATATTGCGGTAAAACAGGAAGGAAATTTCCCGCTTCGCTGGCCTGGACAAGGGAAGTTCATAATGCCGGGGTTCGATAGCAGCTATATGTGGAAAGGATATATTCCTAGAGAAGATAATCCTTTTGTTCATAATCCCACTCAAGGTTATATTAGTAGTGCCAATCAACGTCCTGTTGATTCTACCTATCCTTATTTTATTCCGGGTAACTATGATATGTATAGAGGAATCTCCATTAATCGGAGATTGGATTCAATCAAAAATGCCACCCCTCAAGACATGATGAAACTGCAGAATGATAATTATGATGTTTTTGCAGAACAACTTCGACCAATAATGCTAAAATATGTTAATCGTAATGAACTTTCTAAGCAGGCTGTAAATTTCCTCACTCAACTGGAAACATGGGACTTGAAGCGTTCTGTTGAAGCCAATGGGGCTACAATTTTTGATCATTGGGCAGATTCACTGAGTAAAGCTATTTTCGAAGATGAATTGGCTCGTAACGAGCTTCCTATACTTTTCCCTAAGGATTATATTTTGGCACAATACCTGATCCGAGATTCTACATCATTTAAATTCATAGATGATATACGAACTCCACAACCAGAAACCTTAACGGATGTTTTAAATAGTACTTTGGAAAAAGCAACATTAGTACTAACTAAATTGGATAAAGAAGGAAAGCTTTCTTGGGGTAAATTCAAGAATACGACTATTTATCATCTTCTCCGTAACAACATGATGCCGTTTGCTAAGGAAAGTTTACCTATTGGTGGTGGCGAAAATATTATCAATGCCACAAAACATGCTCATGGTCCGAGTTGGAAAATGATCATACACCTTACTACACCTACGGAAGCCTATGGAATTTATCCAGGTGGACAAGATGGAAATCCAGGAAGTAAATACTATGATAATAGTGCTATGGACTGGGCCAATGGTCAATATTATAAGCTTTGGGTAATGACAAAAAATGAGATTGCGGATCCTAGAATCAAAGCTAAAATGGTGTTCAAGAAATAAATTCTATATCATGAAATTAGTCATCAGCTTAATGCTTACGTCAATGCTCACCTTTGCATTTGGATTGTTCTTACCGTGGTGGAGCTTGATCTTTGCCTCATTCTTTGTGGCATTAGCAGCAGGTAATAAGGCTTTGCCTTCTTTTATTGCTGGCTTCTTTGGCGTTTTTTTATTATGGGGTATTATGACTTGGATGATCAGCAATGGAAATCATCATATACTTGCTCACAGAATGTCGAGGGTTATATTGAAGAATGACAGTCCTACCTTATTAATAGTCATAACAGCCTTCATTGGAGGTATATTAGGGGGTATTTCAGCATGGAATGGTAGCATATTGAGAAACCTTTTCCGCCCAAAAGACTAATGCGTATCTTTGCCTAGGTTTGGAATTTTGCCCGGCATGCAACCGGGGTTCCTCCGGAATTAAAATTCAGTACATGGCAAATTTGCACAATAGGATCTCCCGTAAGGAGCTCAAAGAGCGTATTTTACATGATCATACGCCAAGGACAACAATTTCCTTTTATAGGTATATCTATCTCCCTGATCCAGAAACATTCCGAAACACCTTATATAAGGATTTCTCAACTATTGGTGTTTTGGGCAGGATTTATGTAGCCAGCGAAGGTATAAATGCCCAAATAAGCGTTCCAACTTCGAATCTGCAAATCTTTAAAAATTACGTTTATGGATTAGACGGATTTAATGGGCTGAGATTAAATATTGCTGTGGAAGATGATGGCAAATCATTTTTTGTATTAGATATTAAGGTTCGTCATAAAATTGTTGCAGATGGGATTGAAGATCCAAATTTTGATATGATGAACCGTGGAAAGTACGTTGATGCAGAACACTTCAATCAACTCACCAGCGATCCCAATACCATTGTGATCGATATGAGAAACCACTATGAATATGAAGTAGGTCATTTTCAGAATGCATTAGAAGTACCTAGTGATACTTTTCGAGAGCAATTACCAATGGCTGTTTCTATGCTAGAGGAAAATAAAGAAGCTAATATCATTATGTATTGTACCGGTGGCATTCGTTGTGAGAAAGCCAGTGCCTATATGCTTCATAAAGGCTTCAAAAATGTTTTCCACTTAGAAGGTGGTATAATCAACTATTGTAAAGAAGCGAAAGAAAAGGGCCTAGAGAATAAATTCATTGGGAAAAATTTCGTTTTTGATGAAAGACTGGGTGAACGTATTTCACCAGACATTATAGCAACTTGCCATCAATGTGGCAATCCTGCTGATACCCATGTGAACTGTGCCAATGAAGGTTGCCACTTGTTATTCATTCAATGTGAATCTTGTGCAACTGATTTTGAAGGTTGTTGCAGCAAAGAATGCCAAGGCGTAATTCACTTACCGTTGGAAGAGCAAAAAATTCTTCGCAAACAAAAAAATAATGGTCAGAAGATCTTTAATAAATCAAAAAAGAATCTTTTAAAAAACTAAAAAGCTTCAAAGAAATTCTTTGAAGCTTTTTAGCAGTATCCTTAAAATGCAGGATCCTGTGGAGTATTGGGATTATTATCTCGCTCCCTGAAGGGGTAAGGCATATTTCTGCGTTTCATTTCACTATTAGGTCTTCCGAAACGACGCATATCCTCCAGGCGATTACTGCTCAGATATAATTCAATACATCTGTTTCTATATACTTCTAATAATAAATTTGTAGCATCTACCGTTCCTGTATAACCAGCAGCAATGTTTGCACCAACCCCAAGTCGATCCTGAGCAGGTGTTTGCTGTAAAATTCCGTCTAAAATCAATTTTGCACCATTCAAATCTGGATTCGATTGACGTAAAATACATTCAGCCTGAATAAGCTTAACCTCATCTGGAAGATAAATTGGAATTGCTCTGGTTGTAGCATTCCAGAATCCATTTAATCTAAATCTAGGAGCTCCTGAAGTGGCAATTGTGGTATAGAATGCAATACGGGCATCGTTAACTGCCGGTCTTAAGCCTACCGGTAATCCAAAAGTAGAATCAACAGGCTGATAGATATTATTTGAAGAGGTAACCGTTACAAAAACGGGATTCGGATTTAAGGATTCATAATTCAGCACAGAAGTTTTAGTGGCATCAACAGCATTTGCAGCAGCAAGGGCTACAGAGGTGTTTCCTGCATATAAAGCATATCTGGCTCTTAATGCTTGAAGTGTATTGACAATATCCAATCCTGAAGGGGCATCAGATAGGAATAGTGAAGATATTGGAGCAGCATTAACCTGGGCAATAGCTGCATCTAAAGTGGCTAAAGCTCTGGAATATCCAACAGCACGGGTTACAAATTTTGTTGGGCTACTTACAGGTGCTCCAATTGTATCTGGAATATTCTCCCATAACATACTTAAATTTCCTAAAGCAAGTGCCTTGAAAATGGAAGCATAAGCGATCAATCCGCTTTTATAACCAGGATCTGCAACCAATTGTGCGGAGGATATTACAGTATTGGCATCATAAATCACTTTACAGTTACTGATCCAAATACTACCTAATAAACCATTGTTTCCATCAACGGCAGCACCACCATTTCCCAAATTTAGCTCTGAAGTATTACCGGAATTGACAACAAAGGTTTCACCAGTGGTAAGTCCCACAGCACTCATCATAGAAGGATGTACAGAAAGAGCATACGTTCGTTGCAGTCCAACTGTAATACCCATTAATCCTTTTGCAGATGATAAAACCTGCGAATCAGATGCGGCATTTGGATTTTTGTAATCTTTGGTACAGGCTGCGAAAAGCAGAACTGCAAAAAGTCCAAGTACTGAATGTATATATTTTATCTTTTTCATATTATTCGATTTGAAGCGATTAAAATTTTGCTTGTAAACCAATACTAATAGTTCTTGGTATAGGTACTGATCCAAAATCAATTCCCCTCAGTAGCGTACTTTGGCCACCAGCATTAACCTCAGGATCATAACCTACATATTTAGTCCAAACAAAAAGATTCCGTCCACTTAAACTTAAGCTAAGATCTCTGAAAATTTTATTAATGCTACCAAAATTATAGCTTGCTGAAAATTCACGGATACGAACATTACTTCCATCCTGTACTCTCCATTCTTCAATTCCATATATACCTGTAGCAAATGCCGCATTTGGATTATATGCACTTATATAGCCTCGAGGTAGTTTGCCATTATGTTCCATCTCTGCAATTTTACCATTACCTACACCTTGACGAGTACGGAAATCTGCATTAAAGACATCATTTCCTTTTGTTGCATCAATTTGAATGCGAATTGAAAACTTATTGATGTTGAATTCATTGATCAACGTTGTAGTATAATCAGGGTTTGGATCACCAATAACCTTACGTAATGGGGTTCCTACGGGTATTCCTTGACCAGCAGGACCTCCAGGTAAAAAGTCCCTCTGTTGATAGGACAGAACTGAACTCTGTACTCCATATGCCTGACGTGGAATTCCACCAGGGCTCAACACAAGTCCGGCATGATTGGGTAAACCCATGCTATTTGCCGAGTAGGAGCCACCAGGTAATGTTGCAAAAAATGTTCCATAGAATACACCAACGGGCTGTCCTTGAATCAAGGCAACCGGGGCTCCTTGATTTGTAGCAAATTGGATCAAGGCAGATCCAATATTCAGCACTTCATTGCGGTTTCGGTTAAAAATTCCGGTGATATTCCAGCTGAAGTTTTTCTTGCGAACAGGTGTACCTGTTAACATGATTTCAAAACCGGTATTTTTAAGATTTCCTATGTTATCAAGCAATGATGAAAATCCATTTGATGGAGAAATGAAACGATTCAACAACATATCTTCTACACGCTTATCATAAACGTTCATCGTAAAATTGATCCTATTTTCCAGGAAGGCTAAGTCTAAACCAAATTCAATTTCAGTTTGGCGCTCTGGACCAACATTCGTGTTGGCAAGCGTACTACTTGTATTCAAAGCTGTTCTACTATTGAAAGAAGAAGCAGAAAATACATTGAAACGATCATAAGCTCCGATTCCGGTTAAATTTCCACTTTCACCATATGCTACACGAATCTTGGCAAGATCCCACCATTTGCGAACCTTTAGTTTTTGCCAAAAATCTGTTTCAGAAATCAGATAACCTGCATTGGCTTTGGTATAGATTTGATTACGTTTTTCAGAACCAAATACAGAAGATCCATCTCTTCTGATTGCCCCAGTCAGGAATAATTGATTTTTATATTTGAAATTTTGCTGGATGAAAATACCATCGATCGAAAGCTCCGATCTGGAATCCGCTCCAGGCATTATAGTACTTGCACCTGCTACAGATTCAACAAATGGTGCAAGTCCCCGGCCCTGAAGTAATGCATAACTATTTCTTTCATACTGCTGTGAAAAACCAACCTGAGTAACAGATCCGATCTTATCGTTTATTTTCAAATTGTATGTAGCATTGATATCGTGATTAATACCAAAGAAATTTGATGAAGCTGTACTGGCATAACCATTTAGGGTAGGGTCTGTGGAAGTTGTTCCACCACCAAAAAAGGCGGCGTTAACATTGTAAGCAAAAGGTGGCATAAAAGTAGTTCCGTTCTGTGCATAGTTATCTATACCCATAGTGTAATCTACCGTTAATCCTTTTACAGGTTTAAGTTTAACGCCCATATTGGAGATGATGCGATTCGTCTGATTGATCTGCTTGAAATCTTCAATTACTGATATAGGGTTTACACGACCCAAATTTCCAATAGTCTGAAGACTTCCAACTCCATCACGTTTAGCAAGATCATGAAAATTACCCAGGATCGTAACCGAGTTCATCGGACTGAAAAATGAATTACCATCTGGCTTTTCATTGGCATTACTGTTAATGTAGTTCAGTCCCATATTAACAGTCATCCATTTTGTGATCTTTTGATCAATATTTGTTCTGAAATTAAAACGTTTGAAATCAGTATTGCGTATGATTCCCTGATTGTTAAAATACGAAGCTGAGAAATAATACTTAGTATATTCTGTACCCCCGCTTACCGATGCGTTATTATCCGTACCAATTCCGGTATGAAAAATCAAATCCTGATAATCATATCGCTTTACAGATGTAGTATTCGTGAGCGCAGGACTTAGTATATCCTGTGTTTGAGCTCCAGGTCCATCAGTAGGTCCACCAAATTTAGTTGGAGCTTGATTTACTTCCAATCTATCCCGTAATGAACTGATCATTACGTTAGAACTAAAACTAACTTGAGGTGCTCCGCTTGTTCCTCTTTTTGTAAAGATTTGAATTACACCACTATTAGCTCGACTACCATAAATTGCAGCAGCAGCAGCACCATTTAGCACCTCAATTTTTTCAATATCTGCAGGATTGATATCAACCATTCTATTTTGGCCAACAACGCCGGCGAAATTAGCCCCATCATAATTGGTTTGGGTATTCGTAACTCGTGTGGTATTATTATTTACTATAACCCCATCCACAATATAAAGTGGCTCTGAGGATGAATTCACAGAACTTACACCACGCAAACGAACACTTAAACCACCAGCTGGATCTCCACTGTTTTGTGTGATCACGGCACCTGGAGTTTTACCTTGTAAGGCTTGTAAGGCATTGGAGGGAGCTCCCTTGGTCAGATCTGATGCCTTAACTGTTGCAACGTAGCTACCGAGTTGTTTTTTTGTTGTACCCACTGTCGTACCCGTTACTACAACTTCGTCCATACCCGATACGTCCTCTTTCAATATGGCATCAATGGTGATCATGGATGATCCTGAAACCGTAAAAGTTTTTTCTAAAACTTTGTAGCCTACAGAAGAAAATAGAGCTACATACTTTCCGTTTTTTAGTGTTGCAGATATCTGATAAACACCATCATTTGATGCTACCACTTCAGCATTTGTATTTTGAATGCTAACGGTTGCACCTTTTAGCGGATTTCCGCCTGAATCTGTGACTTTACCTTTAATAATTATCTGTGCCGATAAATGGGTAGTGACGAAAGAAAACGCTACCATTAAGGCACATATAAATAGCTTTCTTTTTACCAATTTTACATACATAAGCAATAGATTGAGTTGTAATATCCTGAATATCAGTATATCGAAAGTATAAATAAAATTCTTCCCAAGAAATTTTTCTACTTTTAAATTTATAATTTATGGTTATAAAAGTTTCCGGAAATACAATTTT
>Ga0315907_10002525_pt1 | contig 22833 bp, 22 predicted proteins | sample LakEriMetagenome_3_FD_203525 | JGI IMG/M metagenome (GOLD analysis project Ga0315907, IMG submission 203525) | Freshwater fungal communities from buoy surface, Lake Erie, Ohio, United States - Buoy 12 MA123 | ecosystem: Environmental > Aquatic > Freshwater > Lake > Lake biofilm | place: USA...
CAATAAAATCTGGCAAATCAGTAACCAAATTAGAAACTCCGGGTAGTTAAGGGGGCGCAGTCATGGGACGTGGCCGTGCAAAAGCCAAGCAAACTAAAGTTGCTCGCGATCTGAAATACAACAGCCCAAACACTGACTTAAGCGCGTTACAAGCCGAGCTTGGTGGATCTTCTTATGTGCAATCTGATGATGTTTTTGAATCTGAAGATGTTGAAAACGATCCGTACGCCAAGTATTACGAAGATGAAGAAGACGAAGATTAAGTCGCTAACTTTCTAGCCGACTACTTCGCGTAATTTCCAACGAGCGTTACCGCTCCACCGTTTCCACCTTTAGCAACCGCATCTCCAGTTTCATTTGCGCCGCGGGAACGAACCTCACCACAAACCCAAGCCGATAATCCACTTGCTTGTAGCGAAGTAATTGCAAGTTGTGCAGCAGACTCTGGAACAAAAGCCAACATGCCAATACCCATGTTGAAAGTTTTCTCAGCTTCGGTTTGCTCGATATTTCCACGTGCTTGCAACCAAGCAAAGATCGCTTGCGGGCTCCAAGTCGAGCGATCCAAATCAAGTGCCAAATAACTTGGCATAACGCGGGCCACGTTTGCCGCGATTCCTCCGCCAGTGATGTGAGAAATCGAATGAACTGGAATTGCGCCAATCAAATTCAAAATGTCTTTGGCATAAATCTGAGTTGGTTCAAGTAACTCTTCACCAAGAGTTCGACCAAACTCAGCCACATGATCATGCACATCAAGCCCTACAATATTAAATGCCACATGCCTTGCCAGCGAATAACCATTTGAATGCAAGCCACTTGAACCAATTGCTATTGCCACATCGCCGGCTACTACTCGCTGGGGACCAAGCAAATCAACCTCATCAACCACGCCAGTGCCAGCTCCAGCGATGTCGTAGTCATCAACGCCAAGTAGGCCTGGATGCTCAGCCGTTTCGCCACCGACCAACGCGCATCCTGCAATCACACAACCATTGGCTATGCCAGTCACAATTGCAGCAACACGTTCCGGATGAACTTTGCCGACAGCGATGTAGTCCGTCATAAACAATGGCTGAGCGCCGCAAACTACCAAATCATCAACGACCATTGCTACTAAATCAATGCCAACCGTGTCATGAATGTCCATGCGCCTGGCAACATCAATCTTGGTTCCAACACCGTCAGTTGAAGTTGCAAGTAATGGCTTAGTCATTGTTTTGAAAGCGCTGATGTCAAACAATCCGGCAAACCCACCAAAGTCTCCAACGACTTCAATGCGGTTGGACTTAGCAATTGCGCTGCGCATTAAATCAACTGCGCGTTCTCCGGCTTCGGTATCTACGCCAGTGGCTGCGTATGAAGAATTCTTGTTAGCTTCGCTCAAGGCCGGCGAACCACTTCATCGATTGCTGTCATGCCATCATGGGCAATCCCAAAACCTTCGAGAACATGTTTGCCAAGTATGGCTTCCTCGGGAAGTTCAACTGGATAAACACCGTCAAAGCACGCTCGGCATAACCGGTCTTTAGCAACGTTCGTGGATTCCACTAACGCATCAAGAGATATAAATGAAAGCGAATCTGCTCCGATTGACTGTCGGATTTCGTCGATAGTTAAACCATTTGCAATTAGTTCAGCCCGAGTTGCAAAGTCAATTCCATAGAAACATGGCCATTGCACCGGTGGACTAGAAATTCGAACGTGGACTTCAGTGGCTCCTGATTCCCGCAACATCTTTACGATCGCGCGCTGGGTATTGCCTCGCACAATAGAGTCATCCACAACAACTAAGCGCTTACCTTCAATAACTTCGCGTAGCGGATTGAGTTTCAGGCGAATACCAAGTTGGCGAATGGTCTGGCTTGGTTGAATGAAAGTTCGGCCAACGTAAGCGTTCTTCACAAATCCTTGCGCAAACGGAATCCCACTGGCTTGCGCATAACCCACCGCAGCTGGCGTTCCAGACTCTGGCACCGGGATAACCACATCAGCATCAACTGGGAATTCTTTAGCTAAGCGACGGCCAACTTCAACGCGCACACCATGAACTGCGTTGCCATTAATGGTCGTGTCAGGGCGAGCAAGATAAACAAACTCAAACAAGCAGCCCTTTGGGTCGGCCTCAGCAAATCGCATTGAACGAAGTCCGTGTTCGTCGATCGCAACAATTTCACCTGGTTCAATCTCGCGGACAAATGTTGCGCCCACTATATCTAGCGCAGCAGTTTCCGATGCAATAACCCAACCGCGTTCTAATCGACCCAAAACTAACGGACGAATACCTTGTGGGTCCCGAGCTCCATACAAAGTTTGATCATCCATGAACACAAGTGAGAATGCGCCCTTAACTTTAGGAAGCTCTAGCATTGCTGCGGCTTCCATTGTCATGTCAGGGTGAGCCGCCAATAGCGCAGTCAAGATATCGGTATCAGTAGTTGCAAGATTGCCAAAGTCTGGATACAGCTCGCCAGCGGATTCCCGCGCATCACGCAATCGTGAAGAAAGATCGTGAGTGTTAGTTATGTTGCCGTTGTGGGAAAGCGCTAAGTGACCAGTTGCGGTTGCCCGGAATGTTGGCTGGGCGTTATCCCAGCAACTTGAACCGGTGGTGCTGTAGCGGGTGTGGCCAATTGCGATGTAGCCGGAAAGTGATTCCAAAGCTGATTCAGTAAAGACCTGAGATACCAATCCCATGTCTTTAAAAACTGTGATGTTGTGACCATCGCTGACTGCGATGCCAGCAGATTCTTGACCGCGGTGCTGCAATGCATACAAGCCATAAAACGTAAGTTTGGCTACTTCTTCCCCGGGCGCCCATACGCCAAATACCCCGCAGGCATCCTGCGGACCTTTTTCCCCTGGGAGCAACTCGTGATTGAGTCGACCATCGCCTGCCACGCCCCTAGTCTACTTGCCAACACCTGCGAGAAGATGGGCGTATGACAAAGGTGGATCGCGCGCTGGCACTTGGTAATGCCCAGATTGCAATCGCTAATCCAACCAACCCCGAATTACTTGCCAATGGAGTGCGCACTTCCCTGCAATGGTTTGCCGAACAAAACCCAGGCCGCGCCGTCGAAGTCAGAGTTCCGCCTTATCTCGCAGTCCAGATACTTGGTGGCACTAAACATCGCCGGGGTACGCCGCCCGCGGTCGTCGAATTGAGTCCACAAACTTGGCTGGAATTATTCACCCAGAAGCTAACTTGGACGGAAGCTGTTGCCATCGGAAAGATCACCGCGAGTGGCGAACGAAGTGATTTAAGCGGCCTATTTTAACCAAAGAGTCTTGGCAGAGTTTCTTCGCTGATTACGCGGAGCTCTTCAATATCTAGTGAAATAGTTTCGCCAAATACTCCAGTCAATTCAATTGACTTGCTCAAGGAATCAATCGAGCCGATCTTTGTAACCGGGAATGACTTTGCTTCGCAAAGCGCCAAGAACTCGTCATTTTGATTCTGTGGAACTACAACAACAGCGCGTGTTGCCGACTCGCTCCATAAGAAAGTAAACGCATCAAGTCCAGCTGGAACCTTTAGCCGAGCGCCAACTCCGGATCGCATTGCCATTTCAGCAATCGTTTGCGCGATACCACCTTCAGAAACATCGTGCGCAGCTGAGAATAATTCTTGAGCAGAACCTGACACCAAAATCTCAGCCAATGTCATCTCGGCATTCAAATCCAAAACTGGTGGGTGCCCACCAAGATGAGCATGAATTGCGTGAGCCCACTCCGATCCAGCCAGTTCTTCGCGAGTAGTTCCCAGCACATAAACCAATTCACCATCAAGTCCCCAAGCCATCGGAGTGCGGCGCTCAACATTGTCGATCACACCAAGAACACCAATTACTGGAGTGGGATGAATCGCAACGTCGCCTGTTTGGTTATAAAACGAAACGTTGCCACCAGTTACTGGTGTTCCCATTTCTAAACATGCATCAGCAAGTCCGGTTACGGCCTGCTCAAACTGCCACATCACTGCTGGATCTTCAGGTGAACCAAAGTTCAAACAGTTTGTGACCGCAAGTGGCTTCGCGCCAGTAACAGCAACATTGCGATAAGACTCAGCAAGAGCGAGCTGCGCACCCTTGTATGGATCAAGCGCAGCGAATCGCGCATTACAGTCAGTGGAAACTGCAACCCCGAGTCCAGTTTTTTCATCCACTCGAATCATGCCCGAGTCCTCTGGCTGAGCCAGGATCGTATTGCCCATAACGTATCGGTCGTATTGCGAAGTTACCCAAGACTTTGAGGCAAGGTTTGGGGTTCCAGTCATGGTTAACCAAGTTTGCTTAACTTCAGCAGCGCTGGATGGACGAACTAAACTCTCAGGACCCGATGCTAGACGAACATCCATCCAATTTGGTCGAGCAAATGGTCGTTCATAAACCGGACCATCGTGGGCAACCGATCTAGGTGGCACATTAACAATTTCGTCGCCATGCCATTCCACAGTCAAACGGCCTGAGTTATTCACTTCACCAATGACAACCGCTTCAACATCCCACTTCTTGCAAACTGCCATGAAAGCTTCGATCTTCGTCAGCTCAACTACAGCGCACATTCTTTCCTGTGATTCACTCATCAAGATCTCTTCTGGTGACAGAGTGCTGTCGCGTAGCAGTACACGATCCAGCCAAACGTGCATGCCACCCTCGCCATTGCTGGCAAGTTCACTAGTGGCACAAGATATTCCCGCACCACCCAAATCTTGAATGCCTTCAACTAATCCAGCATGCAGAACTTCAAGCGTGCATTCGATCAAAAGCTTTTCCATAAATGGATCGCCAACTTGCACGCTTGGTCGTTTAGCGGGACCGTCAGCATCGAAAGTTTCAGAAGCAAGAACGCTCACGCCACCGATACCATCACCACCAGTGCGTGCGCCGTAAAGAATCACTGCATTACCGAGGCCCGTTGCCTTGGCTAAATGAATGTCTTCGTGCTTCATGGTGCCAACGCATAGTGCATTAACTAATGGGTTGCCTTGGTAGCTGGAATCAAAAACTATTTCGCCACCAATATTTGGCAGACCCAAGCAATTACCGTAGCCACCAATGCCAGAAACAATTCCAGTTAGAACTCGACGAGTATCTGGGTGATCTGGATCACCAAATCGAAGTGGGTCCATAACCGCAACAGGTCGAGCGCCCATAGAAATGATGTCGCGAACAATGCCACCGATTCCGGTTGCAGCTCCTTGATACGGCTCAACATATGAAGGGTGGTTGTGTGACTCAACCTTGAATGTCACAGCCCAACCATGACCAATATCTACAACGCCGGCATTCTCGCCAATTCCAACCAGCATTGAGTCATTCTTTGGAACTTTGGTACCAAACTGACGCAGGTGGACTTTGGAAGATTTGTAACTGCAGTGCTCAGACCACATGACTGAATAAATTGCTAATTCTGAAGAGGTTGGACGACGTCCCAAAATCTCTCGAATTGACTCATATTCGTCTTTCTTTAGACCGAGCTCTGCAAACGGCTGTAATACCTTTGGCGAAGCAACTGCATCTGAAACTTTGTCAACACTCATGCTGAGACTTTTCCTTCATTAACAAGTGACTTGAGTAATGAAGTAAAGAAACCTAGGCCATCGGTGGTTGGCCCAGTTAGTTTTTCAACTGCATGCTCTGGATGCGGCATGATGCCAACAACATTGCCTCTTGCATTAGTAATGCCAGCGATGTCTCGTCGTGAACCATTTGGATTGATCTCCAAGTAACGAGCGATAACTCGTCCTTCGCCTTCAAGTTCATCCAAAGTTTTTTCGTCAGCCACGTATCCACCCTCGCCGTTCTTAAGTGGGATCAGGATTTCGTCACCAACACTAAAGTTAGATGTCCAAGCAGAGGTGTTGTTTTCAATTCGAAGTTTTTGATCACGGCAAATGAAATGCAAGTGATCATTGCGGGTTAGTGCGCCCGGTAATAAGTGTGACTCGGTTAAAACTTGGAAGCCATTACAAATACCAAGAATTGGTAGTCCACCGTGTCCGGCATCAACAAGCTTTTCCATAACAGGTGCGAACTTTGCAATTGCACCACATCGTAAATAATCGCCGTATGAAAAACCGCCGGGCAAAACAACTGCATCAACGGAGTGCAGGTCAGAATCGGCGTGCCAAAGTGCGACAGATTCACCGCCAGCTAATCGAACTGCACGAGCAGCATCCTTATCGTCAAGGGATCCAGGGAAGGTGATCACGCCAACCCGTGGAGTCATGGGCGAACCTGCACAGTGAAATCTTCGATTACTGGGTTACTCAAAAGTGTTGAAGCGATCTCATTTATCTGTGCCAGCTTGGCGTCATCTATTTCGCCCTCAATAGTAAGCACAAATTGCTTTCCCTGTCGCACATCAGCAACACCAGAAAGGCCAACGCGACCAAGAGCACCAACAATGGCTCGCCCCTGGGGGTCAAGAATTTCAGGCTTAAGTGCTACATCAACATAAACAGATACCAAAACAAATCCTTTACTGTCTCATGTGCATTCGAGCGACTGAAGATTTAACAAAATAGAGGTCAATGTGACTCTTCATAGAATTGTCGTTTTCGAGCAGCAGATTTAATAATAATAATAGCAACTTGAATACAGTATTGTTTGGATTATTGTTCCAACAATCATAGGAATTTAATTGAATAAGAAGTCAAGAAAACACAGTTCTTTAGATGATCAATACGAGGTTGTGTCAAAGGATTGCTTCCTGCTGCAGATTGCTGAACAAGTGATCGCAGATGCTGAAATCGACTGGATGCGAACTATAGGAATTGATACGAAACCCCAGTCTGTTTTGGAACTAGGAGGCGCAGGTGGCGTAACGAAAATCCTACGACCTAACTGGATTGTGTCTGATATAAGAGAGGCGCCTGGCATTGATTTAATTGCGAATTGCCTTTCACTGCCTTTTGAGGACGAAAAGTTCGATCTTGTATTCGCTCAAGACGTTTTGCATCACATTGGAGATTTAGACTTAATGTTTAATGAGCTAAAGCGCGTTCTCAAACCTGATGGGGCCGTTTACTTCAAAGAACCCTATTGGAGCGTCCCAGCTAAAACTGTTTGGAAATTTTTGCATCCAGAGGACTTTTCCCTGAAGAGATTGACTGTCGAGAATGAATATCGAGACCCTATGGATGGTAATCAAGCGCTTGCCTATGCGCTCCTTAGAAAACAGGAATTCTTGCCAGAATTTGATTTTCTTGACCACGTAACTGTAGGCGAACTAGGCGTTAAAACTGGCTTAGCATTTGCTTTAAGTGGCGGTTCCACTTTTACGACAAAGGTTCCAAGGAGTTGGCTGATCGCCCTGCACAACTGGGAAATGAAACATCCTGGTTACTTAAAGTTCGTTGGATTCTCAATTGCCTTTAGCATTCGCTTCAAGTGAACTGATTGTTTTAAGTCCATCTCTTATAACAAAGTGAACTCTGATTAAGTCAAAAACAACGTTCGAAATAGATCTCAGATTAAAGTGGCTTCCATCAACGTCATTCCAGCTTAAAATTGGGAACTCTTTTAGGCGAATTTGTTGCGAATTATTCCCAGTCATCATCCTTGTGAGTAGTTCAACTTCGCCAAACCATCTCGTTTTAAAAGGGTGATCGAGACTTTCCTTCAGTTTTGAACAGCGAAAAATTTTGCATGGTGATTGTGGATCGTAAAACACAACTTTGAGCGATAATGAAAGCCAGGTTGCAATTATTCTTCCAATCCATCTTCTGCTTGTTTTTCGTTCAACTTCAGATCCCGCTAGCATAACTCTGGCACCAATAACAACATCCAGGTCGTTGTTGTCGCTAATAAGATCTAGGGCATTCGCCATGTCCGCAGAACCTACGGCAGCATCAGCATCCATAGTGCCAACAAACTTGTAACCAGTAGAATAAGCGTGTGCAAAACCAAACCTTATCGCTTCTGACTTTCCAATATTTTGGGGTAGGTTAACAACACTAAATCTTGAACTTGTGTTTGCAATTTCGCTAAGGATTTCCTGCGTTTGATCGGTTGAGCCATCATTTACGAGGAGGATGTCTGAGTCTAGATTATTCAACAAAGAGACAAAAAGGGTTCTTGAGATTCTATTCTCTTCGTTGTAGCAAGGAATAACTATCAACGATTCAGCGCGCAAGAGTCTCTCCGTCCTTCGAAAACAGACTCATACCTGATGCAAAACTTACGAAGGTATCAAGTCTTGGATTGTGCAACTTCGCTAACAGTCTAAGCAGTAAGTCAAAAATAATTGGTTCTTTTCTATCTCTGGGATATTCATAAAAAACATTATGTCTTGACGTTTTCATTTTTTCTTTTTTTGAAAGATAAAAAGGACTAGAGTTAGCGACATACGATAGAGGACCGAAATTTTTTCCAGATTTCAAATCGAAAACCAGATTTTGGATTTCTGTCGCACTTGTGAAGTAATACTCCCGCCTTGAATGACGAAATAAAGCCTTAAGAATGAAGTTATTACCTATTTCAGTAAGAGCTTTCTGGAGTGCGGATCCCTCTATCTGCGAATCTAAAAGTCCAATTCTAACCACTTGAAAGCCGTAACTATGTGCAAGATTTTCGAGATATGCTTTTTCTCGTGCGTAAGTTGAGTAATTTTTTGAATGTACCGAAAGTGAAGAAACAAAAACCAATTTTATGTGCATTTGCTTGCATGCATTGAATAACTTTTCAGTGGAATAAACATATGTTTCCCGGGCGAGTTTGCTTCTAGGTGACTGAGGGATAGCTGCATGAATTAACAGGCTGTCAGATAGCTCCATGTCGGATGATAACTCGTAGAGCGAATTAATCCAATCGTCTTGAGAGTCGCGCATTAAACCCTTAATGCCTATTCCTACTTTCATCAAACTTGAGGAAAGCTGCTGCCCAAAAACACCAGACAAACCAGAAACGATAACAATCGATTCGGCCATTTCAGCTCCGGTTTCCAAATTCTTTTGCAATATTCAGAGCAATTCGTCTGGCATTTGCCATTGCATTAAAGGTTGGAGGAGTTGCACTCATTGTTGTGAACACAGATGAATCGATAATGTGCAAACGTGAGGTTCCATTTGGACGTCCATTTCTATCGCTAAAGTTCGAAACTTTGTCATCTAATCTACCCATAGGAAAGGATGCTCCAAGGTGATAGCTTTTCCCGATACCAGGTACGTCAGCAACTATAGGAAGTGGGATGACCCCTAATCTCTTCAAGTTAGACTTTGCTTGGTTAATTTGCTGTTTTTTTGTTAACTGAGATTCTTTTCGAGAAGCGGTAACGTAACCATCATCAGCAACGCTTAAATTTATGGACCCACTCTGATCGCCATCAAGAAAGCACATAGCAACTCCAATTCTTTGCAGCACAATTCGTCTCAAAAACTGAGGTACTCGACCTAATATTGGAAACTTTGCTACTACTTGCTCGTCAATCACCTTCGAATACCCATATATCTGACAATAAAAACTGCGACCTTGATCTTTATTGACGGTCCGGAAAAATGCATCCGAGAGGGAAATGCGTGGCGATAAGCCACCGGTACTTCTGAAAAAGGAGAGCAGGAATGGCATTATGACCATCTGGCTATCCTTTATTTCAACATTTTCCCTTGCAAGACCAGATCGCATAAGCAGAGATCCTGTTTGCACAGCACCTAAGCCAATAAAGACAATGTCATATTCCCGTTGAAGGTTGTATCCTTCAGAATCGACCACTTGAACAATTACTCGATCGTCGAGCTCCTTAATCTTTTCTACCCATAAGTCACCAAAATACTTAATGCTTTGATTAACCAATACATCGCCCCAGTCTCGTGAAGGACTCCATATGTGCCCCCATGGGCACCCACTTAAGCACTGCCCACATTGAGTGCATCCCAAATCGGCAGCATCGCTAAATGGTGAGATTGCTAGCTCACTTGGTCCAAAATCAAAATCAGCACTCCGCTCTTTGTTAGCGTATTGATTCACAAAGTTAGGCAATACTCGCTTTTGATAATCCGTGTTAGTGATTTCATCTGATCTTTTTAGCTTCATCTCTGTGAAGTCCCATGAGGAATTTAGATCATCAGAGCCGATAGGCCAATCGATCAGATCTTCTTCTGACCAGCGCATGATTGTCCCACCCCAAACTTCAGCCCATCCCCCAAAACCTGCACTTCCAAGAACTTCAAATAGATCTTGACCGCTCATCTTGAATTCTGAAGGAATCTGCATTACATGAGAGCTTGAATGCGCCTGCTTGAGATCGGGTTTTTTCCAGGTTTCTTCATAATCCGCAGATTCCTTTGTTATTCCAAAATCAATCACTTCAATATCTACTGACATAAGGGTCTGCTCACTAAGTGCAATAGCTACGCTTATCGATGTTGCTCCTGAGCCAAGGATTCCTACTTTAACCGGATTTCTAAATGTCAAATTGATTCATTCCTTGGCGTTGAATGCCTCTTTGAAGTTTTGAAGAAATACTCTCTCGCGGAAATCACCCAATTTTCAATAACCAAAAATCCGACCAACAGAAACCACAGGGTACCTTGCCACAACATCCAGATTGATTGATATCCAGTCTCACTTATTGGAATGGGCACAGGAACTAGAGATGCTGAGGTAACAACAATTGTAAAAACTTTCGAGCGCTTAGAAATTCCGCTGGCGTCCTCTCTATCAAAAATTCCATGCGTTTCTTGCTTTTCAATTTTAAGACTGACTTTCTTCCCTCGAGATCCTCCCCAGGTAGGAGCATCAATTAGAAAAAGGCCTATTACTATTGCGAAAAACAGATAGTAAGCCCAAGAGATTCCTGGTGAAATTAAAGTCAAAGGCAGAGAAATTATGATTACAAGACCTTTTGAATCTCGAAACTTTTGCAAAAAAATCGAAAACGTTACAAGTAGCAAAAATAGTATTCCGACATACTTTAGTGACGAGCTATACGGTGATTCGTCCCATTCCACGAGCCCAAAACTTGATGTTAGTCTCCAAATCGACTGGGATGTGGCAATGCTCGCATTGTCGTATCCCAGTCCAACATATCCTGAAAAGACTTGAAGATTATGTAGCCAACTTTTGATACTAACGTCAAATCCATTTTTCCAGAACACAAATCCCAAAGTTTGTATGCAGACTGAGGCCAGTGCAACAAGCGCTCCCATTTTGATTTTTCTCATTGCCAAAAAGAAAACCACCAAGAAAACAAACTGAGGCCTCAGCATTGAGCCCATAATTATGCATGCCGCAAGTAGCGTGTGCTCATTATGCAAATAAGCTTTGACAGCAAAATACATGAAAGGAAGAAGGAGGATCGAACTATTTCCTCTATCAACAGCAATTAAAAGTGGCATCGAAGAAAAACTGAGTGCTGTAACTATGTATGGTCGCCAAGCTGAATCAATTCGTTTCGTAGCAAACAAGGCCGGAATAAGTACTGCAAGCACCAAGGAAAGAAGGTACAGAAACAAAACGAATTGTCTAGACTCAAAATATTTGAGAAGAAACTCAGCCGCTAAATGAGGGATCATGCCGGTAGGAGTATATGGATGAGGCACCCCTAGAGGGTCTAGCCAAATATTGTCTTGAGCCAGCAGCCATAGGGGCAGCTCATAATCTCCGAAGCAATGGCCTCCAAAAAATCTTATGCCTCCATCGTTGTAGATTTCGGGTTTACACCAGCCATCATTCATCATGAAACTCACGGATTCAATTGGAATAATGCCTAAATAAGAAGAAATAACCCAAAATGGAATTGTTAGCGAAAACAGCAATCCCAATACACGAATAAATCTATTTCCCCAGTAACTGATTTCAAACTTTGAACTGTTCAAGCTGACCGTCCTTCTCCCCAGGCAAATACTTTGAAAAGTAGCCTCTCGTCACGGGTAAATAATCGTTCAAGATAATTTCCAACATTATCACTACTAGTCGAGTGCCATGAATTCCGAAATCTGATCTAATGTCGTTTGCAGAGGATCTCTAGATTGCAAACTTGTTGAGTGCCATTCGATTGTCCACTTGATTGCATTCTTGAACTCCAATTTGTTTCGCCAATTTAGACTTTCAGTGGCTCTTCCAGCGTCAAGAGCCAAAAGTCCAGCTTCATGTGGATTTTCATCAAGGTCCTGAACCCACTTAACTTTGCCTCCCCAGAATTCAGAGACAGCGTCTGCAACTTCCCCAACGGAAACAAAGCTGGATTTATCTGGACCAATATTGAACGCCTCATATGTAGACACACCAGACAATAGATGATCACAAATAATCAAATAGCCATTTAGGCAATCAAGCACGTGCTGCCAAGGCCGAACAGACTGCGGATAGGCTTGCTAGTGATGGTCAACTAATGGCATTTCGTCACGAAGGGTTCTGGCAGCCAATGGATACATATCGTGAATCAACGATGCTTAATGAGATGTGGGATGACGGCAGCGCTCCCTGGAAGACCTGGGGATGAAAAGCAATGTCTAAAAAATTGATTAGCGTGGTCATCCCTGCATACAACGAATCAGAATGTATCGAGGAGCTTCACGCCCGACTCGCTAAGGTTTTTGATTCAGAAAATGGATATGAGTTTGAAGCCGTAATTGTTGAGAATGGATCAAGCGATGATACTTATGCAAAGCTTCTTGAGATTAATCAATCTGACTCTCGCTTTAAAATACTCAAGCTAGCTAGAAATTTTCGAATGGATGGCGGATTGACGGCGGGTCTTAGCGTGATTAACAGTGATGCCTGCATTTTGATGACGGCAGACCTACAAGATCCTCCAGAGCAAATTCCTGCCTTAATCAGGAAATGGGAGGAGGGATTTGAGAATGTATACGGCATAGTAACGGAGCGTCAGGGTACGGGTCCTATTCGTACTTTTAATTCGAAAGCCTTTTACTGGATCGCGGGCAAACTAACGGACAACCGAATTCCAAAGAATGCTAGCGACTTTAGGCTTCTTGATCGCAAGGTGTACACAGCCGTTCGAGAGATGGATGAGAGAAATCGATTTGTTCGAGGACTTGTTGCCTGGGTTGGATTTACATCAGTGGGTGTGGAGATAGCTCGTCCCCCAAGATTCGCCGGAGAATCCAAGGCCTACTCTTTCCAAGTTATTGATCTCGCGTTCAAGGGCATCTTCGCGCATTCCTATAAACCACTAAGAATCATTACAGTTACCGGCATTTCGGTTAGTGCGCTATCTATCATCGCGTTCATAGGCTTAGTTTTGCGATGGATCTTTGTTGGAGTTCCATTCGGTGGATTTGGGACAATCGTTACAATTGCACTTTTTTCATTTGGGTTACTGACATTTATGTTAGGGATAATTGCGGAATACCTTGGCCTTATTTATGAAGAAGTTAAGAAGCGACCTAACTACGTAGTTGACCGGTGGATTAATTAATGAAAAACGTGGCAATTTTTGGAAGTTCAGGTTCGTTAGGTACAGCAATCTCAACTCAATTCGAAGGCTTAGGCTCAAACGTGATTCGTTTAACAAGTGGCCCAGGAGGAGAAAAATTCATTTCAACTCAGGATAAGAGCTGGGAAAGCTCAGTTGCTGCGGCTGGGAAGATAAGTGCTGCAGTCTGGGCTCAAGGATTCAATGAATCTGACAACATAGACAGTTTCTCGGTAGACACCTTCAATCAACATGTTCAGGCGAACCTTACATACGTCCTTGAAACATTAAGCAGACTTGTATCCATTGATGCGTTTTCCGATGGAGCCCGCCTTGTTATTTTGAGTTCAATTTGGCAAGAGTCATCGCGCCCAAACAAGCTAAGTTACATTGTTACAAAATCTGCTCTTAAGGGGCTTGTTTCAGGACTTTGTCTAGAGCTCGGCGCAAAAGGTATAAGCATCAATGCGGTATTGCCAGGTGTTACAGACACTCCTATGACGCATAGGAATTTGACTACTGAGCAGATTGCTCACGTGATAGAAGAAACGCCTCTAAGTAAGTTGGCGAATATAGAGGAAGTCTCAAAAACCGTAACTTGGTTGGCATCAAAAGAATCGAATGGAATTAACGGTCAGTTTATTACTGTCGACAATGGTTGGAGTAAGTACAGAAATGTATGAAATCTCGGTGTCGAGCAAGTCCGGCTCGTATTCTATTTATATAGACAAAAGCCAAGGTCCGCTATCAATTCCAGGCATTTCCATTGTGGATTCAAATACGAAGTCCCACGTATTCGCTGAAAATTCTTCAGAATGCATTTTCATAGATGCATCCGAAGAAATAAAGACTTTACCTTCGTGTGAATCCATAATTATCAAGTTAAATGACCTCGGGTTAACGCGAAGTGGCTCAATAAACGCAGTGGGTGGGGGCACAACGCAAGATTTAGCAACACTGGCAGCAAGTCTTTATATGCGTGGTGTTCCTTGGGTTTATTACCCAACAACCCTCATGTCCATGACTGACTCATGTATCGGTGGTAAGTCAGCGATAAATGCTGGGGACCGAAAAAATCTGATTGGAAATTTTCATCCACCAACTGAAATTCGAATTAATACTCGGTTTCTTGAGACTAATTCAGACATAGACATTGTGAACGGATTATCTGAAGCAGTCAAAATCTGTTTTGCCAGAGGAGCAAGTGCCTTTGAGCAATACCTTTCTATGCCATCGTCTCTGGCTCCTGGCAATGATGAGGACACTGCGCGTATGATAAATCACACGTTAACTACAAAGAAATGGTTTGTAGAAATAGATGAATTTGATTTGCATGAAAGGCAACTTCTGAACTTTGGGCACTCTTTTGCGCATGCTCTTGAGTCTGCAACAAGCTATTTGATACCACATGGTACAGCGGTTGGAATTGGAATGATCGCAGCGCTAAAGCATCCAGAGTCAAGCGGTTCTGATAGATCAAAGAAGTTGATTAACTACTCGCTGAAAATGCTTGATCGTACCAAATCTTCAATAAGTGATGGTATGAAACTATTCGATGAAGCAAAATTTGTTACCGCTCTCGATCGAGACAAGAAGAATTCCAATGAATACCTGCGTTTGATTTTACTAAATGCAAATGATGAATTAGAGATCACTTCATTGGAAAGAAATGATTATCAACTTCAAATTGCACTTTCATCTTTAAACGAAGCAATCAGTGAGGTTCTCCTGTGAAATATTCGGATCAGTTAGTTCAGTGGCTAAAGGGCGAAGGATACAGTCATTGTTTTTTTGTCGCTGGTGGCAACATTATGCATCTACTCAACTCTGTGCGTACCGAAATGACTTGTATTCCTTTTGTTAACGAAGTTGGTGCCGCTATTGCTGTTGAATCCTTCAACGCAACTTCAAGCTCAAAGAAGGAAAAAGCTTTCCTCCTGGTAACAGCTGGGCCAGGATTAACGAATGCGGTAACAGGTATCTCTGGTGCTTGGCTTGAAAGCAGGGAACTTCTTGTTCTTGGCGGGCAAGTCAAAAGTTCAGACTTGAAGAATAAGGACTTACGTCAAAGAGGAATCCAAGAAATTGATGGTGTTGAACTTGTTTCTTCTATAACTAAAGTGGCTATTCGTATTTCTACACCTATTCCACGTGAAGCCTTTCTTTCAGCAGTCACAGAGGGAAGTTCCGGCAGGAAGGGGCCTGTCTTTATCGAGATTTGTCTTGATGCACAAGCCAATCCACCTGTTGATGAATCGCACGTCAAAGATGTGCGGGCTTACACAGATTCCACTCCAATCCTGGATGTCAAGACATTTGAATTAATCAAGCAATCAAAGCGCCCTGTCTTGCTTCTGGGAGGTGGCGTGGATTTTGATTTTGCTCAGAATAATGCTGAGGGGTTCGCTAATTTAGGAATTCCTTTAATGACAACTTGGAATGGTGCTGATCGAATTTCATCTAAAAATTCGCTCTACTTTGGTCGCCCAAATACATGGGGTCAGCGCGCGGCTAACATTTTGATTCAACAAGCAGATCTTGTGTTAGCGGTTGGCACCAGACTAGGACTTCAGCAAACAGGATTTGCTTGGGAAGAGTTCGTTCCAAATGGAAAAGTTGTCCACGTAGATATTGATAACAGCGAGCTAGAAAAAGGTCATCCAAAAATTGAGCATGGGGTTAATTCAGATGCCACAGAATTTCTATCCGCACTATTTGCAAGTGCGCACGACTTTAATCTAGAAATCTTGAGTTGGTTGGAGTTTTGCAGGGACGTAACAAGTACGCTACCGCTGAATGATCCACAAAATGAAACTAGGCCCGAATTCATTGATCCCTATTTGTTTGGTTTAGCGCTGAGCTACGCTGCAGATTCAGATGCAGTTCTAGTGCCATCAAGTAGTGGGAGCTCATTTACCGTTTTGATGCAGACTCTTCAACAATCTCAATCGCAACGAATCATTTCAAGCAAAGGCTTGGCGAGCATGGGGTACGGCCTAAGCACTGCAATCGGAAGCTCTTTAGCAAACCCTGGGAAACAAGTCTTCTTGGTCGAAGGCGATGGAGGGTTTGCACAAAATATTCAAGAGCTAGGCACAGCTTCAGCCAATAACCTACCTATTAAAATCTTTATTTGGGCAAATAATGGGTACGCCTCGATTCGAATGACACAACGAAACTATTTTAATGGCGCATGGGTGGGTTGTGATTCTGAAACGGGTCTCGGTCTACCCGATTTAGAACAATTAGCCAAAACGTACCAAATACCGTACATGCGTATGACAGAAAATCTTTTTGATGAAGAGGATTTGCGCACTCTCCTCACCAATTCTGGTCCAGCAATTATTGAGGTTCCGATTGATCCGGAGCAAACCTTTTATCCAAAAATTGCCTCATCTGTTCAACCTGACGGCTCGATGAAGTCCAATCCTTTACACTTAATGAGTCCTGAACTTTCAGAGTGCTTAGCCAAAAAGGTGTTCAAGTACATTTAAACCTGGGGGATAGAAAATGAATAAAACCGAACGCAAAATGGTAGAAATCCTTAAGCGCGGTAAGAATGAGTTTGGCGTCGTTAGCATCAAAGCCGAATTTGAAGCAGAAGGAACTCGCGTTGACGAGCTTCTTCGATTGGTTGATATCGCGAGATCTGCAGACCTCCCGATGACAGTCAAAATTGGTGGCTGTGAAGCGGTTAGAGATTTGCTTGAGTCAAAACAAATTGGTGTCAGGTATGTCGTGGCACCAATGGTGGAAACTCCATATGCGCTTAGTAAATACATTCTCGCAAAGAATCTGGTTTTCAACGATGACGAATTAGAAGATACTGACTTTCTATTTAACATTGAAACCATTACAGGTTACAACAATCTAAGTGAATTAGTAGCCGTTGCTAGTGCAGATGGCGCAGTTCAAGGAATAGTTTTCGGACGAGTCGATTTCGCTGGATCCCTCAATAAGAATCGCGACTCTATAAATGAAGCAGAGATAACCGAATTTGTTGCAAAGGCTTCTGCCGCAGCCAAGGAAGCATCTTTAGATTTCGTAATGGGTGGAGCAATTTCCAGCGACTCTCTGCATGTTATTAAAGAAATTGCTAAAACACACCTCACAAGGTTTGAAACTAGAAAGGTCGTGTTCGGTGGGGACGCTGGAACCCTTAAGGATATTGAGCAAGGCTTAGTCAATGCCGTGCATTTTGAGTTACTTTGGCTACTGAATAAGCGTGACTACTATGGACGAATCACGCAAGAGGACGCAAAGCGCATTGAAATGCTTGAAACACGTTGGAATGTCCTCAATAAGTGAGAATGCAGAGAAGTTGAAATCCCATCTTCAACACATACTCTCTGATGAAGATAAAATTGTAGTTAATGGGGCTTCAGGATGGCTTGGCTCCAACATAGCGGAAACTCTTTATGCTGTGCGAGGATCAAGTTTCGAAAACAATGTATTGCTTACTTCATCCTCAGATAAAGTACTAAAACTAAGGAATAACGAAGAGGTTAACGTCCATAAGTGGAGCAAAGAGCGACTGGCGCAATTCGCACCGACTCATGTTATGCAACTTGCGTTCAAAACGCGTGACCATGTCAAAAACTTACCTTTAGAGGAGTACTTGCGTATAAATTTGGAAATCATAAGCTCGGCTAACTGGATGATCAGTCTTCCGAGCGTTAAGGGATTTTTGCACACGTCAAGTGGAGCGGTATGCGGACAAAATACGCACGATGCGCACATAGACCCATATGGCTTCTTAAAGACTTTGGAGGAATTGGAATTCGCAAAAAACTGTGCTGACCTTAATAGAAACTACCTTGGTGTAAGGATTTGGTCTACCTCAGGAGCATATATAAAGTCTGGTGGGTTACTCGCGATTGAAAGTCTGATATCGCAAGCTCTTGTGGACAATAAAATTTCTGTTGAAAGTTCGCGAAGAACCTACCGGACGTATGCAGACGCCAATGAAATTTTGGTTGCATCGTTGATTGGATTATTGATAGGCAGGACAGGATTGTACAATTCCGGTGGGGTTGAAATCGAAATTGGCGATTTAGCTAGCATTGTTGCAGATTTGGCCCCCGATACTGGCCATCAAATCATCAGGCCAGAATTCCACCTTGCAAAGGAAGACCGATTCTGTTCTGAGGATCCGTCTATAGAGAGTGTTCTGCATGAAATTGGTTTGACATTTTCAAGCATCTCATGCCAAGTATCCAAGACTATGGAATATCTAAAAGAGGTGAGATAAATCTTATTTAAATCACCTAAATTGGGGCTAAATCTCTCTGGAAATCGCTCAGTGAGGTTGCGTTATTTAGCTATCGGAACGTTGAACACGGTGTTTGGTTTTGCAGTTTATACAATCATCATGGCGTTTACCCCACTGTCATTTTACTTACTTGCCCTAACCTCAGCGACCGTCATTTCAGGATTTGAATCATATATAACCCAAAGAAAGTTTGTTTGGCAATCTTCAGCCAATGCTCGAATAGAGATCACAAAATTTTTCTCAGTTTTATTGAGCCAATTTATTGTGAATTCGATCCTATTGTTTGTTTTTGTCGAGTTTTTTGGAATGGACCCGTTAAAGACTCAATATGTCATTGGCTCAATTTTGATTGTTTGCACTTACATTCTTCATAGGAATTGGACATTTAAGTCAAAGCTTGAAGATTAAGACTAGAGATTTATCTCCCGACTCGTATTGTAATTCATCTTTCAGTTCGTGTAGTTTGGTGACAAATTTGCATTCATCAATGAGAAATCAAAGCTAATTGCCAGTACGATCCATATGAAAATTAGATGCCTTCGCACGATTAGCTTTGATTGAATTTGGAAACTTTCTCATCAATCATTAAGCACCTCCACTAGGTAGAAATCGCTAAAAGCGCTTAAGTATGCTTGTGCTCCACCTTGCAAACGATAACCATTTACATTAGCCCAAGCTTCGGCTTCCCTTTGGTTCAAGAAGCAGGCAAAAAATCTTTTAGTTTGAGACAACTGGCGGTCGGAGGTACCAAAAGCCCAATCGACGAAATTGGGGCTCGATGCCATGTATCTTCCTGTCCAAGTCGAGACTAATCCGTCTTTACACATAAACGAAGCAGAATTACTCTCAACGCTATCTAACATTTTAAGAATTGCTTCATAATTTTCATTCTTTGCTTCAGTAACGAACATGTACTTCAGGGATCCAGATTTTATCTGAACTCTTGGCTCGCTTAGTTCCTGAAACCAAGGATATGTACTCAAGGAAATTGACAGCACTGAAAGTAGTATTGCTGTTCGAATCAAAGCCGTTCTGTTCCTAACCAGAACGGCGCTGCTTAGCAAAAGACTTACAATCGGTATAGGTGACGCCCACCATAAGTGGTATGGGTCATGGTTGGGAATCAACTGTGATATTGATGCAATAGCAACTAACGAAATTGCTAATGGTTCAACCAAATCAAAGCTAACTTGAAATCTATTCCGCGAACCCTTCGATTTCCCATCAAAACTACTACTAACTTGGTACACAAATACTGCCAGCGGAATAGTTAGCATTGCAAATGCCAAAAGTCGATAGGGGTCACGCACTGGCACTAGTTGTGATATTGCAAGGATTGCGACAAATGAAATCATCAGGGATTTCAAATATTGGATACGTCGTCGTTGCTTAGAAGTCTCAAAATTTGATCTCGAAGAATCATTCAGGACTATTTGATGCGCAAACAACATAAACGGGATAAACGGAACGGCTACTGCTGCAAGCGATGAAACGAAAATCGGACTATAGTCAAAGTCACCTTGATAACTGGTGTGACTAAGAAACTTGTTCACTTGAGTGCTTGTTAAGTTGGTATAGAGCCCCAAGATTAATGCAAGATAGCTGCCGGCCAAGATCGAATAGGCAATCATCCATCTAATGGGGCCAGCGCTGAATATCCTGTAGACAAAGAATGCTAGCAGCGAGAATAAGAGTGCAGGAATAAAGTATTTATCACACAAGTAAATAATGTCGATTAGCTTGCCACCGTACACATTCGCGGGACCAATGATGGCTTGGTCTACAAAGTCATCTAGAGAGCTTGTGATGGCGAGGTAAGCCAGAATTGCACCTCCGGATGACAAAGTACCTAGAGAAAAAAACAAAAATCTTTGTATTCCACCGATTTTTATCCGGTCAATTACCAGTAAAACCACTGCCATTGCTAAGAACAAAAAGAGCCCGTTTTGACTTCTTGTAAATCCACTCAGGCCAACTAGTACACCAGACATGTACAACATTTGACCTTGTTGGAATGAGTCCATCTCTCTACTCTTTAGCCAAAGAAGAAGCGCTATGACTGCAAAAAATTCAAACAACAAAGAAGGCCAAGGCCAAAATTGGAAGTAGGGTCGTTCGACAGTCCAATCTGGGGAAGAAGAAACCCAAGCAATCGGTGCAAGTGCAGCAAGGGCTCTGAAGCCGAAAGTCCTCATTAATATCAAATACATTGCAATCGCAATTGCCATAACCAAAAACACGTGGAGCAAACGAATCCAGATCAATTCTGGCCCGAACAACCAAAGAGTCATGCCTTGAATCCATGCAGTTACTGGACCATACTGAGAAAAAACTTCTGACTGAAGATGCAAACCTTCCGACACCCCAAGTGCCGCGCCATATTGAATTCCGTCATGATGAGGATCAGGGTCCCTGAATGCAAAGGGAGCAGTTGTGACAATTGTGAAAAGTGCCAGGCCAGTTAATACAATGCGTTTTGAATCAAACAGACGCCTTATCCTAGGTGGTTGAAACTCCATAACCTAACGATACTATTCTTTGAATTCGAACCCATCAACTATTGTGGTCGGCGAACATTTGCCCTGTGCATCAAGGAATATACTTTGTTCTAGCAATATTCATTAACCAATTTGGGCAAGTCAACATGGTCACGTAGTTTTTCGACTATGTCAGAAACGTCAGATGAGCTACATTCGACAACTCCAGAATGAGTAATGAAAGGACTAAATCTCCCATTGTGATTCCTGTAGATGCCATTTAGGTAAAAAAAGATCCTCAGGATCCAACATGCCTCGAAACCACTTTGATGGGCAAACGACAAATTTAGATTTGTTTCCAAGCTGAGCCGCCCACCAGGAAAATGTTGAATTCGATATAACTAAGGCATCTGATTTTGACATCAGTATCAGCGTTTCTTCAGGAGAATTTTCTGGAGATTCGGCAAACTGGACTGGAAGTGATATTTCTAGTTTGCTAAAAATTTGTTTAGCTGCAGTGATGTCATCAGAAAAAACAAGGATTCGGGCATACTTTTTTGATGAGTTTTCCAACGTGAAATTGATTGCCGAATTGTAATAATCACCACTTAAAACACCAAAGGAATCTTGCACGTTCATATAGTCACCCCGTCGGATATGCACAGAAATTGTGGGGATCTCAAGCATCTCAGATGAACATTTATCAAACCACTCACTAACTGAACCGAGAGACAATGAGTCAATTAAATCTCTTACCTTGGGGTGCTCGAGATATTTATAAGTCTGAAAATACCCAAAAATCATATCTTCTAAAACGTGGGTTTCTAAAGCTCGGTCATAACCGACACCGGTAGATGTGTAGATAGGAAAGAGTGCACGGGATATTCGAAATGAAATCTTGTCAAGCCCAGCTATGACAAGATTTCGAAATGGACGATATTGGAAAGATGCATCTGGTCTTAACAAACGAATGTCACTCCCGTGAGGTGGTATTCCATTGTCGTATCTGCTGAAATCAAAAATCACGCTCTCTTTGTTTTGAAGCGAGTAATAGGCACCAGCCGTGAGAATAAATAGTTGGTTGCCTATGCCACCAGCCATAAAAAAAGATTTTGATTGACTTCTATTCTTCATGGTTTGAAATCCTTAGTATCCATTTGCAACTTCATATGATTGTTTGCCAAACTCGATAACTAATCGCTCAAGAGACCTAAGCGAACCTGCTCTTCGAACTGCGGCAATGTTCTTTGAAGGTCTGTGAAAGTACCTATTCCCAATACTTTTCCACCTTCTAAATAAATAATTTGATCGGCATCTTTAATAGTTGTCAATCTGTGAGCAACGATAATTACAGTGGTGTTTCCCCGTAGAAGCTTTACGGTGTCCATGACTTTAGACTCCGTGATTGCATCCAGGGAGCTTGTGGCCTCGTCTAGGACGAGAAGTTTGCTGTCGCGATAGAGAGCTCTAGCAAGTCCTAATCGTTGACGTTGTCCACCGGACATTCTATTAAAATTTTCAGTGAGTCGTTTGTCTTCAAGATTTGAATTGAGATATTCTTCAAGATGAGCAACGCTCAGGGCTTCTCTGACCTTATCAAGATCAATGACTGCAGAATCCCACTCAAGTGCAACATTACCCGCAATACTGGCAGAGGAAACGTGCGTATCCTGCGGAACATAACCAAAAGAATCTTTTGAC
>Ga0315907_10002527_pt1 | contig 22825 bp, 17 predicted proteins | sample LakEriMetagenome_3_FD_203525 | JGI IMG/M metagenome (GOLD analysis project Ga0315907, IMG submission 203525) | Freshwater fungal communities from buoy surface, Lake Erie, Ohio, United States - Buoy 12 MA123 | ecosystem: Environmental > Aquatic > Freshwater > Lake > Lake biofilm | place: USA...
ACTTCGGCATTGGCCCGCTTGGCTACTTTTTGCTTGAGCAACTGCATCCAAAAGCTGACCGAGCTAAGCTTGCGACGAAGCTTCTTTACCATCGCTTCGTCATTGGCGATCGCATCGATTTCTTCTTGGGTAGGCTCAATTGGCTCGTAGACCCACTTGCCTTCTACTTTTCTGCGACGCTTTCGTTGCGGACACAGACTCATCCACCTAGTTACAACCTCCTTGGCCGTCCATTTACCGACCACATCGGGCCGCGTGCGCAGTAAGAAATGGACGTGATTGTCCATGACGGCGAATCGTAAGACATCGATGCCCATGTAAATGGATTGAAAGGACATGATGTTAATTATCCAGTCCTTACGGTGCGAAAAGTCTTGTCCGGACAAGGAATCCTTGCCCAGTAGAAACATCTGCTGAGCCACCTGGGTGGTGACATGAACGATGGTCACCTCGTCAGGAGAAATACGGCTTGAACGATTACTGCGAGCCATGATACGGGTCTCCCTACTATTGAGGTGAAATTTATCACACACACCCACGCAATACTTAAGCCTCGTTGGGCTACTGATCTCTGTGTACCGTACGCCGGCAGCAAGAATTGCGATGTTTGGATTAGGTTCAGTGTTTGCATTTACTGCGGCTAACGAACAACTACCCCATTCATTTTTTAAAAAAGTGCGTTTGTGTCAACGAATTGGTCGATTAATTATTTTCTTTTTTGAAACCTACGCAAAACCGTGTGTTTTGAGAGCTTTCTGAGCTTAAATCCCTTCTGCTTTGCGCGCCACTTTGCGGGTCGAGTAAAGGCAGAGGAATGGTCGATTTGGAACCAAGAAGGAATTGCTAAAAAGGCGATGGCACTGCTACAGGTGCCTGTCCCCCGTAGCAGCGGTGGTATGCTAGCAATCGGCGGGTTTGCACCGGGCGCTTCTACAGGTGCCTGTCCCCCGTAGCAGCGGTGGTATGCTAGCAATCGGCGGGTTTGCACCGGGCGCTTCTACAGGTGCCTGTCCCCCGTAGCAGCGGTGGTATGCTAGCAATAGGTGGGTTTGCACCGGGCGCTGCTACAGGTGCCTGTCCCCCGTAGCAGCGGTGGTATGCTAGCAATAGGTGGGTTTGCACCGGGCACTGCTACAGGTGCCTGTCCCCCGTAGCAGCTCGCCAGACAGGGGACGCTTTACTCAACCACCAAAACCACCACCGTTTGGCAGCCGATGGCTACGGGTCGGCACGGCCACCGCTTGAACCGCTTATGTCTAAATTGCCGGTTCTGACGCTCCAGCCTTGAGAATCAGCATTACCCACAGTGCATTCCGCAAATACTCGAATTCCATCTATCCGATGTCTTAATCATGAAAAGAGAGCGTTCCATCAAAGGATTGAGGGTACCGCTCAAGTAGGTCACTTGGGACTTTTCCGGAGTTCCGCCTGTTGGTCATCAGAAAGAAGAAGGAACTTCTCGATGAGTCGTGTACCGATATTCTTGGCCCCCTGTTCGGATCGCCCTTGGACATCTAAGCGTTGCTTGCTAGGGTGCGGGGTAGCTGTGGCTACCTTGTGCTTCGGACCCACGCCTTGGGCCCAAGCACAGGTGACTATCTCCAACGGTCCATCGACGAACCATATTTCTGGCGAAGGCCTCTCACCTAGCTACTTCACTCCTCCTTTGCCATTGCCAGTTCCGACGCTCGAACAGGGCATCCCCTCTACAATTGGTTCGTTGCCATCGATTCCTGCTCCAGAGGCCGTGCCCGGCGAGAGGATACCGCCTGTCGTAATGACACAGCCTAATATCACACTTCCCACAGTTGACTCACCCCTAGCCGACGAACCCATTTTGAATCAGGGTTCCTCACAACCAACGCAGTCTGTTGAACCCAACAACTCCATCAATCTGGACCTTCGTTCCACTTGGGCAAAAGGTGCACCGAGTTCTTTTCTCACCCAACCATCCCAACCGCTCTCGAGTCCTTCTCCTTGGTTCTTTTCGACCAACGCTCTTTTTATGAACCTCAGCCAAGGATCTAGCCGGCTGTATTCGACCCCCGCGAGCGATCCGGAACTCAGAGGTCTTGCATCCGAGGATGTCCGCATGCCTTCGACGGGGGGATACGAACTAGGTGTCGGCGGTTATTTCGGCTGCGGCAAATACGCCTTTGAGGCAAGTTACTGGGGACTTTCTCCAGATGCATCCATCGCTCGAGTCGAGGATTCGGCATCCGGTCCTCTTGCGACCAACCTACCGTTCAATGTGCTGTCATCGAGTCAACCGGGAAAAATCGAAGGCTTATTCTTGGGGCTAACCCCGATGTCCGATTCCTTTGGGAACGCCTCTGTGCACCGATTGGAAAGCCACCGGGATTTCCACAATTTGGACATGAACTTTTATTGGTTTGCAACCGGTGGATCAGCCCGACAGCCCTTTGCTCCTCGATGTGATGACAGTCGCAGTTGGACCCTCTCTGAACAGCCTACGGGTTCCAACGCGCCGTGGTTTCACCTTCCCAGCCGTCTTCGTTTGAGCCTGTATTCCGGAGTGCGATGGTTTCAGTTTCAAGATGCGATCGACTACCGTGCCAATGACGCGTACTTCCAATCCGATGTCTGCAATGACCTATGGGGTCTGCAGACCGGAGCGTTAAGCCACTGGTCGTTGACCCCACGCTGGTCGCTTTGGAACAAAATCAATGCAGGTATCTACAACAATCACGGCACGAAGAGAATCCTTGCAGGCAACCAAGCGGGATTGGCAACAGTCGTATCTCCGGGGACGAGCAATGGCACATCGTTTGATTTCGACGTCTCTGAAAATTCTACCGCTTTTCTCGGAGAGACCTCAACAGGTCTTGGTTGGCACATAGCACGCGGATGGACTGCAAACGTGGGATACCGATTTCTAGGTGTTTCCGGAATAGGCACCGCCGAAAGTCAAATACCGAATGACTTTAGAGTTCCCTCGCAATCTAGCTCGATCCAAACCAGCGACTCATTGATTCTCCACGGTTTTACCTTGGGAGCAGCTTACAACTTTTAAAATTGGTCGATGCGGTGATGCAATCGGAGATTGTAAAGAGAAACGAAACTCTTCCGTACATCACATAAAAAAGCTAGGCCAGAAAAAATCTGGCCCAGCGTTATCCAACTCGAAATCCTACGATACACTCGGATATCATTTCCGCGTTAGACGGCGTCCAAAGTAAGCACCGAAGCCCAATAAAACCATCGCCATCGACGTCGGCTCAGGAACAGGGGGGGGAGTGTCATAGGCAGCCACACGGAATCCGATGTTGTAATCGAAATCAGGTGGAGCGATCGAGGACCAATTGACCGATCTCATGAAGTGATGGGTGCTATCCCAGTCTCCTCCTCGAAAGGCTCGGAACTCCGTGGGGTCATCATTCACGAGGTCAAACGCAGACTCCTGCCACTCGTAAGCATTGCCCCCCATACCCATAAGTTGGTATGCGTTCAAACCACCTGCATCGGTGATATCTGCCGGGCCAATTTGCTCAAGACTGACCGTCTGATAGACAGCGCTGAAGGGCAAAACCCCATTGGTAACGGCAGTAGGTTCGGTATCCTGCTGGCTCGGGTAGTCCCAATATCCACCTGAAGGTCCTCGATTCGGATCGTAGTAAGCAGCCTTGTACCACTCGTTGTAGTTCGGCAGGAAGTACTTTGCCCGACGGCTTCGAAACGGGTTGTTAGGGTCATAATCCAGGGGATTAAGTACAGGATCCCAAAGAAGGATATCGTCGTTTACATTGCCATCGAAGTAGTTGTAGGCAAGGTTCGAACCGGTGCTAGTATTGAGCCAGTTAACGAACCGGGCTGCTTCGTTCCAAGTCACACCCGTTGCTGGTTTGTTTGGACCTCCGCCACCGAAGGACGACATATCCTGAAGGCTGATGTTCAGCGATTGGGATGCATTGAACTTGGTGATCATGTCGCGACTGACTTCGAATTTACCCATAAGAAATCCATAGCCAACGGATCCGACAGGTCTTGGGACACCTGTCAAATCCGCTGCATTCCCTGGATTTCCAACTCGCTCGAATGTCATGGTGAACTGGTTTGCTCCAGATCCAAAAACGCTGGTCACAGCAGCCAATGCCGGCCCGGTAATCATCCCTGCAAGGCCCATGGCCATAGCGGCAAAAAACAATTGGTACTTCATAAGTTTGAAACTAGCTTTCGTGAATAAAATAGTGATTGAAAGAAGGTGGACCCACATTCAATTGCAATGAACAAAGGAGTATTCCATCCAAAGACCCATTGCATGTCCTGCAGGTCCACCAAGGGGTAACCAATGAACTCAGCTCTTGATTTCGATATGACGAGTCGTAGCGTCGGAGGTTTTCGGAAGAATGATCTTCAGCACTCCATCTTGATACTTCGCGTCAACCTGATCATCCTGAACATCGCAAGGTAGAAGAATTGATCTCGAGAAACGTCCAATACTACGTTCAACGCGATGGAAGGTTTCTCCCTTCTCTTGACGATCCTCCTTGCGTTCTCCGCTGACCGTCAATTGATTGCCACTGACTTGTACGTCGATCTCCTTGGGGGACACACCCGGCAGATCCAATTTGAGGCTGATCGTCTTTTCGGTTTCGATCATGTCCAACGGTGGAGCGAGCATTCGCGCATTCCAACCATCTCCATTCTCATCTAGAAACCGTTCCATCAGATCTTCCATATCGCGGAACATCGAAAGTGGCCCCCGACGGAACCAAGGTGTTGGCAACGCTCGCTTCGTTGTGCTTAATAAACCAGTCATAATGACCTCCTGAGTATTTATCGGTAATACAAACGACTTTTGAAAAAAGCGACTAACCTTTGCCGCTTTGACTCTTCGATTATCAGACAGACCAACTCTTTATTAAATCGAGTGAAAACTTGATCCTCTCATGGCGTGAACCACCATGGATTCAATAGCGAAGCAAAGCTGCAAGTGACTGAGTACCAGGCATGTAAGCCGACTCAACAGCGTGCACTTTGCCTCCGTGAAGAAGTGTCTGCGCAGTGGCGCTATCGAGCAGATCTTCGTCGCCCGGTTGTGGGTCAACGTGTGTCGAAGTTACTTGGCCATATGGCGAACAAGTCCCCCAGAGATGCTCAGAGAGATCCACAAAGAGAGTATCTACTCGACCACTGAACGCCGCCTGGATCGCGGTTTGGGGATCTTCGGTCGCCAGATCGCTTGCTGAGAGGCTTCGGAACTGATCGACAGCAAGGGCTTGCCTCCGTTGAAAGAATGGCTCGAGGGTTTCCCACGCTTTATGAAGAAGGCGGTCTTTTGAAAGATGATCGGTATTGCCACGGATCTCTACCTCAATCACTTTGGGGTAATCGAGTGATTGACGAAAAATCGGCAAAAGGTAGTCCACTCCCGCCAAAACCAACGGGGCATGTTGTTGCTGCAGCACCGGAGCGAGAGCTTGTTGGACCCTTTGGAAGAACAATTTAATTTCGGTCTTATGCGTTTCCTTGCATCCTCCTTGTCCATGAAAGACGGTCGTTTGTTTGTTCTTTCCCCACCGAGTGGCAAGATGGCTTTGCTGTCCGCGATCGGCACCTTGGATGTTTAGTGTTTCCTCGATGCCTTGAGGTAGATTCGGAATATCGATTTGATCGATATGGAACCGACCGGCTTGATAGAGTGCTACCTTGTGCTGACTAACCGTCAGAACAAGGAATCGGTGGTCGTCACAAACCAGTGGGAGCAGTGGCTTGATATAGAATCGGTGGTTCACGATTGCAAGTTCCTCGAGTGGAATTGGCAATCGAAAGCGTTGAACCGAATCTGCTTGGACGAAAAACACCAATCCAAGGCTTCTTTTCTTCCAGAATTCGTAATCGATCACGGTATTGCGAACCGGTTCGAGCCAGTCGCGAGCCGTGCAAGCCCTCAACCATCCCTGGGCCAGCAAGTTCTCTGCTCGATCGACTAAATTCCTCAGGCGAATAGCGTCTTGTTGTTCCTCTGGTCCAGGTAGGTGCGTTGGCAACAGGATCGTCACGCGCGGTCCTTGAGTAGGCTGCATGAGACTCATCAGATCAGGCAAGCGAACGATATCCATGACAAACTCCTTCGAGGCGATCAGAAACCAATCAAAGCAGAGAACAGATAAAAAGAGATCAAGCAATCGCTCATTGCACTTTAGACAATCGCGTTGGCCACACGCTCTTTGACGCGTTGAATCAGCTTAGACAAATCCCGCATGAGGAAGGGTTTCCGCAGGTAAGCCCCGACGTTGGGAAGTCCGTCAAGGCAAGAATTTTTGGTGTGTCCATCCGACGTGAGCACTACAACTTCCGGGGAATTGAATGGATAATCTTGATGCAAACACTGAAGAACTCCATCGCCGCCTCCCCATGGGATCTGATGCTCGATGACAAGCACGTCAGGCATTTGCTTCCGGATCGCGTCGATGCATTGCAAACCATTTCCTACCGTGACGACTTGGCATCCTTGGTCCGTGAAATAGTGTTCATAAAGCTCTTTAAGCGTTGGGTCCGAATCGGCAATAAGAAGTCGCATGGCTAACACTCCCTTTAGGAATTAGTGATCAATCGGGGCATACCGAGGAATGAAAATCAGCGGTAGAGGCCCGTTGGATACGCCATGATTGTTGCGATTGCACAGAGGTGCTTGTATCGCGATATTCCCTTCAGTTCAATAGTGGATATCACTATGGGATCTAGTTAAAGGTATTGCGAACTATTACAAATCACGTACAAAATTTCCTCTAGGGATGGCGTCTATCTAGAATGGTTCCATCGATGGTCGAATCGATTTCTTCAACACCAATCGCATGGGAATTGTTCTATGAAAACGACGAAAGAGACGATTTGCAAAGATCCGCTGCATCGCCGAAATGGGTCACCGGGGAATCATGCGTTGGGGGATCCCAACGAGGTACTTGATATTATCGATGGAGTGCAACGAAGGATTGGGCAGGACCTTCACGACTCCGTACAGCAAGAGCTGGTCGGACTAAGTATGATCTCACAGACACTGCTTAATCAACTTCAACACAAGACCGCCTCATCCGCCGAAGAATCACTGGGATCATGCTGCGAGTTAGCACGCAAGCTGGTCGAGGGCTTCACTCGTGCTCATCAAGAGTTGCAGAGCATATCCCAAGGTCTTGTTCCGACCAACGGAGCCAGCGATCGGTTGGTCGATTCACTTCGTTCGCTAGCAGATCGTACCGATGGACTTCATGGAGTTTGTTGTTCTTTTCAATGCAATCTTGAGTCGGAGCCATCCGATCCGATAGTCTCCTTGCATTTATACCGAATATCGCAGGAGGCTATCTGCAATGCCCTGAAGCATTCTGGGGCAAGCCACATTCGGATAGCACTCGATTGCCGCATAGGTAAAACCATACTCCGCGTGGCTGACAACGGTAAGGGATTTTCCGGTGATCTAGCGTTGGGAGGACTAGGATTTCAGAGTATGCAATACCGAGCCATGCTCATCGGAGCGACACTCGATATCTCCACCATCCCGACTGGTGGCACCCTCGTTAGCTGCATGATCCAGGAGTCGAGCCGATGAATAATGGAACCTCAAGCATTCTTTTGGTTGAAGACCACCCGGTGATGCGCGATGGCCTGGCGACGCAGATCCGCAATGAACCAGACCTCCAAGTTTGTGGAGAGGCCGAGGACGTTCATGAAGCGCTCCGGTTGGTTCAGCAGCTTCATCCCGATTTGGTGATCGTGGATATCTGCCTCAAATCTGGACATGGCATCGATTTAGTACGCAGAGTCCATGATTCCGATCCTAAACAGAGGATGCTCGTCAATTCGATGTATGACGAGGCCGTCTATGCTGAGCGCGCCTTGCAAGCCGGTGCGATGGGCTACCTCAGCAAGCAATCGGCTCGCTGTACGCTCGTTCCAGCCATCAGAACCCTACTTGCAGGAAAGACCTACTTGAGCCCCGAGATGACCGAGCGCATTCTTCGTAGCCGCATCGGGGGTAGAATCGAAGTAGGGAAATCGCCAATCGAAAGTCTATCGAACCGAGAGCTAGAGGTTTTGACCCTGATCGGACAAGGGCGGACCACCGGTGCGATCGCCAAATACTTGCACCTGAGCGTCCACACCATCGACACCTATCGGGAGAAGCTAAAGATCAAACTGAGGCTTTCCAATAGCGCCGAATTGAATCGGTTTGCAGCCCAATGGGTTCTCGAAAATGGATGACAAGAATGGTCGGTGCGTGAAGCGATCAGTAGCCTTCTTGCTTGAGTATCTGGTCGATCTTGGCCGCCAGGATGAAGTCGTTTTCGCTCAACCCGCCTATGGCATGGGTCGTCAATTCGATTCTTAGGTTTCGGTACCCGGTAAGATGCAGGTCTGGGTGGTGGCCTTCGGCCTCAGCCAAATCAGCGATTTGATTGACGCAAGCCATCATTTCGACGAAGTTCCTCAGGCCGAGAGATCTTTCGATCCACTTTCCCTCCGGACTCACTACCCACTGGGGAATGGCCGAACTTTGAGATTTAGCTTCCTGGAGCGAACAGGCGTCGACCCCACCCTCACAAGGCAAACATTTCTTTTGAAGCAATTCTTCGTTTGTGACGCTCATGGGTTACAATTCCTCGATCGATTGTGGGGTGCTGTGATTTTTTGTCTCGTCGCAAGGATTATTGCGCAATGGCTAGAGCCTATCGTGATTTTACCTCCCTTCTGCTTGCTCTTGGAATGGTTTTCGTCTCGACGCTCGGAATCTCTAAGGCTACCGACTGGACGAAGCTCAACGAGGAATACGAGAAAAAGATCCAGCCGCTGATCGAGAAATACTGTTCGGGTTGCCACACGGGAGCCGACGCCGAAAGCGGATTGGCCTTCAATAATTTCGCCGATGCCAAGAGTGTTTTTCGGCAAAGGCGGATTTGGGAGAAGGTCGCCGTGCGGATCGATATTGGAGATATGCCACCGGCCGATTCGCCTCAACCAAGCCCAGAGGATCGAAAAACCCTGACGTCATGGATCCAATCGACGCTCAACGATATCGACTGTGGAAAAACTCCCAACCCTGGATCCGTGACGCTTCGGAGGATCAATCGCTACGAATATCGCAACTCGATAAGGGACTTGTTCAACATCGATTACGAACCGGCTTTGGGGTTCCCAGGGGATGATGTCGGCTACGGATTCGATAATATCGCCGATGTGCTGACACTCCCACCGTTGCTGATGGACAAATACCTTACGGCTGCTGAAGAAATCAGCCGAAAAGTGATTATCGCCTCGAGTACCGGTCCGGTTTACAATTCGCCTCGCAAGATAAGCCAACTGACGGCCGAATCGGGTGGCAAGTTCGAAGGAGATCGGTTTGTTTTCTCCTCCAACGGCAAGGCTCCCTTCGAGGAGCAGGCGCCTTGGACGGGTCGTTACACGCTGGAACTCGGTATGGCGGGTTCGGCGGCCGAAGGGCGATATCCCAAGGTTATCATCTCGGTCGATGGGAAGAAAGTCGAGGAGCTCACCGTCAAGACCGATACTCCCAACAATCCCGAGGTCTTCAAAATCCCCCTGAAATTGCGGGCTGGTAAGCGTCTCTTGGAACTCGCTTTCGTCAATGACCATTACATTGCGGCAAAGGATGGGAATCCAGCCCAAGACACGAATTTATACATCTACGATCTTCGACTCACGGGTCAAAAAGCGGCTGAGCGCATCCCCGAGTCGGCCCTTCCCGAGATCCATCGAGAGCTAGTGCGAGATTCGGTTCCGTCGGCCACGCGCACCGTGGCTGATGCGGCTAAGGATGTGATGCGACGGATTGCGAGCCGAGCGTTTCGCAGACCTGCTAGCGACGAGGAACTCAATCGCTTGGCATCCATCGTCGAGAAGACCGTCGAGTCGGGGGATAGCTATGAGGTTGGATTGCAAACCGCACTGACGGCGATCCTGGTAAGTCCGAATTTTCTTTTCAAAGTCGAGGAACCCGCCCTACGGATCGGCAATGAATATCCTTTACTCAGCGATTTCGAGCTCGCGACGCGACTGAGTTACTTTCTATGGAGTTCTACCCCGGACCGAGAGCTTTTGACGCTGGCTTCCAAAAAGCAACTGCGCCTGCCTGGGGTTTTGGCAGCCCAGCTCGATCGTATGATCCGCGACGAGAGAGCCAGGGATTTTGTCCGCAACTTTGCAGGTCAATGGCTGACCTTGCGCAAGCTTGAGAGCTTCACCCCCAACGAAGGCCAATTCCCTGATTGGAATGAGCAGATTCGCGATTTGAGCAGAACCGAGACTTACTATTTATTCCTTTATGTAATGCGGGAAAACATGAGCGTACTGCGTTTGCTCGACGCGGATTTTTCGTTCATGAACGAAAAACTGGCACGCTTTTATGGCATACCAGGAGTCCAGGGAGACAAATTCCAACTCGTTTCGCTCAAGGGTCAAAAACGACTTGGAATCCTAACCCACGCCTCGGTACTTGCCGTCACAAGCAATCCGACTCGCACGAGTCCTGTCAAGCGGGGCAAGTGGATCCTCGACAACGTCCTAGGAACACCTCCCCCGCCGGCTCCGGCAGGGGTTCCCGAACTCGACAAGGCCGAGTTGGTCGGCACCCTTCGTCAGCAACTCGAGCAACACCGAGCCAATCCAGCCTGCGCTTCGTGCCATAAGCAAATGGATCCCTTGGGGCTGGCAATGGAAAACTATGATGCGATAGGACGGTGGCGGACTAGCGACCGAGGCAATCCGATCGATGCATCCGGAGAGCTGCCAACGGGTCAGAAGGTCCGTAATGCGGGGGATTTGATCCGTTTGCTCCGCGACCAGAAATCCGAACAGTTCGTCCGGACCTTGACCGAAAAACTCATGACCTACGGGCTCGGACGCGGATTAGAATACTATGATCGCTGCGCGATCGATCAGATACTTGCCAAAGCATCCAAAAATGATTACCGATTCCAGGAGCTATTGCTCGGGATCATCACCAGCGACCCGTTCGGACGCAAGGGAACAAGGGACGAGGAATTGCCATGAAACAACTTGATCGACGAACTGTGCTGAGGGGACTCGGGACGGCCATTACGCTTCCCTGGCTAGACGCGATGTCGCCCAAGAGCCGAGCCGCGAGCCTAGCGGACGAAAAGCCGGTGAGGGTGCTCTTTATGATGGTCCCCAATGGAATTCACATGCCTGCTTGGACTCCGGATTCCGAAGGCACAGACTATGCGTTACCGGCGACCCTGGAGGCGTTGTCCAAGCACCGCAAGTCGCTCAATGTGTTTACGGGACTGACCCTCGATGGTGCCAGAGACCACGGAGATGGGCCAGGGGACCATGCGCGAAGTGGGGCATCCTTTTTAACCGGTGCTCATCCCAAGAAGACCGATGGAGCCGACATCAAAAATGGGATCTCGGTGGACCAAGTCGCCGCGCAAGGGATTGGTCACAAAACTCGTTTCGCATCGCTGGAGCTTGGGATGGAAGGCTCAAGTCAGTCGGGAAACTGCGACAGCGGATACTCCTGTGCCTATTCGAGCAATCTTGCATGGAGAAACGAGTCGAGTCCGTTGGCAAAAGAAATGGACCCATCGAGTGTATTCGAAAGGCTCTTTGGAGCCCCAGACAAGGTTTCCCAAGGAGGCCCGACGAGCCCGCTTGCGACGCGAAGAAAAAGTGTCTTGGATTACGCTCTCGAGGATGCGCATTCCCTGAAACGAAAACTCGGGGCCGCAGACTCACGCAAACTTGATGAATACCTTTATGCGGTCAAAGATGTCGAAAATCGGATCGGTCGCAGCGACAAATTGCAACTCGGCGAAAACGGTCTCCCGAGCTACTCGCGGCCTGCTGGAGTCCCAAGGGTTTGGGAAGAACACTGCAAACTGATGATGGACATGATCGGGCTTGCAATCAGAACCGATGCGACGCGAGTGCTGACGTTCATGATGGCCAATGAGGGAAGCAATCGCGGTTACCCTGAAATCGGGGCTCCCGAGAGCCATCACGATTTGTCTCACCATGGAAAAAGCGAGGACAAGCAGACCAAGCTGCAAAAGATCAACCTATTCCACCTTCAGCAGTTTGCGTACCTAGCGGATCAATTGTCAGCAGTCGATGAAGGGGGTGAATCGCTTCTGGATCGGACGATGATCCTCTATGGGAGCGGCATTTCCGACGGGGATCGGCACAACCATGACGACCTACCTATCCTTATGCTAGGTAAAGCCGGTGGCAGGCTCAATAAGTCAGGTCATTGGAAATATCCAAGCAATACTCCGTTATGCAATCTTTACCTATGGATGTTGCACCAAGTGGGGATCAAGGCGGATCGTTTCGGTGATAGCACCGATTTGCTTAGCATCGGTTAGATTCACCTGGGTGATGGATCGGACTTCTACCGTCGAGCCACGTTTTTGAACGCGAACTCAAAAGATACAGAAGTGGCAGTTTGGAGAGGGGAACGATTCGCCCTTGCGGATTTGCTGCGTGCATTCGCTGCCGTCGGTATCGTTTGGCATCACTTATCGCTCTATGCTCCTCGATCGGATCTGGCCGATCAATTCGCACCGAGTGTTGGATACTTTCTATTCAACCATGCACTCTACGCAGTGGCAATTTTCTTTGTGATCGGAGGATTGACGTCGAGTCTTGATAAGCGGTTTATCCGAAGGCCTGATGGAAAAATGGGTTTCGGTGAGTTGATGCAAGGTATTCTGGATCGATACCTGCGTTTGGCGATCCCTTATCTAGTCATGCTCTTTGCTCTACTGGGATTGGTGTGGCTCACGGACCGATTCGGCTGGCCGCTACACCTGATTGAATCGTTCTCATGGTACCAATTTGTTTCCCATCTGTTTTTGATACAGAATTTGCTTGGCTTTGAGAATTTTTCCGCCGGGACTTGGTATTTGTGCATCGAGTTGCAATGGTCCTGCTTGATCGTTGTCCTGACGTTTCTTGCTAACCGGTTCCAAACGGACCACGGAGCAAATGTCTGGGCTCGCACGCTGCTGCTGTTCCCCTTGGGACTAGGGAGCGCCTGGATCTGGAGTCGTAGCGATCGGTGGGAGGCTTTCGTGCTCTACTTTGCCGCTCAGTATGTGCTCGGTATCTTCCTGGGTTGGACGTTGCAAGGTAGGCTCCCGACTTGGGTTTTGTCGCTTTTCAGTCTATCGGTCGCAGGAAGTCTCCTCCTAAACCCCAGGCCGCAGTTGATGATCTCACTTGTAGTCGTACCTGTGTTGTTTTTTGGATACTGGCGGACCAAGGACTGGGTATTGCCCGCCTCGATTCGATGGCTGAGCGATGTGTCGTATAGCCTATTTTTGGTGCACTACATGGTCAATGGACTGGTTCTGAGGGTCTTGGATGGATGGTCGAGCCAGGGAGCCGTGCAAGCGGCAGCGGGCATGCTCATCGCGTTTGCTTGCAGTTTGGTTGTTGCTTTTTGTTTCCATCGTTGGGTAGAGGGCCCCTCTTTGCGTTGGGTCCGCTCTCAATGCCTAGGTCGATCTGCAAGACTCGAACATGCTGGCGTCGATCAGAGCCTCTTGGGTTCGTAGAGACCCGCCTCGGGTCACTTGGCGGATTTTTCGATTTGTTCTTTGGCCCAACGGCCTGCACAACTCAGAGCATCCTGACCAGTTTGCGCATGGCGTTCGACAATCGGTTTGGAATCGAGATATCCAAATTCGCCTAGGGTAAGTAGGCAGGCATAACCGACCAAGTAGTTTTCTGGGAGCATGGTTCCTAAATCGAGAACTCTTTCATGAAGTTGGGCTCGCAGAGCAGGGTCATCCTGTTGCTTCATAGTCTTTCCGATCGCCCAGATTGCGGAGGTTCGGGTCAGATTTCCCATTTTGAAATTGTCTCTCGGAACGTATTTACGGAGCATTGGCAAGACGGGCTCGTATCGGTTGCGACCGAAGGCCTCAAACAGAAAGCTCAAACGAATGTAGTCCTGTTTGGCTATTTTTTTCTCGGCCGCCAAATCGTTTGTGTATCTCTCGGTATGGGGGACAAAACCGGCGAGTATCGTCGGTTCGTTGGCCAACTCCATAAGCGCCCAGCCAGCATTCATGTTCACTTCGGGACGCATGTGTTCGAGAAGTTCGATGAATTTTGTGCAACGGGAGCGATCTTGGAGTTCGACGGCCAGGACGATTGCTTGCTCGATCCCTTGCCAAGTTTCCGAGGCAAGATTTTGGGTGACGCAGTCATCGACGAGCGTCCGGAAGTCTTTGCCCGCGAGTTCCAGGAGTTGGGTTCGTGCGGTTTTGCGAATTTTCAGGTCAGGGTCGGCCAGTAGGGTCGCTTGGAGTCTTGTGTGCTCTTGACTTGGGGAGCTTTTGAGAAGCTCCAGAGCAGCGAGTCGAATCACGTCGTCGGGGTGCTTGGTCCAACCCACGACCATGGCTAGTCCTTGCTGAGGGAAATGCTCTTTGATACTGTTTGCAGCGAGTCGCTGAGCGACCGATGTTCCATTTTGAAGAATTGTCTCGAGTATTTTCAAAGCATTCGGATCGGTATGTGAAGCAAGCAAAGAGGCGGCAAGCAAATGCTTGTCTGGATCCTCCGAATTGAGGATTTGGTTGGCCATATCCGTAAGCCCGGTGGGTTGGAGAGCACCGAGAGACTTCGCAGCTACGAATCGCGTGACGGGACTCGAGCGATTGGATTCAAGCCAAGCCAAACAGAGCGATCGGTCTTGCTCTTGTCCGACGACGGCAAGGCCATTGAGGGCGTTTTCGATCTGAGCGGAGGATGATTTTGAATCCTTCAATCGCTGGCGCCAGATTTCGAGGGCGACTGGAGATTTCCACTTGGTTAGGTGGGGTTCGACGATGGCACAGGCCAGAGGATCGTTTTGTGCAGCATCCCAGATGGCTTGCGCATGGGCTCCGTCATCCAGCAAGCACGCCGCCGAGATCATCGATCTTTTGGCAAGGATGGAATTTGCCTGATTACGGAGTTGTTCGAGCAGAAGCGTCAATGCTTTTGGGGGGTTCCTAAATCCAGGACGATCGTAATTCATGCATATGTTTTGGGCCGCTTCGAAACGCACGCTCGCCTGATCGCTATTGAGATCGTTGACGTTGAGGAATTTGGCGCGAGGTTCGTGGGAAGTGTTCCATATATCGCCAAATCCGGGGTCTACCTCCCAACGATGCTCGAGAGGCACGACGCGTTGAGCCCGGGCAAAATCCACTGCGAGAAAGACGAGCAATATGGGGAGGAGGATTCGATGGCTATTCATGATCGTATTTAATCAGGACGTGTGAGTCGAGCAATTCGCAGTACAAGTATCACCAAGCCTGCCGCACAAATCGACAGTCCTACATACCATCCGTTAGGGATGAGTTGAAAAGTCTCAAAGCCGGGGGCTTTCATCTCTGCGAGAGCTGTTGCTGCGGGATTCAAAAGCAGCGCTCGCTCGACGAACAGAGGTCCAAAGGGGTTCCCTCGCCCGAGCCAGATCAACAGGGTCCCTGCAAAGAGAACGAGCAAAACCGCATAGCTTGCCGCCGTCGCTGCAGCACTGGTTTTTGAGTAGGCGCTGACGCAGGCGCTCAGAATGGTGACCATTGCCGTTGCGATCAACAATGAAATGATCACGTTGGAGACCTGTCCGCCGATGGCTGGCTGGATATAGCTCATCATCACGTATCCAGGCAGGGTCGCCATCAGTAGCAATAGTAGGGTCAAAAAGGTACTCAGGAGTTTTCCTGAAAGAATTCGCCAGGGCGAGATGGGCGAGGCTCGCATCAGTTGCCAGCCACCACTTTCGACCTCCGAGGCGATCAGGTTGGCACCCAAGCTAGGACCGAGCAACAGCAGAAAGCCGATCTGCATGATGACCATCGATGAAGCGATTCGATCGACGCCCCAGTTGACCGTGCCGGTGGCAGCCACGACCGTCAATAGAATCGAGACGATGGCTCCAGCGGCAATAAGTCGGAGAAGCCAGTGCAGGCGGCCGAATTTGCGCGTTCGGAACTCTTTGACCATGACCGGATTGAGCCAGAAGGGAATGCCGGACTTTCGTCGGTTCGGGTCGACTAGGTACGAGAGTCGTCGCAGCCAACTCGACTGCGTCGCCTCGATGACTTGTCCTGCATTGCGCGAGCGGTCCATCATGGTCGGATGGAGTTTGTATAAGGTTGCCAGGGCAAAGCCGATCGTCGAGACTGCGCACATGAAAAGGAACTCGATCCATCCGGTTGCAATACCGATGGATTGCGCTTGGCCTTGGGCCCCGGTGATTTGCTGCAGCGCGGGAATAGGTGATAGGGTGGTCAAGGCTTGAGCGATCCAGGCTTGGAGACCTGAAAGTTTGCCCACGAGGACTGTAGGACCGATCGAGAGGACGACCATGCCAAGCAGGATGCCATAGGTCCAACGCAGGCTCGCGTCGATCGACTGAGAGCGACTCGATACCCAAAGCCCCAGTGCGGAATATTGAAAGGCCATGCCGAGAAAGATCAGGACCAGCGGGACGATATTCCCTGCGATGGAGATCCCACCCATAGCATAGCAAGCGAAGATTGCAGGCAGACTCACAGAAAACAACAGCACGCTCAAAAGCACATTGGCAAGGAGTTTCCCGATGTAGATGACCCATGGTGGAGTCGGGGAGTTGAGCATTAGAACCAAGGTTCCTTTTCTGCGTTCCGAGACGATAGCCGTCGCAGGAAAGGCCGGAGTGAGCATCATGATCGCGATGGCGATTGCATAGGCTACCGGGCGAAAGACCTGAATCGATCCTTGGCTGACCAGATCGATCGTCGCTTCACGGGGCCAGCGCATCAGGACCAGGGTGCACGAAACGATCGCGACCAGGGCGATCGCGATGAGGGCTTTAGGACTCCGCAGTCGACTGATGAGCTCGCGTTGGAGAATTGGGTTTTTAAGTAAGGAAAGTGAATTCACGCCGAGAAGCTTTCAAGAGGGGATCCGAGACTAATCCTTGCCCGCGACAGAGAGAAATGCGTCTTCGAGGTCGCTGGTCAGTTCACGAAATTGGGTCACGGGTAACTTGGCGGCAACGAGTTGGTTTAAAAGTTCGGCTAGCTCTGGCTCGGTTCGAACTGTCGGGAATCGCAGGGTCAATTCCGCGGGGCTACTGGTCAGGGGTTCGGAGTCCAGGAGCAATTGACCGAGCACTTTTTCAGCTTGGTTGATGTGCGAGGCGCTAGCCAACTGGATTTCATAGTTCCGTTGCGGACAGAGCGAGCTCATCACTTCATCGACCGTGCCGAAAGCCCTGAGTTTCCCCGCTGTGACAATCGCAACGACGTTGCATATGCGGGCTAGTTCCGGCAGGATATGGCTCGTGACGATCAGTGTTTTTCCTCGTGCAGCGAGTTGCAAAAGGAGTTGTCGCATTTCGATACGGGCTTTGGGATCCAAACCGTTTGCAGGTTCATCGAGGATCAGAACCTCTGGATCGTGCAAGAGCGTTCGAGCGATTCCGACTCGCTGTTGCATGCCGTGACTAAGGCTCTCGACGTAGCGGTCTTGCATGTAGGTGGTGCTCGTCGTTTCCATGACTTCTTGGATGCGAGCCTTGCGCTGAGAAGCTGGGATCCCAAAAATCGCCCCGAAAAAGTCTAGGTATTCATGGACCCGCATGTTGTCATAAGATCCGAACTTGTCGGGCATGTAGCCGACCAGCCGTTTGATTCTAGACGCGTTCTGACTGCAATCGACCCCGGCGATCGTTGCGCTGCCGGAGGTGGGCTTTGAGAGCCCGACCAAGATTTTGATGGTGGTGGTTTTACCGGCTCCGTTGGGTCCGATGAATCCGAGGATCTGGCCTCGATTGACATGGATTGAAAGGTCGCTCAGGGCGGTAAAATCCCCGTAATTTTTGGTCAGGTTGGTGGTTTCGACGACGGTGTCGCTCATGGCAAGTCAGAGGTAAAGTGATTGAGGTTCAAAGTGGAGGGTTTTGGCTCTAACGTTTCAGCGGGTTGCTCGGCTGTGTCATCCCTTGGACATTGAGACGAAGATGCTTGATCCGCCAAGGAATTGAGCTTTCAGACTCCTGGTCTTCGGCAACTTCCAAACGAAGAGTCAGGAGCCCATCTTGGAATTCCTCGAGCAGGGCCGGGTCTGTGCTGGAGGCTTTCCATGGCAATGATGGGCCGTCAAAGCCGATGATTTCAACCAACGCTTTGTCTTGGGATCGAAGCCATGAGAGTTTCACTTTTCGGCGGGGGGCTTGCAGGTCCCAATCGAAGTCGATTTGGGTGACTTGGATTGGAAGGACTTCGACCGGAAGTCGAAATTCCAAGCTGGATTCGGCGCGATTGGAGGATTGGCTGATCCATCGTCCGGTGCCTTCGAGAAACACGGGTGAGGAGTTACCGTCTCGGGCAATTTTGATATCGATGAATGGATAGGGGACCGTAAAGAGATTGCCCGTCTCTGGCCGCTGGAGCATCAATGGCATGGTGACCAGAGCGACACCACGGCGTTGGATATCGGAGTTCCACTGGGGGCCTTGATCGAACAAGTCGGTCCAACCCATCACGATACGGGAGAGGGTCTGGGTTCGATCGTTCGATTCGAGAGCTTTGCGGTAGATAGCACTGCGGCGTCGTTGCTCGTCCCCGACGATCGCATCGAGAGTCCAACGCTCGCCTTCGGCGGGGAAAGAGCCGTCGATAAGGATCTGAGAATCGGTCACCGGAGCGCCTAAGACCGGGGCACCAGGGGTATAGGCGATGATTGGGTTTTGTAGTTTGGATGGGAGGTTCGTAGGCAAACGAATCAGAACACCATCCTTGTTGAATTCTCCTTGAGCCGCGGCTTGTAGGTCCGGGAGGGAGGATTCGGTTTGGTATCTCCAAGTTCCAGTAGGCCAATCTTTGTTACTCAGCCGCCAGCTTTGAAGGTCCTCGGTCTGAAGCGTTTTGATTCCGCTTTGGATCTTGGGATCCGGAGCTGCATATCCGAGGAGTTTGCTCTGGAGATCCATCGAGGTGCCCCGGGGTAGGTAAACGGCCCCAGACTCTCTGAGCATCGCACCGCTGTTGGACTCGAGCTGAACCCATTGAAACAAAGAGACCATAGCGGGGATTTCACGCTTTTGGGACCAAGCCAAATAAACCAAAGGAATCGATGCGAGCAGCGCCAATCCAGGGGCGATCCAGCCCATGGCTTTGGCATCCCTGGCCGCCAACCGCCAGATGCTCATACCGACTAAGGCCGAGCAAAAGCAAAGGAGTATCGCGGCGACGAGCCCGCGTGAGATGACCGGGTTGCCAATTCTCTCAAGCGGATAGTCGAGGTCCTTGAGCGATACGATATTCGTAGCTCGCTTGGCTTGCACCGTATCGATGATGCTCCGAGCCCAGGATCGTAATTCGTAGTCCGATTGGAAAAACGGATCCTCGCTGGTTTGTACCTTGCGGGGTTTGATCCAAGCACTGCTTTCGAGTGCCGTAATGATCAGTTCGCCTCGACCGACGGGCATGACCAACGAGGCTGGCCAACCGTCGATTCGGTGACCAACGCTCCCCCCATGATGCATCACTCGCTTGAAGATCACAGGATCTTCCAGGTCCACCCTTGCGTCTTGTTCCTGAATCGATGGTCCTGTTGAGTCGACTCTAAAGTTGGTCAGTTGGACCGAGTCGACGGTGCGGAGTTGTTGGTTTGGTTCGAGCAAAGGCTGGAGATCTTGGGTATCGATGTCCTCGAGCATGACCCAAATGCGCCCCCCGGAATTCAGGAAGCTCTTGAGCGTTCCGACCGTTGCCGCATCGCGCAAGGGTGCTGGCTCGGCGAGCATCAACAGGTCGGTGTTCTTCCAATCGTTTTGGTTGATCGGAAATTGGATTCCATCGAGTCCGACCGCTTCCTTACTCAGTTCGCCGTCGACACGACTTGCCATTGCCAATTCGTAGGTGTACAGAGGATCCGTCTTTTCCCATCGCCAGTCCAGTGGTGGAGCAGCCTCCATCCCCAGGGCAGAGGCAGCAACGACAGGGAGCTTCGGGCCGCGAAAAACGGTCACGTTGCGGACGGCCGGTTCATCACCCACGACCGAAAGCACTTCCTTCCCGTCGACGATCTTATAAAGGGATACTTCAACCTCGAACCTAGCATCAGGCAAAGGGATGAGCGGACGTACGGTAATTTCGCAACTTCGAATTTGTTGGGGTCCAACCGTGATTCGGTAGCGATCCTCGTCGGTTAGATTTCCAGTGATGCGTGCCGAGACAAATCCCGTTAGCGTTTCTTTCGAGCCGTTTCTAACATTGCAACGGATAACAATCAGTGGATCGCCCACGAGCACGCTCCGAGGCGAGAGGCTGGCCGAATCGAGCGATAAGCCATCGATGCCACTCGAGGCAGCAAATTGCAGATCCTCCTGCTGGGCGATGCCAACGGCCGACGGCAAGAAACATAGGAACCAAAGCAGGAACAGCAGAAGGCTACGGTTGAAGGTGGGTATCGGAGAAGATTTCATCTTGGATTGGTCATGAGGAGTGCTCGGATGAGAAATCTAATGTATCAGATTTCGATAAGCGGAACCCTCACCTAGTAAGCCCCTTCGATAGAGTTTTTTCCCTGTTGGTAGAGCTCGCCCAAGGAAACAGCGACAGCACTAACGGCTTGCTCTTCGCTCCAGTTCCGGTAGTCTTCGGGTAGGATTGGCTTGCCAAAAACCACGGCGATCGGTTTTGGAAAAAGCCACTTCGAGCCCTTGGGCATGCACTCGAACGCACCGACGATCGCCACGGGGATCAAGGGGACATCGGACCGTTTCGCGATCGGAAAAAATCCGGGTTTCACAACACCAATTGAGCCATCCTGGGTTCGAGTCCCCTCGGGGAACAACAGGACCACCTTTCCAGAACGCAATCTTGAGAGCATCTCCCGCAAGCCGCTGAGGCCACCGCGTTCCCGATCGATTTCAATCGAGTCGAGGATTTTCAGCAAGAAAGAGAAGGCTGGATTCCTGAAAAGAGTGCTTCTTGCAAGGAAGTTTAGGTTGCGATTGCAGGCCAGACCGACCAGGATCGGGTCGAGACCCGACTGATGGGTCGACAGGAGCATTCCTCCCCCTTGGCTGGGAACATGGTATCGGCCCTCGACCCGAATGCGAAACCACAACACACACAGCATTCTTGCGATCAATCGCAAAACACGATAGATGATTCGGCGCATCAGGAGGCTCAATCGGCTTTCCTCCCCCCTGGGCTTATGCGTGCCGGTATCTCTCCCTACCATGTTCTTTTTTGCAGCGACTTTTTCAGCGGTGATCACCTGATCGGAGGGGGATTCGTCGGTCATTTTGTGACGGATTGGCTAGAGAGTCCGCTACGGCGAGAGCGCACGATTTCCAGGAGTTTATCGAGCACTTGCTGCTCACTCATGCCATCGGTTGCAACCACGATGGCATCGGGTGCGGCGATCAAAGGTCCGGTGAGGCGATTGGAGTCATTCGCGTCGCGTTGATTTTGCTGGATCAAAATCTCATCGAAATCCGCATCGATGCCCGCATCGAGGAGTTGTTGATATCGTCTCCTGGCTCGTTCCTCGGCTGTCGCAGTCAGAAAGATCTTGCACTCTGCATTCGGAAAAGCCACGGTACCTTGGTCTCTCCCTTCGGTAACGCAGTCTTGCCCCGCGCAGATTCGGCGTTGCTGCTGAACCAATAGTTCTCGGATTTCGGGATTTTCCGCGATGGTCTTGATCGCCTTGGCGACCGCTGGATTTCGGATCTCGCGGGTCACGTCGCGCCGATTCAGTACCACAGAACCCTTTGCCAAATCGATTTGACAGCAGTTGGCGACCTCGAGGGTTGCAGCCGGATCATGAAGATCGACCTGGGCTCTCATGCACGCGAGCGTCACGCATCGATACATCGCCCCGGTGTCGAGAAAGAAAAACCCCAGATTTTCGGCGAGTTTCAGGGCTACGGAGCTCTTTCCGGCCCCGGCAGGCCCGTCGATTGTCACGATCATGGGTGTTTCTGATTACAATTATGATAGGTCCGCGGAGGTAATGCGTTGAACCGTCAGTTTAACGAAAGCTGCGTTTCGCTCAAAACGGATTCCTCTGTGGTTTCGAATCGATCATCCACTTTCATTTTTTTCTACACCGACATGTCTATTCGCTTATCGTGGCACAAATCGTGTCGTTTTCGAGCTCTTTCAGTTGGGAATTGGTCACTTAAGAACTGGGCGAGTTTGGGGTTGCTCGCGGTCGCAGGTGGAATTCTATCCCCACCTAGCCTAGCGCAGGAAAAAGCCCCCGAGGCTCCGCCCCAAGAGTCCCAAGCTGCGGCGACGGCAGTACCAGCGGAGCAACAACAGGCTGACAAAAAAGCTGACAAAGCTGACAAAGCTGACAAAGCTGACAAACAAGAGGAAAAAAAGCCGGAGAAAGCTCCTGCCAAAAAGCAAGTGCGGGTCGTTCCCCTCAGTGGCGAGTATGTCGACTTGCCCGGTGCCGGCGGACTGAATCCAATGGATCTTGTCCTCGGCGGTGGGCTTGGGAAACCCAAAGGATTTTATAAACTCTGCGATTACCTCGATGAGCTTAGTCACGAGGAGCTCGTTACCCATGTTGTTCTGGACCTTTCGTCCCCTTCGCTCTCGATGAATCCTGCGCAGTTGGATGAGTTCTCTCGACATCTCGAGCATCTTCGCGGTCATGGTAAGAAATTAATCGCTTGGTTGGAATCGGCCGGTAACGTCCAGTTGTCGATTGCCTCGGGGTGTGACGAGATCCTCATGGCAGACCTCGGGGGCATCGACATGCCATCGTCGTCGATGGAGACGATGTTCTACCGCGATGCGATGAACTTGTTGGGTAT